>Ga0209298_10001365_pt1 | contig 15906 bp, 14 predicted proteins | sample S_140806_EF_Meta_FD_187325 | JGI IMG/M metagenome (GOLD analysis project Ga0209298, IMG submission 187325) | Freshwater microbial communities from Lake Simoncouche, Canada to study carbon cycling - S_140806_EF_MetaG (SPAdes) (version 2) | ecosystem: Environmental > Aquatic > Freshwater > Lake ...
CTCTGATATTGCTAAGAGCTAATAAATTCGTTAAAATGGTTAATTAGTTAACTATTTTATTATATATGGATCCATTAACAATTGCCCTCGCCATATATGGGGGATATCAAGGATATAAAAGTTCTAAAGGTTCTAGTACGCTAGGACGAATAGCGGGTACTGCTTTAGGAGCATATGGCGGATATAGTTTAGGATCTGGAATTACAGGTTCGGCAATAGGACAACAATATTTACCATCATTCTTAACAGAAAAAGTTACTCCAGGTATTGGTGAGATGTTAGGTATTAATGCATTTAATCCCGCTGTTACAAATGTTGCAACAGATGCAGTTACAAATGCTGTAGCTAATGAAGTTCCATTAGGTGGAGTTCAAAAAGGTATTGGAGCATTTACTCCTCCAGGAATAGATGATCTCAGTCAAGTTGGTGTGTACCAACCAATACAATCTGTTACACCTTCAGCAGCTACACCTTTTAATATGACTGGCTACGATGATGCTGGACAGTATGGAGTGAGACCAGATTATTATACAGGTAAACAACCTTCATTTATGGATAAAGCAACACAAACAGGAAAAGATGCATACAGTTATTTATTTGAAAAAACAAATCCTAAGACTTTAGAAAAAGAATTAGATGTTGGTAAAGCAGCATTAATTGGAATACCTACAGCTCTATATGCTTCAGGTGCTTTTGAGAGAGAACCATATGAAAGAAGTATGTTTACATATAATGTAAATTATCCAGATTTATATAGATCAAGAAAATTTTATACTCAAGATCCAAAGACAGGTGAAGTAAAAGAATTACCACAACAAGGCTATATTCCAGAAGAAAGAGCAGATGTTCAAGAAGGATCTAAATTTGGTCCTTATAAAAGAGAAACAATTACTTTACAACAAGGTGGACTTGCTACTTTAAATCATTTTAAAGATGGCGGAGTTAATTATTTACCATCAAAAACAATAACTGATGAAGATAATGAAGATAATTATATGAGAGTTAATGGTTATGTAGAAGATGGTGCTGGTAATGGAGATAAAGAAGAAGACACAATGTTAGCTCAATTAGCGGATGGAGAATTTGTTACAAGAACTGATGGTGTTTTAGGAGCTGGTATATTAGCAGGAGCTAGTCCTAAAGATCAAAAAGAAATGAGAAAACTAGGAGCAGAATTCTTTTATGAACAACAAAAACGTTTTAAAAGAATTTATGATTTATTAGATGCAAGCAGAAAAGCAACAGCACATTGATAATGTGTCGGTATTACCTATTAATACCAAAAATGCTAAAAGTAAATTAGACTTAATAGTATTTAAACAAGACGAAGTTGCTGGTGTATGGGTCTTAGTAAAAGATTTAATACAAAAAGCTTGTGATAGAGCAGGGTCTTTTGCAGATGCTGAAGACGTAAAGATATGGTTAGAAAAAGGAACCATGCAATTATGGGTGGCATTTGATGGTAAAGATAAAAAGATTAAATGTGTTTGTGTTACTGAAATAAGACAGTATCCTAAATACAAAGTCTGTGACTGTAAAATAACAACAGGAACAGATTATAGAAGTTGGGTAGATTTTATGGATAATGTAGTTAACTGGGCAAGATCATTAGGATGTAAAAAGATGGAGATATTTACAAGACCAGGTTGGGAAAAGATCCTTAAACATAAAGGATTTGTAAAAACACATGTACAGTTAGAAAAAGCACTATGATTGATTTAAAAAATATTACATTAAAAGAAAAGATAGATTTATTTAAAATACTTTACAAAGAAATTTCTGGTAAAGGTATTGAAGGAGATACTGAACTTGCTCATATTAATGAATTTGAAGCTAGGCTTCTTAAAATGCACGGTGGTGCAGGAACAATTAATGAAGAAACAGGATTAAGACAATATCTTGGAGGTGGTGGAGGCGGATCACAACAAGCTGCACCAGATACAACTACTCAATTTGTTAGAGAAGCTCCAGGTATTGAAGAACGTAAAATTGAATTAATGGATATAGCACGTAGTGCTGCTGAAAAACCATTATATGCAAATGTACCAGATGTTAGAGTCGCTGGTCTTTCAGGATTAGAACAACAAGGAATCGGACAAGCTGGAACAACTGGTGTAGGTGCTCCAACTACTCAAGCTGGTATTGGATCTATACTACAAGCACAACAAGGTCCTAATATTTCTCAATTTTATAATCCATACCAATCATATGTATTAGATGAAATTAATAGACAAGCTGCAATGGCACAAAATCAATTATCTGGACAAGCTGTTCAAGCTGGTGCATTTGGTGGTGGTAGAGAAGGTGTACAAAGAGCAGAACAAGAAAGAGCAAGACTTGCTGCTGTAGGAGAAGCACAACGAAGTGGATTTAATACTGCATTAGGTGCAGCTCAACAACAACAACAATTTGGATTACAGGCTGGACAACAATTAGGACAACTTGGTGTTCAACAACAAGCTATGTCACAAGCTGACATTAATCAATTGATGGCTTCTGGTGGATTACAAAGACAACTTACACAACAAGCATTGGATGCTGAGAGACAATCTGCATTACAAAAAGCTACTGAACCTTTACAAAGAGTAGAGTTTTTATCAAACGTATATGCTGCTGGACCTAAATCAACTTCAGGAATTACAGCTGCAACGGCTCCAACAACGAGTCCTTTAGCACAATCATTAGGTACTGGTTTAGGAGCGTATGCTACGTATCAAGCATTACAACCTAAGGCTACTGCATAATGGACAAAGTATTAACTAGAAAATTATTTAAAGATAAATACTTACAAAATGTAAGTAAAAATATAGCACGTTTTAAAGACGGTGGACTTGCTGGTTTAAAAAATAAATTAGAACAATATGCACCAAAAGGTGAATTTCTTGCTTACATTAATAAAAAAGAAGCTAATGTTTTAAAAGCATTAGGGGGATCTGGAAAAATAATAAAAGAAACAGGTATTCCTTCTTTTCAAGTAGATTATACAAAAGATGATTCTTCTTCCATTGCAAATGAAATTCTTACAGGTTTACAGGGAACAACAGATCAAAAAAAAGTTCAAGAATTAATAGGTAATAAAGACATATATCCAGTTTATTCTGAAGGAGAAAGACAAACTATGTTACTTGCTCCTATCATTTCAGAATTATTAACTGGAACAAGACAACCAGGACAATCTCAATTAGGAGCAGTGGCAAGTGGTGTAGGTAAAGCTGTACCAAAAGTTGTAGAAACTTCTATGATGATGAAGAAATTAGAAAATGAAAGATTAGGGGATATTGCAAAATTATCTAAAACTACAGGAACAGTAACTAGTCCATTACAAAAAGCTATAGCTGGTAAAGAGGCTAATTTTTATGCAGATACGATGGAATCGGCTAGAAATGCGGAGAATGCATTTGGTGATTTAGATCTTATAGAAAAAATGGTCAAAAATCCAAATCTTACAGTGGGTCAATTTGGTCCATTATCCACTAGGATTGCAACATTTGCTCAAGGTGTAGGTTTAACAGGAACTGCTAAAGAAATACAAGATCTTAAAGCAGAGGCTATATTAAAAAATATTAGTGGAAATATAGTTATGGATTCTTTTGGAAAATTTAAAGGAGCTATTTCTGATGCAGATAGAGAATTTATTCAAAGTATTAATCCAAGTTCAAAAATGACAGCTGAACAAATACTTGGAATAGTAGAAGTTAAACGTAGAGCTGCTGAAAGAAATAAAGAATATGCAAATTTAATGCAACAGTGGATAGCTGCTAATCCAGATCTTCCAACCCTTAGCTCAAAAGATCCAAAAACAGGAAAAAGTTTTTATGATGTAAGTAATGAATATATAAAAGCAAATCCTATAGTTAATGACAAATTTGAAAAAAAATTAGAAGATATAAAACCTAAATCTGTTTATAGTGAAAATATAAAAAATTATAAAGGACAAGATTATTATCTTAATAAATCAGATGGTCAATGGTATAAAATAAATAAAAGGTAATTATGTCAGAATTAGTTACAGATCCAAATTTAATAAATGAATTAAATTCTACTTTATCTAAAGAAACTAAAATTCAATTACCTAGTAATGCAACAAAAGTTACAGATCCAGATTTAATAAAAGAACTAAGTTCAACTTTATCAGTAAAAGATCAACCAACAACTACAGCTGCAGCTGCAGATATGGCTACAATAGAAGCCGAAAAAGAAAAATTAAAGAGAACAGCTATGCCACTAACATCTATTGTTATGGATACATTAACTGCTCCAGTTTCTGGAACAATAGAAACAGTTAAAAATTTTTTTACTGGAACAAAAACAACAGAGTTTCCAGAAATGGAAGGTTTTTATACTTCTAATAAAGCTCAAGAAGCACTTAAAGATTTAACCTTAGGACAAAAGGCTGCTGTAACTGCAGGTCCACTTATAACTACAGATCAAAAAATGTTAGCAGATATTATTAAAACTAATGTTAAAAATTCGGATATAACACAAGATAAATTTGGTAATCCTATAATAGTTTTAGCAGATGGGCAAACTTATTATTTAAATAAACCAGGTGTTGATTTAGAAGATACAGCTCAATTTACTTCTCAAATGTTACAAATGATACCAGGTTATAGTCAAATATCTAAACAATTAGCAGGAAGATTATTACTTAGATCTCTTGCACAAGGTGCATATACAGGAGGAGTTTCAGTTGCTCAAGATATTGCAGCAGGACAACTAGCTGACAAAACAGTACCTGAGTCTATTGATTTAAAAAAAGCAGGCGTTGCTACTGCACTTGGTTTTGGACTTGAGTTTGTAGGTAGTCCAATTTTAAATACCTTATTTAATAATCTTGCAAAAAATAGCAGATTTTTTACTGTAGATACTATTACAGGAACTCCTACATTAACCGAAGCTGGAACAAATGCAGTAAAAGCTCTTGGTATAGATACTGTAGGAATGTCAAAAGAAAAACTAGGTTCTTTATTTAAAGAAATAAGAACTGGAAAAAGAGGTCTTATATCACAAATGGCAGCCGAAGATTCTGGTTTTGGATTTGATTTAGCTAAAGCACAAGCTAGTGGAGATAGAAATGACTTATCATTTTTTTATGCTGCTATTAATGGAAAGTATGGAGAAAGATACAAAGAAATGGCAAATAAGTTTTTAGAAAAACAAAATTTAAAAATAGGTCAAACTGCTCAAACAATATTAAGTAAATTTGAAAAAGGAGAAATTGATTTAAAAACTTTAGAAGAATCAGGAGATGCTGTTAAAAAAGCTATAAATGAACAATATAAAGCTGCAAATAATAAAATAAATACAGCTTATAATATCATTGATAAAAATGGAGTTTTTCAAGGAGCTAATAGTAATATAGATAATTTAGAACTTTCAATTGCAAAAGCATTACAAGAAAAGGGAGGTAATATTGAACCTGAATTATATAAAGCAACAGATGCTGCATTAAAGGCGGTTAAAAATTTTGTAGAAAAAGTAAAAATGGACCCTAAATCAGGAACTGAAAAAGCCACTCCAGTAACTCTTAATTCATTTGAAAATTTTAGAAGAAAATTAAATAATTATTTTGATTCAAGGGAGAATCAAGTAGATGGAAGAAATATAATAGCAATAAGAGAACAATTTGATAAATTTTATGATGATGCAATAGATTCATTTTTATTTGGTAATAATAAAGTTGAAGACCTTAAAGCAGCTAGAGGGGCTTATAAATTAAAAAAAGATTTATTTGGAGATAAAAGAAAATATGTAGAAGGATTTGAAATAAAAGATCCAGCAGGTTCTGCAATAGTTAAAATATTAGGTGATCCTGATGTTACTCCAAAACAAACAATAAATTATATCTTTGGAAGTGCTGATATAGGAGCAGGCCCAACATCATTACAAATAGTTAGAAGATTAAAAACTATATTTGGTGTAGAGGATATGGCACAAGCATCTAAGAATGGTGATTTTCAAGAATTAAGAAATGCTTTAATACAAAGAGCATATGAAGGATCTATAGATCCAAGAACTGGTGTATTTTCTCCAGCTAAATTAGTAAATCAATGGAATAAATTATTAAATAAAAATTCAGATCTAATGAAAGAATTATACACTAATGAAGAAATAAATACATTTAAAAATTTTATTAATAAGGTTAGACAAACTTTACCTCCTAGAGACATGGCTAATATGGCTGCTGTTAAAAGTGTTCTTACTAGAACAATAGAACAAGCAGGAAGAGGTGTTGGTGGAGCTATGGCATTAAAACAAGGAGGTATTAATTTTCTTTTAGCTGCAAGAAATGTGTGGGATAGAGCCGTAGAAAGTGTTTATTTAGAAGAAGGTAAAAAAAGAGTTTTGGAACAAATGGGTAAACTTAAATTAGGAACTTCAGCTCCATCAGAAAATATTCCGTTTGTTGGAAAAGCTATTAAAGATTTATTTGAAAATAATAAATCATTTATTCCTGGAATATCTTATCAAACACCTACACCTTCTGTAACAGATATTTTAAAGACTACAACAAAAACTAGAAAACCTTATCAAGTTCCTACACCTTCGGCAACGGACATTTTAAATGTAATTACAACTACTGGAGTTAAAGGTAGACAACAAGATTTAAATGCTCCTTTAATACCTACAGAATTAGCTAAAAGAGGGATTGCAAAAACAAAATCACCATCTGTTCAACCTAAAGCTCCTGTTGCTCAACCAAGAACAGAAGTTCCTGTGTTAGATAGAAATATGATGACTGCTTCTACAACACCAACGGCTGGAACATTGACAAATATTCCACAAGAACAATTAGATAAATATAATACTTTATTCGGACCTGTAGTATGAGAAGAATTGTAAAATCAAGATTAGATGAGCATATGATAGACTTATATAATAGAGTTGATAACTTAAAAAAAGACATATCTATAATTAAAAACAATCATTTAAAACATATGAGTTGTGCTATTTATAAGATTGAAAAGAAAGTAGACAAGATCCTTTGGTCCATGATTGGTGGTATGGGAGCCTTGATCCTTACACTTATAGTTATAGCGTTTAAATTCACTAAATAATAATTGATTATTTCAAATAATTAATCTAATAAGAGATATGAAACTTATTAGACAAGATTCCAGCTTCATAGTTACTGACTTTAAAAGAATAGATAAGTACCCTTATGTCAGATATACAAGAGACGATGACCACGGCCCACGGACCTATCTAGTTGGAGAAAAGAAAGTTCCTTCCGTTACAACCATATTAGCTAAAACTGCTTCTAAAGATAAGAAGGCAGCTCTAGATGCTTGGAGAGAGCGTGTTGGATACCAAGAAGCACAGGCTATAACCACCAAAGCGGCCTCTAGAGGCACAGAGATGCACTATGTCTTGGAGAACTATATCAATGGCATAGGATACCTTAATTTGAGCTCAGACGGAGCACAATCACGGCTCATGGCACATAAGATTATAGATAACTTAGAGCCTCTTAAAGAAGTTTATGGTAATGAAATAAATCTTCAATATGAAGCTAGATGGGCAGGCTCAACTGATCTTGTGGGTAAGTTTGATGGTAAAGATACAATTATAGACTTTAAACAATCTAATAAATTAAAAAGAGAAGACTGGATTGAAGACTACTTCTACCAAGTTGCAGCTTATTCTCTTGCCCATAAAAAAAATTATGGTCCTATAGAACAGGGTATCATTGCCATCTGTACTAAGGATGGACAGTACCAAGAGTTCAAAATGGATAAAATAAAATTATCAGAATATGAGTCAAAGTGGTTTGACAGAGTCGAAAAATTTTATACAATGTCAGTTAATGAATGAAGAAAATAAATTATTAGTTCACAAGCATCTAATAGTAAGAGCAGAAGTTTACCGTCCACCAATGGACGAGGAGTTTCTTAGGCGTTGGTTAAATGAATTCATAGAACAAATTGGAATGAAAGTAATGATGGGGCCTTATGTTAAATATTCTAACATGGAAGGCAACAGAGGAATTACAGGGGCAGCAATAATTGAAACATCACATATCGTAATACATATTTGGGACGAGGTACATCCAGCATTAATGCAATTTGATGTTTATAGTTGTGGAGAGTTTGATCCAGAAACAATTTGTAGAAAAATAGATAAAGATTTTATAGTTCACAAAATAGAATATAAATTTTTAGATAGAGAACATGATCTAAAAGAATTACACACTATTGGCTTTGTTAAATCAGATAACTAAATCCAATTTTTAATTTCTTCCCCCATAGTCTCAGCAGATATTTTAATCTTACGTTTTAATGCAGAGATAATATGACTATCAATTGTTTTGTCTATAATTAAATCTATATAGGTTACACTTTTAGTTTGTCCAATACGGTGTGCTCTATCTTCTGATTGTTCTCTAATTTCTAAATTATAATTATTAGAATAATAAACTACATAACTTGCAGCAGTTAAAGTTAATCCATAACCACCTGTACTAGGATTTCCTACAAAAAATCTTACTTTATCATTAGCTTGGAATTCTTCTACGGCTTTCTTTCTGTTCTCTGTAGTTATCTCTCCATAAATACATACAACACTTTCATCTCCGTATTCTTTTCTTAATGTTTTAACTATTGTTTTTATATTATGAATGTAATTAGCCCAGATAATAAATTTACCATCTGACTCTTCTATTATACTTAATAATTCTTCTAGCTTTGGATCATTATCAAATGGAACTATTTCTCCGTCATCTGTTTTTAAATAACCATTACATACTTGATGTAACTTTAATATCTCTGTAAGTTTATTTGCAAAGCTAACTTCTTTATCTTCAATAATGGATCTTGCATATTTTCTAAGTTCTTCATAAACTTTAATTTGATCTTTATTTAGATTTACATATCTTTGTTGATAAATCTTTTCTGGTAAATCTAAACAATCTATTTTTCTAACACGGAAAGAAAACTTTTTAATTTTTGCTTCTAGTTCATCTAAGTTTGTATAATATTGTGGAATAAGAATAACTCTATTTGGACCCATACTAATTTGTTTCATTACTGCATATCTAGCTCTAAATGCTACAAAAGAAGGATATCCAAGCAAGTCTTTAGACAAGAAAGCACATTGTTGATATAAGTCTAATGGTGATTTGGTCACTGGTGAGCCCGTCAATATTCTTTTGTATTTAACATGAGGAGCTAGTTTACAAATATTTTTAGATCTTTTAGCTTTATCGTTTTTAATTGTTGTGCTCTCATCTACGATCATTATAGCTTTTTGACCTGTATTAATTACAAGTCTAGTTAAAAAATCAAAACCACCTTTATGTGATAAAGCTTCTATATTCATTAATACATAGTTTAATTTATCAGCTTGATAATTAATTTCATTATCATCTTTCCAAACAAACATTGTATAATCTGATACTGGAGAATGTGTTTCTATTTCTTTTATCCAGTTTTTATAAACTGAATTTGGTGCAATAACTATTGCAGTATTAATTTCTTTTTCTTGATATAAGAAAGCAACATTATCTATGGCAACTTTTGTTTTGCCAGTACCCATTTCTAAAAAGTATGCAAAATTTAATTCTTTAGCACCTTTAATTAAAGCATTACGTTGGTGTTCGTAAGGTGTTGTTTTATATGTATATTTTTTCTTGTCCATGTTTCGTTGTTCTATACTTTAAAAGTATTTAATATTTTTTAATTTATTTGTTTGACAATGTCAAATAAATAATCTAAATGCTTTTTTAGGAGGTCTTATGGACTTAGAAGTAGAATCAACCATACGTGTTGATACTGCAATGTCTTCGGATATTGCTAAATCTTGCAATAAGTTATTGGACGTTCAGAAACAAATAACAGCGACTGAAGAACAACTAAAAAAGTTACAAGAAGCTGAATCATTGCTTTCTGAGCAGACAATTCCAAACTTAATGCAACAGGCAGGTATATCATTGCTTAAACTTGCTGACGGATCGTCAGTTGAAGTTAAGCCGTTTTATTCTGCAAGAATTCCCTCTACTAAAGTTGAAGAAGCATTTGATTGGCTTCGTCAAAATGGTTTTGGGGATTTAATTAAGAACAACGTAACATTAACCTTTGGGCGTAATGAAGACGAAACTGCTAAAAATGTAGTTGCGGATTTACGAAAAAAAGGGCATAATGTGAACCAGACCGAAAAGGTAGAACCAATGACCTTGAAGGCATTTGTTAAAGAACAAATCCAACAAGGAAAGAACGTTCCTTCCGATATATTCGGCGTTTACGTTGCAAACAAAACAAAAATAACCACGAAGGAGTAATCATGGTACAAGCACAAACGAAAACGGCTTCAGCAAAAGCTGAAGTTGCTATAAAGAAAGAAGCTCCACTGCCAGCGATGTTAGATCTAGAATCGGCATCAGGTCAGGGTTCGGAGTATGTCACAGCACGTGACACTAAACTTCCAATACTTAAAATCTTATATGCTAATTCAAAAGTATTAGATGAAAGTGATGGCAAGTATATTGAAACTGCAAAACAAGGAGACATCTACAATGAAACAACAGGAAATCTTTACAAAGGTAAAGAAGGAGTAATTGTTGTTCCTTGTCTGTATATCAATACATTTAATGAATGGAAAGATAGAGGAGATAGCCCAGGTCGTCCAGTTGGAATACATACAGATCCGTCTGTTATGTCTCAAACTAAAAGAGGAGATGACTTTAAGGATAGATTACCAAATGGTAACTATATAGAGGACACGGGTAATCATTTTGTTTACATATTGGATAAAGATTATAATCCAATTGAGACAGCTTTGATTGCTATGAAATCTACACAAAAGAAAAAATCTAAGACTTGGAATTCTATGATTCAAAGTAGAAGACTTCAAGGGTCTAAAGGTTTCTTTTGTCCGCCATCATGGGCAACAAGTTATAAGTTAACTACAACTAAAGAATCTAATTCTGGCAATAGCTGGTATGGTTGGATCGTAGAGTTTGATAAATACTTAAATGATCCTAAGTACAGTAAAGTGTTAGAGATAACTAAAGCATTTTATGAAAGTGCTATGAAGTCAGATATCTTTGGTAAAGTTGATTTTGGCAAAGAAGAATCTCAACAAATTAAACAAGACTCTGAAGCGGTTCCTTTCTAATGATCGCACCACAGTTATTAGAACTGTTTGAAGGCGATTCAAGTCAACATCTTCTGGTCACTTTAACAGGTGACCAGAAAGATAGTGGCAAAAGAAATGCCGAATATAAAACTGTATATAGTGCAGTAACGGCGGAGCTTTGGCAAAAGCATTTAAATGGAGAAATTATTATTGGTGTAAAACCAGAATTAAATGACAAAGCAAAATGGGGTTGTATTGATGTAGATCCTAGTAGTTATAAAGATTTTAAATCAAAGAAATTCGTAAATATTATTCAAGAATATAAATTACCATTAGTACCAGTTAAATCTAAATCTGGAGGCTTACATATATTTTTATTTTTAAAAGATTGGTCAACAGTAAAACAAATTAGAGAAGTTTTAGATAAGTGGAATTCTAAATTCTTTATGAGCAAAGAAGTATTTCCTTGTAACAAATCTGTTGGAATGCCTTACCATAAATCAGAAAGAGCCGTTGAGTATGCTTATTCAGATAACAATGAAGCATTACTAGTAGGAGGTTTTATAGAAGAAGCATTTAAAAAAAGAAGTTCTATTGATGATTTATTAAAATTTAAAACTGATGATTATGAACCAGAAGAAGGTTATAAAGAATTCCCACCTTGTATTCAAAAACTATTAAATGATAAGTGGACTGGAGATAATAGAAATAATATTTTATTTAATGCTGCAGTTCTTGAGATGAAAAAATCTGAAGGACATATAGATAAGAAAGCTTTAAAAGAAATTCTTCTTGAAAGAAATCAACAGATGTTTGCTGAACCATTAACAGAAAAAGAAATTGTAGGTACAGTATTAAACTCAGTATTTAAAAATAACTATACATATAAATGCCCTCCTAAGCATGGATATATGACACCAATCTGTAATAAAGATTTATGTAGATTAAGAAAACTTGGAATAGGTGCTCAAGCACCAGATATAATAGACGAGTTTTCTGATGTTGAACAAATAAAAGATATTAAAACTACTTATTATACTTTTAAGTATAAAGAGATAACAATGACTTTTGATTCTATTGATTTAGTTGATGAAAAATCTTTTAGAACTAGGATGATGCATTATGGAATATTTTGGATGACATTACCTAAACCTAAAAAAGGCCCGCCCCCATTTGAAATGTTAATGTCTGCACTTATTGCAAGTTCAAAACCAAGTGAAAAGGTTAAATACGAAGATACATTAGCAGATGTTAGATATTCAGTATTAAAAGAATTCTTTGAAAAATACATGGTATTAGATGATTTTGAAAAATTAAAAGATGGCTACATAATTAGAGAAGAAGAGAATGGACAGGACTACTGTTACTTTAAAAAGAATACATTAGATGGCTTTATTAAAAAATTATCAGGAAGGATATTTTCTAATTCATTAGAGGCAATAACTTTATTAGGTTGTGAAAAACTAGATTACTACAAAGGAGAGAAGAATATATGGAAAGTTGCTTTACCTGATTTTACAAAAAAAGAAAAACGAACAGAACCAACAGTACAAAATAAACAAGGAAACTTAACGGAGTTAGATGATGCTTACCACGCACAGCAGTTTAGAGCACCAAAATAGTATTAGAAATAAAACTATTAAGTATTATGGCCCGCCAGGAACGGGTAAAACAAATACATTGGTTCAAGAAATATTAACAGATGCCTTGGCTCAAGGAATTAGACCACAAGATATTGCGTTTATTTCTTTTACTAATAAGGCGGTTGACACTGCAGTGGGCAGAGCATTGTCAGCATTTCCTAAATATACTTTAAAAGATTTTCAAAGATTTAAAACTCTTCACAAGTATTGTAAAAAATATTTTACAATAGAAGTATTTGATCCGCAAAGATGTATGATTGATTTTGCATTAGAGAATCAAATTATTAAAAGTTCAGATTCAAGATTAGACGATGATTCATTTATATATAAGGACTGGTCTTTACATATTTATGATAAAGCAAGAAACATGATGAAGCCTGTAGAAGAAGTCTATCGTAATGAAACTTATAAGAGAGAATCATTAGATTTGTTATTAAGAAAGGTACAAGCCTATAATAAGTATAAAAGAGACGGTGCAACTCAATATATGGACTTTACAGATATGATTGAGAAAACAATTGATGAAGTAAACTTTCCACCATTAGAAATACTTATATTAGATGAAGCACAAGATTTTACACCATTACAGTGGTCTGTTGTTTATAAGATGGCAGATAATGCTAATAAAATATATTTAGCTGGAGATGATGACCAAGCTATTTATAGATGGAATGGTTCTAATCATAAATATTTTACAACTTATTTTCCTGGCCAAAAGAAAGTATTAACTCAAACAAGACGTTTTGGAAAAGAAATACATAGATTTTCTCAAGTTGTTAGAAAAGGAATATTAGATAGTGAACCCAAAGAATTTTTACCAAACCCAGATGTTAAAGATAGTGTGCATCGTTATATATCTTTTGGAGACTTAGACTTTAGTCAATATAAGGGTAGTTGGTACATTCTAGGTAAAATTAGAACTACTGTTAATGAACTTAGAATGATGGCTAAAGATAAAGGTTTATACTTTATGGATAATAAAGGTAATAAATCTTTTACATCAAATAAATGGAAAGCTATTAAAACTTGGACAAAATTATCTAATGGTAAAAAGATATTTAAAGAAGAAGCTATTAATATGTATAAATATGTTAGAGCTTTATCTAATGATTTATATAGAAAGAAAGAGTTCTGGGATCAACAAGAAAATCATAAAGAATATAGTTTTGAAGATTTAAAAGCATGGTGTGGTTTAACTTTGAAAGATGAAGTTAAATCTCAAGAATGGTGGCATGCATTGAAAAGAAATATTAAGCCAACAGAAATAACTTACGTAAAAATTCTATTACAGAAATATGGACAAGATCAATTAAATAATGATCCTAATATCATTATAGATACTATTCATTCTGTAAAAGGAGGGGAAGCAGATAACGTTTTAGTTTACTTTAAAGCTGATTATGCTTCTCAATATCAAAATAAGACAAACATAGAAAAGATGGACGAAAAAAGAGTAGTCTACGTTGCAGTAACTAGGGCTAAGTATTCATTACATTTATTAAGCTCTGATTACAAATACAACTATCCAATAGGGGAAGACTATTTAACTTACATAGAGGAAAAAAGAAATGAGCAATAAAGCATTTTATAAACAAGTAGGAGGATCTCATTATAAAGAAATGAAGATACAGCCTTCTAAATTCATAAATGAAAATAATTTACTATTTGCAGAAGGCAATGCAATCAAGTATATATGTAGACACAAACTGAAGAATAAAAAAGAAGATCTTCTTAAAGCAATTCATTACATAGAGATGATAATTGAAAGGGACTACAATGAATAAAAATATGCTTACTTACGATATGGGTTTTATAACTTGTATTTGTGTTTTAACTTTTTTATTTTGGGTAATATAAATGACAAGCTTACAATATTCATTAACATTTAAGAAAAGTATTTGGTTGTGTCCTTCTGAATATAAGGATTTATCTAACGCTACTGAAATAGCAATTGACTTAGAAACTAGAGATGATGGTATAAGCGAAGGACTAGGAGCTGGTTGGGCTATTGGTAAAGGCTATGTAATAGGTTTTGCTGTAGCTGTTGAAGGATGGCAAGGTTATTATCCATTTAAACATTTTGGTGGTGGTAATATGATACCTGCACAAGTTATTAGCTACATGAAAGAAATATGTGCTTTACCTTGTAGAAAAATATTCCATAATGCTCAATACGATTTAGGTTGGTTACAAGCAATGGGTATCCAAGTTAATGGAGAGATCGTAGATACAATGGTTGCAGCAGCAATCGTTGATGAAAACAGATGGGCTTATAATCTAAACTCATTGGCTAAAGATTATTTAGGTGAGATTAAAGCTGAGACTGATTTAAAAGAAGCAGCCAAAGATCATGGCATTGATCCTAAAGCTGAAATGTGGAAGCTACCAGCAGAGCATGTTGGGTTCTACGCTGAACAAGACGCACGGCTCACGCTTAAACTATGGGGATTTCTAAAGAATGAAATCATTAAACAAAATCTAACTACGATTTGGGAAATGGAATCTAAATTACTTCCTATTTTAATTAAGATGAGACAAAAAGGAATTAGAGTAGATACAGATAAAGCTCAAAGAATGATTAAGGAGTTTGAAAATCAAGAAAAAGAAACTTTAATTAAAATAAAACAAATAACAGGTAAAAATATAGATATCTGGGCGGCAAGACAAATAGGAGAAGCCTTTGATAAATTAAAGATAGTTTACCCTAGGACTGCAAAGACAGGAGAACCATCATTTACACAAAACTGGTTAACTAATTGTCCTCATGAAATAGCTAAACTTATTGTTCAAGCAAGAGAGATAAATAAATTTCATGGCACTTTTTTACAAAGTATTATGAGATATCAAATTAAAGGTAGAGTTCATGCTGAAATAAATCAATTAAGATCTGATAATGGTGGAACTGTATCTGGACGTATCTCTATGTCTAATCCAAATCTGCAACAAATTCCTGCACGTAATAAAGATTTTGGCCCTAAGATTAGATCTTTATTCTTACCTGATGAAGATTGTAAGTGGGGTTCATTTGACTACTCACAACAAGAACCAAGAATGGTTGTGCATTATGCAGCTTCAGTTGGTTATGAAGGATCACAAGAACTTATTAAAGCATATGAAAATGCTTCAGCAGACTTTCACCAAACAGTTGCTGATATGATAGGTATAGATCGTTCACAAGCTAAAACAATTG
>Ga0209298_10001368_pt1 | contig 15899 bp, 26 predicted proteins | sample S_140806_EF_Meta_FD_187325 | JGI IMG/M metagenome (GOLD analysis project Ga0209298, IMG submission 187325) | Freshwater microbial communities from Lake Simoncouche, Canada to study carbon cycling - S_140806_EF_MetaG (SPAdes) (version 2) | ecosystem: Environmental > Aquatic > Freshwater > Lake ...
GGTTGAAAGCTATTACATAGCAGGTGTTTATGAAGACAGCGCGTACGTTCCTATATCAAAAGCCCAGAGCGACCTACTTTTAAGTTTGAAACCCCACATAATAGATACACTGCGCTTAATAGATAGCATAATCGACAGTCGCAACGATAATTAAAACTAATCAGGTGGGCGTTGTGCCCACTATAACCGAGGATAAAAAAATGCAGAACTTTTTAATGTGTTCAAGACACAAAATAACCCCAGAGCAACATGCTCTAGCACTCAAAGCGGGGATTACCTTGCATCAAGGTACTGACCTTGACGCGTTCGCTCCCAACCACCACCTAATTAAACAGGTGTGTGACCAGGGGGTTTTTGAAGGTGTCATTGTAGTGCATACGTCGCTGGGCTTAAAACTTTCTACCGCCTACCGAATAGGTGTGTTTGAAAATGCCGATAGAGCACCAGAAGGTGCACCACCTTCGTTTCAGGCCGTTGGGCTTGAAGTCTTTGACCTAGTGCCGCGCCTAGCGGCATGGGAATATGCAGCAAATTATGACATGATAAAAGTATAAAAACTAATCAGGTGGGCAGCAATGCCCGCCACAATTGGAGTAAAAAATGAATAATGTGAACATAGTAAGAGCAGTTGCCTTGGCAGTAGCCTTCGCCTCTGGATGTGTGGCTTACCACACATATTTCAAAACGAGCCACGAGAACTACGTAGAGTTAAAAAACACGAAGTCGGGAAAATTTGTCATTATAAATGACGTAAAAGGTGAGGGTCACATATATGAGCTTAACGAGCTAGAACCAGTACCCGTGCCGAACCAAAACCTAAGTACATACAGCTCAGGTGCAAGCCAAAGCTATCAACTGCCAATGGGCAACAAACACTAAACTTAACAGCGGGTAGCAATACCCGCGAGGATTTAAAATGGAAATGGTACAAGACCCAACAGAACTTTTACACGAGTTCCCAGCCCATGTGCTAACGATTCACAAAAAATACAAGGGGGAGATGCAGAAAACCCATGGCATACCTGAAAGCATTTATATAAGGCTAGAAGTAGAGCAAAAGATGCTCTACATAGATACCCGCTTTTTAACAGCGGCTGGACTGGTGGCTAGTTTAATTGAATGGCGCAAGCTGCCATCATACAGGGGAACACTGCTTAAACGCATGGCGGCAGGGACTGGCAAAGTAGAAGGTGCGGTTAACTGCGTGGCGTTTGATTTAATCCCCGTGTCAGAACAAAGCGCGGGTGACGTGGATGATAGCTTGAAGCGTATTAGACCAAGGCGAGGCAGACCGCTGACCGTGCATAAGCGCATTAGGTATCAGAAACAAGCGAGTGAAGTCGCGGGAAAGTTAGCTAACTTCAACGATCAGGTGGGTAACTGGAGGGAGGCATACGGACACTTGCCGATATACGAGGAGCTGCACAAGTATATTAAAGATGCTAAACGGACGTATGAAGAAGCCTATAACATGCTCAGTCTCGGGCGTAGGTCTAAGGTAAGAGCAGAAAGGCGACCTGGTGTGCCTAAAAAGGCTATCCATATCGCGTACATAAGATGTACGGGGCTTGACGAGTTAATCACTAAAGATAGTGAGGCGATATATAAGCTTATCCGAAAGTTTGTCCAGGATGAGCGGGGCAATTTTACATTGCAGGAGCGAGAATATATCCCCCCTATAGATAAGTCGGAGTGGATAGGCAGATACGAACAAGGTGAGGATAAGGACGGTGAGAACGCATATAAACACTTATACGTACCGATAAGTATCATTAAAGCAGGGGTCTATAACAATGACATTTTAGGATACAAACACGACAAGCGATACCTAGAGACCTGCCAGAAGTATATTGGCTTTAGGGGCTTTAGATGCGCTAAGTTTGACTTGGGGGCTCTCGATGACTAGGGCAGAACACAATAGGAAATATAAAGAAGAACATAGAGAAGCTATTAAGGCGCAGAAGAAACTGTATAACGCCCTGCACGCAGAAGAAAGGAACGCCAAGGCTAGAGAAGCCTATGCTATGAAGAAAGAAGAAGCTAGGGCAGAGATGGAGAAAATGACAAGGGCTAAAGTAACTAGACACGCAAAGCCTAAGGTTAAACCTATTAAGGTAATAGATCAGCCTGCTGATACGGTGACGCTGAAAGAAATAGCCAGAGAGCTAGGGCTGACTATGTTTTTATTGCGGACAATAGCTAAAGAACCTGCCTTTAACATGCCTAGGGTTACTATGCTTAGAGTGGATGGGGTGGACTTATATAACGTGTATGAGATTAGGGAGTGGATGCAGGTCTATAAAGAGGCACTCATAAACAGAACTATTCTAGGTACAAGTAAGCGTAAATCAGGAGGCATAACGCTAACTAAAGAGGTAATGATGCTAGTAAACTGGGTAGTAAACTGCGCTCACATCGAGCGGCATACCATGCGGTTACAGCAAGAAACAGCTAGCAAAAGACTATGCGCTAGCTATGGCGTCAAATCACTATTGGAGATTAAATTATGAAAAAACTAGATCAATATAAATTAAAAGACGCGCTAGAACATGCGCTATTTTTAATAAACCAAGAAGAATCCGAACCAGAAAGTTTTAACTGGTGGGATAAAGACCCAGTAATATGCGAGCTAAACGGATACAGGTGGTATCTAGGTCAAGAAGCTGATGAAGAAATGAGTTGGGAAGAGGCTAAGGCTTGGTGCAAATCAGTCGGTGGGGAGTTACCACCTAGAGACATCTTGCTTCAATGTTTCTTGAATGAAGACATCAGGCCGTTGTTTAAACCAGAGTGGTACTGCTCCAGTACCGAGTACAATGCGACGTACGCCTGGGAGCAGGACTTCAACAATGGCGACCAGAGCGCCAACTACAAGACCTACCACTACTACGTTAGAGCTGTTAAGAGGGTTAAGATATGAGCAAAGAAAGAGATCTGTTGAAGAAGATTTGGGAAGATTTAGACGGTGACAGAGATAATTACAATTCATTATGCGAGGAGATAGAAGAACTACTAGCCCAACCTGAAGCTGGATCAAGACTTGCCAAGCGTGAGCCGTTGAGTGATGAATGGCTTAAGGATAATATAGGTTTTATTCATAGGGACGTTTCTTTTACTGATTTAGTTAGAGGTGTTGAAAAAGCACACGGCATTGGGGAATAGATATGAAAAACACTGTAATTTATGATATGAAAAACATTGTAATTTATGTAGAACAAATTCCAGAATATTTTAACTCTGACTTAAGTATTACTATTACTTGTAAAAAACAAGAATTATATGAAGCTTACGCAATTATAGATTATTTATCTAGCATAATTAATATCACGTTTAAAAGGATAGACAATGATTGGAGGCGATGAATGACACAACAAACACATGGCGGCAAAGGCAGCAAACAACGCCCAACAGATCAACAGAAGTATCGGGACAATTGGGATGCTATTTTTGGTAAAAAGAAAGAGGAAAAGAAATGAAACTATACGAGTTAGGTAATGACAAACGATTTAAACTAATTGAGGACAGCTCAGGCACAGTGTTCTTATTAGATCATATAGACGGGGCATACTCCGTATGCTTCATAGGCAATGCGATTGTACACATATCGGCTAATGCTGAAATAGAAGAGGTGGAGTGATGAGATTAGATGACGTTAAGTGGGTTGCTTTAGTATGTACAGTATGGGGATTAGTGTTGGCGGCGGCAATGATTTGGATACCTAAAGATTTATGGGAATTACTATGAAAAAGTACACAGTAAACGTATGGCAGCAAAGGAGTGCTTATGAAGGCTTATTACAATGAGTTCGATCCACAAGTAGCGTCACAATTTATCAAAGCATTTATGGAGATTTAATATGAAAAAGTATACAGCGATAATTAATTTTAAAATTGAAATCGAAGCAGAAGATCAGGACGCGGCAGAATATATAGCGTCAACAGCCCTACCTAAAACGTATTACTTCAGATGCGATACGGGCAATGGTAAATATTTAAGAGGGTTAGCCCCTGTGGTCTTTGCAAACGAAGCGGAGAAAGAAGGCAAACCAGAAGGATACTGGAGGAATAGATGAATGAAAATCCTACAGGATAAAATGAAATACCCGCGAGTAATAACGTGGATAATTCATCACCGATACAACCAGTATTGTAATTGCAAGCTCAGAACACGAAAGCAATTCCAAAACCACTATCAGGCAAAACTAGGTTGGAGGAATAGATAAGCGAGTGAGGGTGTGGTAAAATAAACAACTGTTATCAAAGATAAGAGGTTTTAAATGTTGTCAGAAGATGAATGCTACGAACTATGGTACTCAAAAAATGACTTAGTGGAAACTATACGCCTGATCTATGAGACAGGTTTTAACGCGGGGCAAAAAAAGGTTAAAAAGAATGGCAAACAAAACGTCAAACAAAAATCGCAAGAAACCGAAGAGCAACCCTTTTAAAGCAAGTGAACAGTATGGCAGATGATATAGACAAAGCTAATGCTCAAGCGCAGTTAATACTTGAAGTTCAAATAAAGCTAAACAAAAAGGACATTGATCCCTTTCAAAATGAGTCAGGTCAATGTTGGGAGTGCGATACCCCTGTTGCAGATAATCGCAGATGGTGCTCAATAGAATGTAGAGACGCGAGTGAGTTATGAAACAAAAAAGAGAAATAGACGGATACTTTGACACTCATGCAGTTATTGTGTGGGTAATGATAATTATAGCAACTATTTACGGGTACGCTAAATGGGGTCTTTGCTTCTAAAGGTTTGCTATGAATTGGGCAGACTTTGTTTTTCCACCCATAAATCTTTGGAATTACCCTAAACAAAATGAGGATTATAAAATGAGCGATTTAGAAGATATAAATTTAAGTAGTCACCACGAAACAATTGTTAAGCCTGTATGGAAAATAAAAGAATCACCTGCAACACCCGATCTGATTAACAGCCCAGCGCATTATAAAAAAGGCGGTTTTGAAGTATGGGATATAATAGAGGCCTTTGGGTTAAACTATACTATAGGTAATGTGGCTAAGTATATCCTTCGCGCGGGACACAAGGGTAATAAATTGGATGACTTAAAGAAGGCTAGAGCCTATTTAAACAGGGAGATAGAAAAAATAGAGGGTAAGAAATGAAAGAGCTATTTAAGAAATGGTTTTGCCCCCCTCATAAGTGTATTATTTTTAGAAACTACTATGGGATAAATAAAAAAGTGTGCGTTGATTGTGGGAAAGAACACCCCATAGGCGAAGCGCATTTTATAAAGCATCAGAGGTAACCATCATGGTACAGTATAGATGAAAGTGTTAGCCCTGCTCTTAGTGTTATTGCCTACACTGAGTTCAGCAGGAGAAAAAGAATGCTTAGCAGCTATAATGGTCAGCGAAGCATCAGGAGAAAGTTTAGAAGGATTGGTAGCAGTAGCTCAGGCAAGTATAAATAGGGCGAAGGCTACTAGGCGTGCGGTGTGTAATATAAAAGGTGTTACACGTAAGAGTCCACCTGCGGATTTAGCAGAGTATTATATGGCGCTAGCCGAGTCTATTTTAAAAGGAGGCAAGTCTATTGTCGGTGCTGCGGATAGCTGGGAAAGAAGTAGAATACCAAAATACGCGGGTAAGATTACCCGTAGAATAGAACACCACACCTTTTATGTATCTAAAAGATTAAACTAGGAGAAAAGAATGAAAGTAGTGTTAGAAGAATATACGAACCCTTTTAATCTAGGGAAATACGCTGGCATTTGTTATGGGAGAGAAGGCAATGACGAGAAACGATTGGCTCACATTATTGGGGTTGGGCACTTATCTGTGTTGCGGTTTGGTAGTGCTGTATTTCGCATTGAAGGAATTAGCAGAGTATGCCTAGCCCAGCTTACAAGAAGTAAGCACTTAGATTATTTAGTACGAAGCTCTAGGTATTGTGATGAGAGTGAGGCCGAGTATATTTTGCCTGTTGCATTTGAAACCATACACCCAGAGAACCTTGAAGTTATTAATCGTCACATACAAGAGGGCGTGCAGCTCTATAAAGAACTGCGGGATGGGGGGTTTGCTAAGCAAGACGCTAGATATATCTTGCCACAAGCGCAGGGAACAGAACTCTATGTAGTGGGTAACTATCAAGCATGGGTAGACTTTATTAAACTTAGAACATCTAAATCCGCTCAGCTTGAGGTACGAGAAGTAGCCCTTAAAATCAAACTGCATTTACAACACGCTGCGCCTATTATATTTGGTGAACCCGATGCCTTGGATTGAATTAAACGATGATCGTAGAATACCCACAGATGAAATAGTGTATGAGCTATCCATTTGCTGGGAGGAGTATTCACAAAATAAAAACGATCCTGAAACTAATGAAGCGATAGCCTTTATAGTTCAAATAGCTGCGGCTAGGATGTACATAATCAATAAAAGAAACCACTTCTTAATAGTGGGGTTGATAGTCACTAATGTGTTATGGGCGTTAAATAAAATAGGAGTACTCTAATGACCCCTGAAGGTGTTGTTAAAAAACGAGTTAAAGAAATCCTTGTTGATATAGGGGCTTGGTACTGTATGCCTGTAGGTTCAGGTTATGGTAAATCAGCAGTGCCTGATTTTATCATTTGTCATCAAGGATTTTTTATCGCCATTGAAACAAAAGCGGGCAACAAGCAAGCCACGGCTATACAGGCTAGAGAAATAGAACGAATAAAAGCTGCAGAAGGTATAGCGTGGGTTATTAATGAAACCAATATAGCGGAGTTAAAAGAATGGATATTATCGGTGTCGACCTTGAGACCTATTACGACAAAAAATACAGTCTCTCAAAAATAAGTACTCAAGAGTACATAGATCACCCACTCTTCGAGGTTATCGGAGTAGCAGTAAAAGTAAATGAAGCCCCTGCTGAATGGTTCAGCGGGACAATGGAGGAGACTAATAAATGGTTAACCCAGTTTGATTGGGAAAGTTCCTGGGTTTATGCCCACAACACTCTATTTGATGCCACTATTTTAACGTGGAAGTTTGGCATAAAGCCTAAATTATGGATAGACACTTTGTCTATGGCTAGGGCAGTGCATGGCACAGAAGTAGGGGGGTCACTTGCTAAACTAGCGGAGCATTATGAGTTAGGGCAGAAAGGTACTGAAGTAGTCAGTGCTATGGGAGTTAGGCGAGTAGACTTTAGTGAAGAAGAACTAGCTAAGTACGGCCAGTACTGCATAAACGATGTAGAGTTGACTCGCGGGCTATTCAACCACTTGGCTCCACACTTTAATAGGATTGAGATAAAGCTCATTGATATGACTATACGTATGCACACAGAGCCTAGTTTTATCTTAGACCTGCCTACGCTAGAGGATCACTTACACCATACCAAAAGGCGCAAAGAAGACCTACTGGCAGCTAGCGGTATGGCTAAAGAAGATTTAATGTCTAATCCTAAATTCGCTGATGTATTAAGATCGCATGGGGTAGTACCGCCTATGAAGATAAGCCCGACAACGGGTAAGGAAACATACGCCTTCGCTAAGACTGACGAGGATATGAAAGCATTATTAGACTATCCAGACTTTGACGTTCAAGCTATTGTTGCGGCTAGACTAGGCACTAAATCTACTATAGAAGAGACCCGCACCCAAACTTTTATAGAGATTGCTCATGCAAATAGATACCTGCCTATACCGCTTAAATATTATGGCGCAGATGTATCGGGTAGGTGGAGTGGGGTATCGTTTAATATGCAGAACATCCCTAGAACATCACCTATTAAATCGGCTATACAAGCCCCAGAAGGACACGTTATAGTGGGTGCTGACTTAAGCAATATAGAGCTAAGAGTGAGTTTATATTTTTCAGGACAGTTCGATAAGCTTAAGATTATTGCTGAAGGTAAAGACCTATATAAAGACTTTGCTGCATCTGCGTTTAAAGTACCCTATGATGAAGTAACAAAAGACCAACGCTTTGTGGGGAAAACCTGCATTGCCGAGGGCACATTAGTGCTAACTAATCATGGTGAAAAGGCTATAGAAAAAGTAACTCTTGAAGATAGGGTATGGGACGGGGTAGAATGGGTGTCTCATAAAGGGGTAATTTATCAAGGGGAAAAAAATGTCATCACTTACAATGGGCTCACCGCTACCGAAGACCACGGTGTATTCACAGAGCAAGGGCCGATTCCTTTCGGGGTCGCAGCATCCAGAATGGAAACCCTTATTAGAACAGGAGCTAGTGGGCGGGCAATACGGGTTAGTGCAGATTATTTCAGACAAAATAACCCGCCAAGGAAAGAGCATCTATGTGTACGTAAAGTGTACTCAATGTGGAATGGAGAAATGGATAAACAAGTCTTCTCTTACTCGGGGGAGGACAAAAGGGTGTCAATCATGCTCCCAAACAAAATCAAAACACTCAGAAACTTTAGGTCGAAGGTACGATGCCATTATAGCCCGATGCCAAAACCCCAAAAACAGGAACTACCCGAATTATGGAGGGCGGGGGATACACTGCGAGTTTGCCTCCCGAATGGAGTTTATTCTATGGGTAGAAAAACATTTACCCCACAAAGACTACAAGGGGGTAGAAATAGACAGAGTGGACAACAACAAAGGATATACAAAAACAAATTTGCGTTTAGCAAATCGGCAGCAGCAAATACAAAACAGACGAAATACTGTGTTTGTGGATTGGAAAGGTGCGTTAATTCTAGCCGCGCTATGGAACGAAAACCCCTACACTCAAATGTCCACGGTTCGAAAGTATGTGCGTTTAGGGTTGACAGGGGAAGACATAATACAACAAGCATGGGAGTCAGTGCACAACAAGCGCAAAAATTGGAAAGTGCTAAAAGCAAGGCTAGAGTCTATGACATATTAGACGCAGGGCCTAGAAAACGATTCACCGCTGGAAATGTGCTAGTCCTAAATTGTGTTCTTGGGCTTGGCTTTGGCACAGGGGCAGCTAAGTTAAGAGAGTCTATTAGAGCTATGTCGGGCACAGATATAGGTGCGGCAGAGGCAACACGCATTGTAGACTTATACAGGGAAGAGTTTAGCGAGGTTAAAAATACGTGGGCTAAGGGGGGGCAAGTATTAAAAGATATGCGCGACAATGTAGCGGCAACCTTTGGCACGATTAACTTACTTGTAGCGGGCAGGAGGGGAGTGTTGTTGCCCTCAGGCCTCTATTTAAAATACCCTGATTTAAAAGAAATGCGCACCGAGACAGGTACGGAGTGGACGTACGCTAGCCATAGAGGTTCGCGCCGTAAGATATATTCTGGAAAAGTTGTGCAAAATTGCTTATCTGAAGGGACATTAGTACTTACTGATTCAGGATGGAAGGCTATAGAGACAGTTACCTTACGAGACAAAGTGCATGATGGGGATTCATTTGTATCTCATAGGGGAGTGGTGTTTCAATCTGTACAATCATGTGTTAGTATAGATGGGGTATTTATGACTCCAGACCATGAGGTATTAACAAATGAAGGATGGAAAACTGCATCATCGAACCCAAGACCTTACAGGCCAGACATTTGGTCTACTCTTAACGACATCTGCGGCGCACTCAAATGGGAAAAAAAGACACTGGAATTTTTTGTGCGCTTGTGGAAATCCCTGCATAAAGTCAGGGAGCGATGTAAAAAAGGAGATAAAAAGGGGAGGGCTTCCAAATTGTGGATGCGCTTCCAAAAGATTAGTAGCAGAAAAAAACCGCACTCATGGAATGAGCAAGCATTTAGCTTATCATGTATGGGACAGTATGAAACAACGATGTGGGAACAAGAATCACAAGGCCTTTGCAAACTATGGGGGGAGGGGAATTTTAGTGTGCGAAGCATGGAAGGTATCATTCGAAAATTTTTGGGAGGATATGAAGGACACCTACAAGGAGGGGCTGCAATTAGATCGAATAGACAACAATTTAGGGTATTACAAAGAGAACTGCCATTGGACAACGCCAAGGCAGAACATGATGAACAAAAGAAACACTATCCGAATAGATGTGCCAACTTTATCAAAACAATCGGGTATAGGGCGTACTACTATATACAACAGATTAAAAGCGGGGTGGCCTTTAGAGGAGTTGTTAAGAAAACCAGACTTCGCGAACAAGAAAGAAAAGTTTACGACATAATGGATTGTGGGCCTTTAACTCGTTTTGTAGTTCTTGGGAAAACGGGGCCTTTTATTGTGCATAACTGTGTGCAGGCTTTAGCAAGGTGTATAATGGGAGAAGCGATGGTGAGAATCACCAAGCGCTATAAGATCGCCCTAACTATCCATGATAGTTGTTATTGTGTAGTTCCTGAAGATGAAGCCCAAAAAGCCTTAGACTTTATTATTGCAGAGCTGTGCAAAGAACCAGCATGGATGCCTGGCATACCACTAGGCGCTGAGGGGGCATTTGGTAGGACATTAAAAGAAGCAGGATAATATGGCAAACCCCCCAGCATGGTCATTTAGTTCAATAAAATTATTTAGTACTTGCCCTAAAAAGTATGAGTCCGAAAGGGTCACTAAGGAAGTAGGGTATCAAGAGACTGAAGCCACCCTGTATGGGGTGCAACTGCACTTAGCTGCTGAAGAATACATAAGGGATGGTAAAGAGATTGACGCTAGGTTTGCTTTTATTAAACCTTACTTAGATAATTTGAATAAAATATCGGGGGAAAAGCTATGCGAATTAAAAGTAGGAATCAAAAAAAATGATGCAGGAAGATTGGAGTACTGTGATTTTGACGATGCTTCTGTTTGGTTTAGGGGTGTGGCAGACTTGGTTATCCTTGATGGAGATAGGGCTTGGATAGTAGATTACAAATCAGGCAAAAGTGCTAAGTATGCGGATATAAAACAGCTTGCCCTTATGGCGGCTGCACTATTTCTAAAACATCCAGAGATTAAAAAGATAAAAACATCCTTACTGTTTGTGGTGTCTAAAGAGTTTATTAAAGAAGACTTCACAGCCGCTAATGGGTTAGACATTTTTAATACTTACAGTGAGCTATTGACTCAAAGAGAAATAGCCTATAATACAGGTGTTTTCAATCCTAAACCTAATGGGCTATGTAGGCAGTGGTGCAGCACTTTAAGCTGCTCCCATAATGGGAAGAATAAGTAATTTGCAAACCCTTGTTAACACAGACAGTGGCAAGGGTGTAAATGGCGGTTATCGGGTGATTGGCCTTACAAATTCCGAGAGTGCGGGTGTGGTAATTTACATTTTTTTTCTCATCACAGGCCGCACTACCCTATATTAATTAGCGAGGTACATAATGAGCAAAGAAATAAAAGAGCTTTTAGCTCTATATAATGACCCCAAGAATAGTTCTAAAGATAGAGAGCATTACGCAGCTAAAGTAATGGACTTATTAAACAAAAAGGTGTTAAGCAGTGACTAAAAAACGTGACTATACTCATGAACGCGCATTAGAAAAAGCAAAGCCTGGTGCCTTTGAAGCTCGCATGGAGAGACAACGCGCTAGACGTGCCTTAGATAAAAAAGGTGTAGATCGTACAGGCAAAGATGTATGCCACGTTAAATCTTTAGCTAAAGGCGGTTCTAATAAAGACGGTACATTTTTAGCCCCCGCTAAAAAGAATAGAACTTTTGCCAGAGATGCTGACGGTAAACCTAAAAATAAATACGACAAGCCAAAATGATAATAAAAACTAGATCAGTAAGACAGTTAGCCAAAGACTCAGGATTAAACGAAGAGCTAATAGAACGTAATATAGACGCTCTGTGTGAGTTCACTTGGCGCATAGCTAAGAGAGAAAGAAAGTACTGCAATAATAAAGTCAGAGGGTGGGTAATGAGCGCTGATATAGTTAAACCGCCCTTGCTTGATCTGTTAAAAACAGAGGACGAAGAAGAAAAAGACTACCTTTAATTAAACTCGATTCATCACCGTAAGTGATTGGCGCATAGGATTATCATGGAAATTATAGACAATAAAGCACTGCTTATCCGTACCCGTAACCCAGATAAAATAACTGACGTTATAGAGCAGTCTAAAGTAATACGGGAAGTACCCGATGTAGGGTGCGAAGTCCTTGTTAAATGGACATTAACTAACACCTTTATCTTACACAAACTAGGGTTTAAAAAAGCGCCTTCCCCTATAGAAGGGCAATACGAATGGCCAGGTATGTATAAACCTTTTGACCATCAAAGAACGACAGCTTCTTTTTTAACTTTAAACAAACGAGCGTTTTGCCTGAACGATATGGGAACCGGGAAAACTATGAGCGTAGCTTGGGCGGCAGACTATCTGTTATCAAAAAAAATTATTAGCCGTGTTTTAATTGTTTGCCCTTTGTCTATTATGGACACTGCATGGAGAGCTGATCTATTTAAAACAGCTATGCACAGAAAAGTAGATATAGCTCATGGTTCAAAAAATAAAAGAATTAAAGTGTTAAAGTCCGATGCAGAATTTGTCATCATAAATTATGACGGCATAGAGATAGTAGTTAACGATATAGCAAAAGGTAAATTTGATTTAATTGTATGCGATGAAGCCTCAGCATTAAAAATACCCACTACCAGACGATGGAAAACTTTAAACTCGCTTATCACACCTAATACTTGGATGTGGCTATTAACAGGTACACCTGCTGCGCAGTCACCAATGGATGCTTACGGGCTAGCCAAAATGCTCAATCCTAATTCCGTGCCTAAATATATAGGAGCGTTTAAAGATCAGGTTATGTTGCGGCTAACTCAGTTTAAATACATCCCCCGTACCGATGCACAAGCTACCGTGTTCAAAGTTTTACAGCCCGCTATACGATACACCAAAGAAGAATGTTTAGACTTACCAGAGTTAACCTATGTGGAGCGGGACACTCCTATGACTTCACAGCAAAAGAAATATTATGACATCTTGAAAAAAGAAATGTTATTTGAAGCGGCTGGAGAAGAAGTTAGCGCGGTCAATGCTGCGGTAAAAATGAATAAGCTATTGCAGATTAGTTCAGGGGCGGTCTATAGCGATACTGGGGAAGTAGTAGAGTTTGATTGCTCAGCAAAGCTTAAAGAAATGACGAGCATAATAGAGCAGAGTAGCCATAAGGTATTAATATTTGCTAATTTTAAGCATGGGATCATTACTATAAAAACCCATTTAGATTCACTGGGCATAACGTCAGATATTATTCATGGGGGCATATCAGCTACCAACAGAGCTAAAATAATTACAGACTTTCAAACAACAAAAGATATACAGGTACTGATTATTCAACCCAAAGCCGCAGCTCATGGCATAACTTTACATGCAGCTAACACAATAATATGGTGGGGGCCGATAACAAGCACTGAAACTTATCTACAAGCCAATGCTAGAGTACATAGGGCAGGGCAAAAGAACCATTGCACGGTAGTGCATTTAGTAGGCAGCCAAGTAGAACGGACACTTTATACAAATCTTACTAGTAAAACAGCAGCGCAAACTACGTTACTTGATATGTATAAAAATATAATTGGACAAGCCTGAAAAACTTTGCTATATTTACACCACCTTACGATATTCGTAAGAGACAATCGGAGACCACTATGACAGAAATAACCGCAGACAAGCTAGTATCCATATACATAAAGCTTAGAGACAAACGTGCGCAAGCACTTAAAGCATTTGAAGAGTTAGATACTGAATTAAAGACCCAGCAAGACATGGTGTCTGACAAGCTGCAAGAAATGCTTAAAGAAATAGGTGCAGACAACATCAAAACAAAGCACGGTACGGTGACCCGTACCATAAAGACTCGTTATTGGACTAGTGACTGGGCAAACATGTTCCAGTTTATAAAAGATAACGATGCTATGTACTTGATGGAGCAGCGTATTCACCAGACAAATATTAAAAAATTCTTAGAAGAAAACCCAGACCAATTGCCCATAGGGCTCAACAGTGACAGCAGATATACCGTGTCAGTCCGTAAATCCAAATAGGAGGTAGTAAAGTGATAATTGACGATGTAGTAAACGAGGGCTATGATAACCCCCTCACTGATGACCAGTGGCTAACCACTGTGGAAGTACTCGACTTGCTTAAGGTAAGCAGACAGAAGCTAGCCACTCTCAGAAATAAAGGGCTAATAAAGGCTTATCGTAAAGGACTAAGTGGAAAAAACTTATACAACAAAGCAGAGTTAGCCGATTTAATAATCCAACAAAATACAATTAGGAGCATATAAAATGTCAAATGAAATGTCTTTATTCCGTGAGTCATCAGCGGTAATCCCTGCACATCTACGTACAGGTGCTTTAGATGAACTAACTAAAAGTCTTATGGGTGGAAGTGGTGTAAACAACAAGCGCATTTCTATTAAGGGCGGCATCTTTAGAATGATCGTAGATGGTCAAGAAGTTATGAAAAACGAAGACCGCTCTATGGACTTAGTTATTATTAACGCAGCGCCTAAAACTAGCAGGACATATTATGCAGATACTTTTAAAGAAGGTGAGGTGGTACTACCGTCTTGCTGGTCTAATGATGGTGTTAAACCTGATGCTTCTTCTGAGAAAGCACAAGCAAGTGCCTGTGCAGTATGCCCGCAAAATATAGCAGGCTCTGGTCAAGGTACATCAAGAGCGTGCCGTTTTAGTCGTAGACTAGCCGTAGTGTTAGGGCAGCCAACAGAAGATAGCGATATTTACCAATTGATACTGCCAGCGCAGTCTATCTTTGGCAAAGCGGATAATGGTAAAATGCCTTTAGAAGCCTACGCTAAATTTTTAGGCGGTAATGGGCTAAGTATTTCAAGTGTAGTAACTGAAATTCGTTTTGATACTAGCTCGGCTACTCCCAAGCTGACATTCCGTGCGGTTAAACCTTTGAGCATAGAAGAAATATCTATTGCTGTAGAAAAGGGGCAAAGCCCAGCAGCGGTTCAAGCAGTGTCTAATAATCCTGGCGCAATAGATGGCCAAGCTAAAAAAGATAAAGAGTTGCCTTTTGAAAAACCTGCTGCTCCTTTATTTCGTGAGCCACAACCTGAAGAAGAAAAAGCACCTACCGTTAGAGAAAAGAAGTCAGCACCCGTAGTTAAAGACCTAGCTGACGTATTAAATCAATGGGGCGATGACGAAGACTAAAAACTTTAGTCTAGTGTAAGGGGGCGCGTAGCCCCCTTTTTTACCCTCTAATTTAAACAGGCAAGGTTATGACACGGAGAGAGTTTTTTAATAAGATGTTTGGCCCAACGGGTTACATCAATATAAGAGGTCTGTATTACGACCAGACTCGTGGATTGCCCATATCCAAATTTTTTAGCTCCCTAGATCAAGCCGATGCTTTTATAGGAGAGTTGTTAGAACAAGGCCGCGAGGTGTATTTTGGCACTCCAGCTTTTGTAGATAATACTAAACAAGCGAGCGTATCTAATATCGCTTATCACCGATCATTTTTTGTCGATATAGATTGTGGTGCAACTAAGACATACAAAACTAAAAACGAAGGAGTTAAAGCCCTGTATGAGTTTTGTACGCACGTAGAACTGCCTATACCAACATTAGTAGATTCAGGTAATGGTATCCATGCATATTGGTTTTTAACAGAAGATGTGCCTTATGACTTATGGAAACCCGTAGGTATTGGACTAAAAGAAAAAGCACAAGAGCTGGGCTTTCATGCAGATAATAGTGTTACTGGAGATGGGGCGCGTATTTTACGGGTGCCTGATACTTTCAATACTAAAGACCCACTTAAAAAGAAACCCGTATTAGTTAGAAATGCTTCAGCGCCTATATCTTTTGCAGACTTTTCAGCGAAGATACCGCCTGCTATATCGCATAATAACTTAACATCTGCTGACGAATTAACTAAAAGCTTAATGAGCAATGGCGAGCAGTCGCCTAGTAAGTTTGAAATAATCTTACGTAAAAGTCATAAGTATGTAACTAATC
>Ga0209298_10001374_pt1 | contig 15886 bp, 12 predicted proteins | sample S_140806_EF_Meta_FD_187325 | JGI IMG/M metagenome (GOLD analysis project Ga0209298, IMG submission 187325) | Freshwater microbial communities from Lake Simoncouche, Canada to study carbon cycling - S_140806_EF_MetaG (SPAdes) (version 2) | ecosystem: Environmental > Aquatic > Freshwater > Lake ...
ACTACAAAGTGGCTGTGGGAGTGAATAACGGATTTAATTATTTGTTCTTGTCTATTTGTATTCTTATCATAGTCGTACCGCTATACATGTATATTCTTCAGCAAGAGCTGCCAGAGAAAGATCATCGTCCATTCTTAGGTTTTTTAGTTCCCATGATTATGGGATTTGCAATGGGCACATGGGCCTGTTATTATTGGTTCATCAAGAAGCAAGATATTTTCACTATTTCGTAGATTCGTATCTCATAAAATTATAAAATGAAAAAGCACGCACTTAGTTTTCTATTTCTTCTGACATCTTTCTACTCATTTGCTTTCGAAGGAATGTGGATTCCATCTGTCTTGAATGCCGCTTTTGACGACATGAAGGCCAACGGATTGAAGTTGTCGAAGGAGGAAATTTATTCTATCAATAACACTTCGTTGAAAGATGGAATAGTCATATTCGGGGGTGGATGCACAGGAGAAATGGTTTCAAACGAAGGACTACTCTTCACCAATCACCACTGTGGCTTCGATAACATTCAATACCATTCTAGCGTTGAACACGATTATTTGAAGAACGGTTTTTGGGCCATGAAACGCGAGGATGAAAAGGCATGTCCTGGCTTAACCGCCACCTTCGTTATCGAAATGCGTGATGTTACCGAAGAGGTTTTAAAAGGAATGATAGGCGTTGAAGAAAAAGATCGTGCAGCGAAGATGAAAGATTTGTTGAGCGCAATTGCCAAAAGAGAGAAAGCTGAGAAAAAATGCGACGGATTCGTTCGCGGATTCAATTACAACACACAATTCTTTTTGGTGTTGACGAAGACATACAACGATGTACGTTTGGTAGGAGCGCCGCCTTCATGCATTGGTAAGTTCGGTGGAGATACAGACAACTGGGTTTGGCCAAGGCACACCGGAGACTTTTCAGTTTTCCGTATTTATGCAAACGACAACAATGAACCTGCAGAATACTCCTCAACCAACAAGCCATTCAAACCAGCACACCATTTCCCAATTTCATTGAAAGGAGTGAAGGAAGGCGATTTCACCATGGTATACGGATTCCCAGGAAGAACAGAGCACTTGCTTACTTCCGCAGGAGTTGCTTACAACCACGAGCAGTTGGCTCCTATGCGAATTGACTTTCGTGAAAAGAATTTAGAGGTTATAAACGCCGCAATGAAAAGCAGCGATGAGCTTCGTATTAAATATGCATCGAAGCAAAGCAGCGTTGCGAATGCCTATAAGAAATGGCAAGGTCAGGAGGTGGGATTGAATAAATTCAACGCGATTCAATTGAAGAAAGATGAAGAAGCGAAGTGGTTGGAAACAGCGAAGCTTTCAAACAAAGAATTGGAATATTCAAATTTACTTTCCACCATTGACAAGCTTTACAAAGACTATTACGGAGTGAATATGGCCGCTGCTGCTTATGCTGAATTCGTGTTCAACGGTCCAGAAGTATTTCAGCTCTATCAAGATTTTAATGAGATTTTGGTTCAAGGAGCTCAATTGAAAAAAGGTAATCAGTGGGAAGGAAAGATGAACGAGTTTTTGGAAACGGCTAAAGCCTTCTACAAAGACTACGATTTAGAAACCGATAAGAAAAGATTTTTGGCGATGTCTTCTTTGTTCGAACAATTCACAAAAGGAGTTATTCATTTCAAACATTCAAAACTCTCTCGCGAAGCCGCAGCAGATCTATGGTTCAAACAATCTATGGTTGCAGACAGTGCAGTGTTCTTGGGAATGATTCGTTCCTTTTCAAAAGACACATTCATTTCCATGAGTGGAAAGTCTAAGAAATACGCCAAGCGATTAAACGCGGAATATTTGTTCATTCAGGCCTCAGCTCTGAACGATTACTACATGAACACGTTGGTTCCTTCGAAGCGAGAGTTCAATTCGAAACACGACCAACTCATGGAACAATATGTTTTCTTGTTGGAAGAATTACGTGGAAAACAAGAGAAGTGGTGCGATGCAAATTCTACTCTTCGGTTGACTTACGGAAAAGTAGAGGGTAGTGCTCCAGTAGATGGAATGGCTTATACTCCGTTCACAACAGGACAAGGAATATTAGATAAGAACAGCACAGGTAATCCAGATTTCGAAATCAACGACCGTTTGAAAATGTTATTGCAAAACAAAGACTTTGGCAGCTATGGCGTGAATGGAACCTTGCCTGTTTGCTTCACGGGGAGTAACCACACAACAGGCGGAAACTCAGGGTCTCCCGCATTGAACGGTGATGGCGAATGGATTGGAATAAACTTCGACAGAACGTGGGAAAGCACCATGAGTGATCTCTACTTCAATTCAGAAATATGCCGAAATGTAATGGCAGATGCACGTTATGTGCTTTGGGTGATTGACATCTACGCCGGAGCTGGCCATCTCTTGAAAGAGATGACCATTCGACGCTAATTTTTTATGACCACTGAATAAGGAAATAGATTACCCCAATAATAAGTGCAAAAAGGGTTACTGCGAAAATTACTGGTCCGCCTATTTCGTTCTGTTCAGCTTCGTGTGGAATGTGTCCGTGATCGTCGTGTGAATGTCCCATGGTTTAATTTTTCACAAATATAATTTCATTGTTGAAACACCCAAATAAAAATGGCTAACACTTCAAGGTTAGCCTTTTCTTTTTCCTGAAAGACTTTTAGTGCAACCTATTGTTTCGTATTATTGTCTTAACATAGGAAACCATACTGAAACCAATGATTTTAAACATACTAAAAAGAACCGCTGTCATTTTCTTGGCCTTGACAGCTTCTTTTGCGGCCTCTTCGCAAGTGGTCATCAATGAATTCTGCTTTGCTAATTATTCCGACTACGCAGTAGGCGGGGAGTTCGAAGACTGGGTTGAGTTCTACAATCCCACTGCAGGTGCTGTGAACATTGGCGGATATTGGCTAAGTGATGACGCTCTAAATCCAATGAAATATCAAATCCCGGCTACAGTTACCGTTCCGGGGAATGGGTATAAACTTATTTTGGCAAGTGGAGTTGGAGCATACAATCCAGGATTTCTAGGACAAACGAACACGAGTTTCAAGGTTACACAATCGAATGGAGAAGACTTGGTTTTCTCTGATCCCGCTGGAAATATTTTAGAGAGTTACGATTTCGCAACAATAAGTCCGAATCAGATGAATCAATCATACGGACGAGTGCCAAATGGTTCTGGAAGTTTTTTAATTCAGACAAACCCATCTCAAGGAGCTGGCGCAACCGGAAACGGATACGCCGTTCGTCCAACAATGGACATTCAAGCCGGTTATTACGCAGCGCCAATAACAGTTACTTTGGCAACTACTGAACCTGGTGCAACAATTTATTATACCACCAATGGTTCTCAACCTTCCAACGCAAGCACAACATACACAGGTCCTATTAACATCAGCACCACAACAGTTTTGCGTGCTATTGTATATTCTCCAACAGCTGGAATTCTACCTTCCTTCACAGAAACAAACACCTATTTCTTTGGAAACGATAACCACACTATTCCCGTTGTTTCAATATCTGGAACAACATTAGATGGCGGATGGAATGGTGATGAATTAACACACCTTGAGTTTTTCCAAAGCGGAACCTTTACAGTAGAATCTTCAGGTGATAGCAACGAACACGGAAACGATTCGAACGCATACGGACAAAGAGGTTTCGATTATATCACGCGCGATGCCTTGGGTTACGACGATAAGTTGGAGCACCCGATGTTGCACACAAGCCCTAGACAAAGTTACCAGCGTTTAATTTTTAAAGCGGCAGCAAACGATAACTATCCTTTTTCGAACGGCGGTGCGCATGTTCGTGATGCCTATGTATGTGAATTATCGCGGTTGGGTGATCTTCACCTCGATGAAAGAAAAACAAGAAGTTGTATCGTATACATCAACGGTCAATATTGGGGCGTATACGAGATTCGTGAAAAAGTTGACGATACTGACTATACCAAACGTTACTACGACCAGCCTGCCGGAAACGTTGACTTCTTAAAAACTTGGGGAGGTACTTGGACAGAGTTCGCTGCAGCGCCTGGATTCAATCCGCAAACACAATGGAACACGTTTGTGAATTTCGTTACCACAAACAGTATGGCTGCACAAGCCAATTACGATTATGTCTTAACGCAGTTCAATACGATGAGCTTAATTGATTATTTTATTTTGAATGGCTATACAGTATGCACAGACTGGTTGAACTGGAACACTGCCTGGTGGAAGGGAACGAATCCTTTGGGAGATGCCAAACGGTGGAGATATGCCTTGTGGGACAATGACGCAACATTTGGACACTACATTAACTACACAGGGGTAAGCAGCACTCAACCTACTGCCGATCCTTGTCAGATTGAAGGTGAGGGAAATGTCGGTGGTCAAGGACATATTCCTGTTTTGAATGCCTTATTCGACAATCCAGATTTCTTTGCAGATTACATTCAGCGCTATGCTGAATTGTCGAATACAATCTTCTCTTGCGACCGCATGATTGAAGTCCTCGACAGTATGATTGTAGTTATTGATCCTGAAATGACCCGCCAAACACAACGTTGGGGTGGAAATTTGAATACTTGGAATAACAACGTTCAGGACTTGCGCGATTTCATATTGGCAAGATGCAGCAATGAAATTATTGGTGGAATTGCCGATTGCTACGATGTTGTTCCTTATAACGTTTCTTTTCAAATTGATGGAGTTGGAGATATCGTAGTCGGAGAAACCCAATTGAGCCCTTATGAAACACCTTTCTCAGGAACCTATTTTGGAGATTTAGAAATTGATTTAGAAGCAATAATAGATTCCGTCGTCGGACCTTGTAGTTCCTTCCAAGGTTGGGAAATTATAAGCGGAACAGGTATAATTGCCGATCCTACTTCGCCAATAACAACATTAATTGTTCAATCAGATGTGGTTGTTCAAGCTGTATTCGGAGTTCCGGCTTCAGGTCCGGTAACAATTTTAAGCGATGTAGTTCCTGCAGGAGCCGGAAATATTATTTTCAACGGAACTGCGCAAGGTACTTATCCGAACACCTTCAATGTGAATGCGGGTGATTCCACCTCGGTAAGCGTTACAGCTAATCCGTGGTTCACGTTCAATCATTGGGAATCTACGAATGCCACACTTCTTCCGAATACAACAGCAACTTCCATTTACTTGAATCCATGCGCTGTTGATACAGTGGTTGCTATTTTCGACGAAACTCCGCATGCTATTTTGCAAGTGGATGTCATGCCAGCTGGAGCAGGAACAGTGACTATGGACGGTACCGTTCTAGCAGCTTATCCTTGGAGCAATGAAATTGTTGCCGATATCGATTACACCTTCAACGCAAATGAAATTCCGGGTGTAACACTTTTCGATCATTGGGAAATAAACAACCATCCACTGAATCCGAATACACTCTCACCCGATGTGATTCTTCATTTAATGGTTAGCGATACGCTAGTTGCAGTCTTTACTATTATCGATGAGTTTCCTTTGACAGTGAATGTTCAGCCAGCGGGTGCAGGAACTGTTACCATGAACGGAACTCCGTGGACGCCGCTTCCTTCAACACAAGTATTTTCTGAAAATACATTCATGAACTTCGTGGCTTCTCCGATCGATTCTTGGACCGCCTTCAACCACTGGGAAATAAATAACCATGTTCTTTTGCCTTCGCTTTCTAGTTCGAATGTGAATTTCAACTTCACACAACAAGATACATTGGTGGCTGTGTTCGACGTAACACCACATCATCCGCTTACGGTTATTGTTAATCCAGCTGCAGCTGGAACTGTCTTATTCGACACTGGAAACGCAACAACCAATGTGTTGACCATTGAAAACGAAGACAATGTTCCAGTGAACTTCACTTCCATTCCAGAACAATATTGGGAATTCATCGGTTGGGAGTCTACCGCTGGAACGGCGATAAATCCGAACCTTACAGCGAATCAAGTTTCCGCCTCGTTCAATACTACCGATACGATTATCGCGAACTTCTCGAAAGAGCCTTTCTTGTATTTCGTTCCCAATACATTCTCTCCAAACAACGACAACTTGAACGAAGTGTTCAAGCCGGTGTTGAATGGAAACGATCCTTCTTATTATCACTTTGCGATCTACGATCGTTGGGGAGTGTTAATTTTTGAAACGAGTGATGCAGAAGCCGGGTGGAACGGCACTTACAAAGGAAACGGAACACACTACGTTGAGAACGATGCCTACGTGTGGAAGCTTCAAGCGCGTCCAATCGGAAGTCGTGAAAAATTAGAGTTAATGGGCACATTGACGCTGTTCAAATAAACATTTTCGAATTAACTTCGTTGCATGAATATTCGGAACGAAGTTTTTTCAAATCAATCTCTTCAAGACTGGCAAACGCTAGCCGAAAAAGAATTAAAAGGAAAATCCCTCGACTCTTTGGTTCGCCAAAAGGAAGAAGGTATATTTTTATTTCCCTATTCAACAGAAGCGAAAACCACTGAAGAGCCGACCTTTCGCGCAGCTCCTTCGTGGCAGTTGCACCAATCGTTTAAGACTACAGAACCACTTCAATGGAATGGTCTAGCGTTGGAAGCTTTGAACGGCGGAGCGAACAGCTTGACCATTCCTGCTTCTTTGAACGCTAGAGAAATGAAGGTGGCGTTGAAAGACATCTTCGTCGGCTTCATCAATTGGGAGTTGGAGTCGCATGCCGAGCAAGCCGACGATCAGATAGACGTCCTTAAACAAACTTACGAATCTCAAGATCGCGCAGGAGTTCTGGCCTTCATTCATTCCAAACACATCAATACAAACGCATTGTTCAGTAACCACGCAACAGCGTCGGAACAAATAGCATTCGCTGTTTTAGCTGGAATTGAATTCATAGAAAATACGCATTTGTCCATCGACGATGCTTCCGCTCAAATCCTATTTCATTTTTCCGTTGGAAGTGAATTGTATGTTGAAATCGCCAAGCTGCGCGCTTTCCGCGCGGTGTGGTCTCATGTAATAAAGACAGGAACTTTCGAGCACGCATGCTCGAATCACGCCTTCTTGAAGGTTCAAACAGATGGATATTTCCAAGCGAAGAAAGACACCGACAACAATTTAATTCGTTCTACTATTCAAGCCATTGCCGCTTGTGTTGGAGGAGCCAATCGCATTGAAGTGCTTCCAATGGATTACGCCAATAGCACAGATGTGAGCGAACAATTGCGTTGGGCTAGAAACATTCAGCATTTATTAATTGAAGAATCTTACTTCGATCAATATTCCGATTTAGCAAAAGGAAGTTACACCTTGGAAAAACTCACGGAAGACCTTTCCACAAAGGCACTGGAGACCATGAAGGAATTTGAAACATCTGAGAAATTGGAACATTTCATTCAAACAAAAAAAGAAGAAAGAGCTACACAGCATGCGCAACGCGTTGTTGTGGGTGAAAATAAATACGTGCAGTCATGAGCAAATTGAATTGGAAAGACGTCCCCTTCAACTTCAATGAAGAAGTGGAGGCTGCAACGTGGGGAGCAGGAGCAGCGCCGTTTTTACGCGGACCATACGCCAGCATGTACACCGTGCGTCCGTGGACCATTCGTCAGTATGCCGGTTTCAGCACCGCGGAAGAATCGAACGCGTTCTACAAACGCAACTTAGCCATGGGACAAAAAGGATTGTCTGTTGCCTTCGATTTGGCCACCCATCGCGGATACGACAGCGATCACGAACGAGTGAAGGGAGACGTTGGAAAGGCAGGCGTAGCCATAGATTCAGTGGAAGACATGAAGGTTTTGTTTCATGAAATTCCATTGAACGAAATGTCGGTAAGCATGACCATGAACGGAGCCGTGCTACCCATTCTTTCATTCTACATTGTAGCCGCCGAAGAACAAGGCGTTCGTCCGGAACAACTCACCGGAACCATTCAGAACGATATTCTGAAAGAGTTCATGGTTCGAAATACGTACATCTATCCGCCAACGCCAAGCATGCGTATTGTTTCAGACATCTTCGAATTCTGTTCGAAGGAAATGCCTAAATTCAATCCGATATCTATTTCTGGATATCACATGCAGGAGGCAGGAGCAACGCAAGAAATTGAGTTGGCTTATACGTTAGCAGACGGATTGGAATATGTGCGTGCCGGTTTGAAAGCAGGCATGAGCATCGACGATTTCGCACCGCGCTTGTCGTTCTTCTGGGCCGTGGGCATGGACACCGTAACTGAAATTGCGAAGATGCGCGCAGCGCGCGTGTTGTGGGCACAACTGATTAAGTCCTTCAACCCGAAAAACGAAAAATCAATGGCGTTAAGAACCCATTGTCAAACCAGTGGCTGGAGTTTAACGCGCCAAGATCCATACAACAACGTCGCTCGCACATGCATTGAAGCGCTCGGCGCGGCTTGGGGAGGAACACAAAGTCTTCACACCAATGCGCTTGATGAAGCCATAGCATTGCCAACCGACAACAGCGCGCGCATTGCACGAAATACCCAGTTGATCATTCAAGAAGAAACAGGTCTTTGCGAAGTAGTTGATGTTTGGGGTGGAAGTGAAGTGGTGGAGAAGCGTACTCAAGAAATTATGGACGCTGCTTGGAAGTTGATTGAAGAAGTGGAAGAGATGGGCGGAATGACGAAGGCAATTGAAGCCGGCATTCCGAAATTACGCATTGAAGAAGCAGCGGCGCGAAAGCAAGCGCGCATAGACAGCGGAAGAGACAAAATTATTGGAGTGAATATTTTCCAGTTGGAAGAAGAAAGCGCCATGGATATTTTACAAGTAGACAACGATGCTGTTCGTATTTCACAAATCGAAAGATTAGTAAAAACGAAAGCAGAGCGCAACGAAGAGGCTTGTCAGCAAGCCTTGAAAGCATTGACAGAAGGGGCACAGAGCGGAAGCGGAAATTTATTGACGCTCTCGGTGGAAGCCGCTCGCTTGCGTGCAACCTTGGGAGAAATTTCAAGTTCATTGGAGGTTGTGTACGGAAGATATTCCGCACAGATTAGAAGTATTTCAGGAGTTTATTCAAACGAATCGGCCATGGACAAAGACTTTATTGAAGCGCGCAGACGCTCTGATGAATTTGCAGAGTTAGCAGGAAGAAGACCACGCATCTTGGTTGCGAAGATGGGACAAGACGGACACGATCGCGGAGCGAAAGTGATTGCCACATCGTTTGCAGATATCGGATTCGATGTAGACATGGGACCGTTGTTCCAAACGCCTGCAGAAGTTGCGAAGCAAGCTGCGGAGAATGACGTTCACATGGTAGGAGTATCTTCATTGGCAGCGGGACACAAGACGTTAATTCCAGAATTAATTGCTGAATTGAAGAAGTTAGGAAGAGAAGATATTGGTGTAATAGCCGGCGGAGTAATACCCGAGCAAGACTTCGACTTTTTATACGAAGCGGGATGTGTTGGAATTTTCGGTCCAGGTACCAAGATTGCAACAGCGGCGCAAGAAATTTTAACATTAATGATCGAAGCACTTCAATGCGAATGAACACAGTAGAGCAGAAGAAAGAAGCGTTCGAGCGCTTGTTAACCATTATGGACGAGCTTCGCGAGAAGTGTCCGTGGGACATGAAGCAGACGCTTGAGAGTCTTCGTCATTTGTCCATAGAGGAAGTCTATGAATTGGGCGATGCTATTCTAGATGGTGATATGGAAGAAGTGAAGAAAGAGTTGGGCGACGTGTTTTTGCATTTGGTTTTTTATTCGCGCATTGCCAGTGAAACCAAGGATTTCGATATAGCCGATGTGTTGAATTCCATTTGTGAAAAGCTAATTTCAAGACATCCGCATATTTACGGAGATGTTGTTGTGAAAGATGAAGCGGAGGTCCTTTCCAATTGGGAAAAATTAAAATTGAAGGAAGGAAAGAAGAGTGTGTTGGAAGGCGTTCCGCGTTCGTTGCCGGCTATGGTGAAGGCACAGCGCATTCAAGACAAAGCGAAAGGAGTGGGGTTCGATTGGGACAATGCCGATCAGGTTTGGGAAAAGGTTTTGGAAGAATTGAATGAATTCAAAGAAGCTAAAACGAAGGAAGATCAGGAAGAAGAATTCGGCGACTTACTTTTTTCACTCATCAACTACGCGCGTTTTAAAGGAATACATCCGGAAGATGCATTAGAGAAGACCAACAAGAAATTCATATATCGTTTTCAGTATTTGGAAACAGAGAGTGCGAAAGACGGGAAGCAAATGGGCGAGATGACCTTGAACGAAATGGATGAATATTGGAATCGCGCGAAGGCATTAAAAAAGAATTCATAGAATGAAAAACTACGTTTGGATTTTCGGATTGCTTGTATCGGTAAGCAGCTGTGTCGCTCCTAGAGCCATCACCAATTCAGGAAAAGTAACTCCGAAAGGCAATTGGGTTGTGGCTACCAATCAAACGTACAACATAGCAACTGCACCCGCAGTCAAGGTGGCTAGTGCAATTGATATCAATCTCGATAATTTATTGAATGGCTCAATCGATACCGTTTCATTGGCTCAATCGAATGCAGTGGCAACCGATTGGCAGAAAGTAGGTGAGGCGCTAATTGCGAATAACTTCGATCCCATTGGTGGCGGATTTGAATTTGGTGTTCGCTATGGAATAGCGAATCGTTTCGATGTCGGATTTAAAAAAGTAGGAAGGGCCAAAGCCATTGACGTTCAGTATCAGTTTTTAGGAAGTTTGGGTAACATAGACGACTTCTCGGAATCGTCTACCAACAAGTGGTACGGAAGCATTGGACTTCAGTATTCCAGTCAAGATTTATCGTTACCCTTTTGGGCAAAACCATTAACCACGAAGTTGGAATACGATTTCAGTCGGAAGGATATTTTGGTTCCATTGATCTTTAGTTACGGATTGGGCAATGAAGAATCCATAGGAGCCATCTCATTCGGACTTTCTTACAACTTCACCCGTATGAATTATTCCACCACACCGTTTACGTATGCGCGAATCCAAGACGCCAACGGAGTTGTCACCGCGTTGAACACAGCAGCCATCACAGAAACCAAGAGCATCAGCAGTTTCGGCGCCTTCGCCAACATGAAGATCGGATATCGCCGATTTTATTTCGTTCCAGCTCTTGCTGTTTACTATCAGAATTACGGAACGCTTCAGAATTTCATTGGAGAATCTTTCAAGATGAAGGGAGTCACGATTGTTCCTTCGTTGGGTTTGCGTTTGCGTTTGGGAAAGTCGAAGGCATAGGTAAGAGAGGGTAAGAGAGGGGAAGAAAAAAATCTCATTCTGTTTCTCCTACTCTTTCTCATTCTTGAGTTCGAAAGAACTTCGAAAAAATTGATCACGTAGTGATTTGAGGGCTTTCTAATCTTAATAGAATGCTGAATAATAGTTATATTTGATTAATTAACTTTCAACATTTCATGTAAGATTACTATGAATCGTATAAACCTTTTTTTGAACAGGAATAACGGACCCTATTTGTTAAAAGTGGCTGAAAAAAATGGATTATTGGCTCTGCGTTATGCAAATAAAAAATTAAGAGACAACCGCGATTTAGTTTATGCGGCCATAAACTCGGGAAGATTGTATGAAGGTTTTAAATACGTTTCAGAGCGCTTAAGAAATGACGAGGATGTTGCTCTATTCGCTTTGGAGAGGGGAGCTGATCCTATAGGTCTGCCCAGTAATCTCTTGGATAGTGAGTCCTTTTTGATAAAAGCTGCTTCAAGATTTAAAGACGAATATGATATTTCAAAGAGGTCTTTGTTAGCGTTTGTTTCAGATCGTATGAAAGCAAACGGAAAATTTGTTTTGAATGCCATATATTTTCAACCAGAGTCTTTCAAATTTGCAGATGAATCCCTTCGAGATAGCAAAAGTTTTCTGATGAAAGCCTTAAAAATAAGGCCTTCAACTGTTGAGCATGCTTCATTGCGTCTGAGGGACAGCGCAGAATTTATTTTAGATGCCATTAGTATTGAATCAAGGAATTTCGAATTTGCATCTCAGCGATTAAGAGATGATCGTGAAATAGTTAAAGCAGCTGTTCAAAGAAATGAGCATTGTTGGAGACATGCTTCGGAGCGATTACAAGAGGATGAAGAAATTATTACAATTGCAATTAAAAAAAATTCAAGTAGTGTATATTTTGCATATATAAGAAGTGAAAAAATTGCAGTTCTTGCTATAAAAACTGATGCAAGATTTTTCCCGATTTTATTCGAAGGATTGTACAAAGATAAAAATTCAGAGATTGCCTTTTTTCGAAATAGGAGCTATGCTTGGGAGCGATTAAATGATGATCGTGAAATAGTTAAGGCAACTGTTGAGCAATATGGAGAATCTTTGCAATATGCTTCGGAACGATTAAAGGATGATCGTGAAATAGTTAAAGCAGCTGTTGAGCAAAATGGAAAATCCTTGCATTACGCCTCGGAGCGATTAAAGGATGATCGTGAAATTGTTAAAGCAGCTGTTGAACAGTATGGCTCTTATTTACAATATGCTTCCGAACGATTAAAGGATGACCGTGAAATTGTTATAGCAAATGGATATTGTTTGCCATATGCTTCGGCCCGATTGAGGGATGATCCTGATGTTATCAAAGCACTTGTAGAGGGAGATGAATTTCCTTTGCATTATGAAAATCAAAGCTGGAGAAGTTCTTTGGAATTTGCTTCAGAGCGATTAAAAGATGATCCTGATATTGTTAAAATAGCTGTTCGACGAAATGGGTATTCTTTATCTTATGCTTCGTACCGGTTAAGGAACGACAAAGATTTTGTATTGGGAGTATTAAAGCAATACGCAGATACTTTGAGTTCGTCCTCTCATTTGTTGAAAGAAGAAAGAGACAAGCTGTTTCAAAGTGTTCATGTGAATTTTAAATTGATTTTAACGTTTATTTCAAATGATTTAAAAAGCAATGAGTTGTTTTTTACCGAAGCGTGTAAATTGAATGAAAAATTCAATGATATTCAAACTGAAAATTTTAAATTATTTCTTATTGAAGCGATTCGAAAAGACTTATTAAGTCTGTATTGTGTTTCAGAGAAATTTCTTGATGATTCAGAGGTGGTTGTTACAGGCATTCGCAATATGCCAAGGTCATTTGATGTGGTATCTAATCGGCTTAAAGATGATAAAGAAATTGTTATTGAAGCAATAAGGAATAAAATTGAAAATTATTACTATGCTTCTGCACGTCTTAAGGATGATGATGATATTGTTCTTGAAGTAATAAAAAACAAAGGGTTGCCTATTTCTTCTGCTTCTATGCGTCTCAAGAATAATAAAGAATATGTTCTGCAGACAGTGAAAGAGAATGGTTTGAGTTTGAAATATGCTTCTGATCGTCTAAAGGATGATAATGAAATTGTCCTAGAGGCTGTAAGAGAAACATCTGGCAGTATTGAATTTGCTTCTGATCGTTTAAAGGATAACTATGAAATTATTTTGGAAGCGGTAAAGAATGATTGGTATTCTTCTTCTTTCAAATATGCTTCAAAACGTCTTCAAAGAAACAAGGAAATTATTTGTGAAGTAGTAAAAGAAAAGTTCCATTCAACAACCAGAGTTCTTAATGAAAATAATGTTGACGTTATTGTTGAACTTGTTTTAGAAGGTCGATTGTAATTAATCACGCAGTGATTAATTATGTATCGCCGTGTCTCGAATAGGAGCAAGCAAACTGTCAATTTCTTCCTTAGAGTAAACATAATTTCGTTTAAACTCATCTACAACTTCTTGAGGCTGCGTACTTAACCACTCGGCTAGTTCTCTTTGAGATTTCATAGAGGCTCTGTGATATACTCGGTATTCTTTTTTTAGAGCTCTTTTTTCTTGATTACAGCTTGAAACTCCAACAAGTAAAACAGAAATTACAATGAGATGAATAACAGTGTTAGTTCTTAATCTATTCATGATTATAAAATTTTAAAATGACTTATCATCTCCAGCAGAACTCAATCGCCCCCTCGTTATTGTACACCGAAGCTTTGATCGCTTACGATTGATTCGCAGAATTGATCACGGAGTGAGTCACCTGGTTTGATCGCAAGTAACCTAAATGTTTCTGAATTTTAGTTATTCTTTTCAGAACTGACAATATAATTATTCTATCTCCGTATTGAAGTTAGAATTCAGAAATCAGCGCGCTTTTTACTAATTCAGAAGTTACCGGTTCATAAAAGTATTAACCTTAATTCTGATTGTTATGAAAAAGTTCACATTCATTTTTATTACGGTGCACATTGTGACTCAATTGTTACACGACACATTTGTCCCAGGAGTTCCAGAGCGTTGGTTAATTTTTTGGGCTTGGATCAATCTCATCAATCGCCTCTTTTTAGTCTTAGTCGTTGTCCCAAGCGGAATGTATACGCTGTATCAATCGATCAAAGATTACATTAAATAATAAACCTCTAAATCTCGCTATTATGAAAACGCAACGTACCGCACTTGTTGTGCTCATCTTTCTAACCAGCTAATGTTTCTTAACAAAGAAAGTACTCCAATGGTTTGCCAGTGATCCTGGTAGTCTTATTCAAGACTTTGCTATGCTAAGTCATCACTTGTTATACATGGGTGTCTTACCGTTAGCCGGATTTGTCTTACTTCAATCGAATAATAAAACTTAAAACAATGAATCATGAAACAGCTCATTTTCTCGGTTTCTTTTCTGATGCTTAATATGCTTACTTCAGCTCAGGTTTATACAGTTACGTTTACGAAATGTCAAAATTTCACTCATCCAGCCAATGTTTCAACGGAAGAGGCGATAGAATTAGATTTGATAGAGTATCCCAATTACACCGTTGGTGAAAATGTATTCATATTTAATTATAATACTCGGAAATTGACAATTGTAAGGCCGGATGAAAATTGGGTTTATGATATTTCTCAAATAAACGAAAATGGAGGACCCATTCTCAGTTGTTTTATTGAGTTTGAAAATTTATTGACTTGGTTTAGAATGGGGCAATTGTCAGAGACTGAAACCCAATTTATTATGGTAAGAAAGGAAGGAGATCAAATTGTAGGATTCTTCTCCATGAATTCAGATTTCAGTTATACAGTGGAATAATGTCATCATAAAATTAAATCGCCATGAAATGCCCAACACATTTTTTACTATTGGCCGCTGTTCTCTTACTTCCAGCATTCGGACATGCCCAGGTTTACGAAGTTCATACCGATACCATTCAGTACTTTGAACACCCCTCTGAACTAAAATTCATAGAGTCTTTGGAGACTGAACAAATTACTTACACAAAACTGGGTAAGGGAGATGTTCAATACACCATTGATCTGGACAATCGAAAAATGATCATGATTCCGAATGCTGGATTAGAGAATGTCACTTTTGATATTACAGAAGTCTTCGATTCTCCTGAAGATGTAATCACATCTTTTGAATGTGTCGATAAGAAAGGATTTGTTGGCGTCATTGCACTTTATAGAACAGAGGGCGAAGGAATTAATATGCTCGTCGAATACAAGATCAGTGAAACCGTAACGGAAGGGTATATGTGTTTCGATGTTTCTGTTGATGAAGAGTTGTTTTCAAATCAATAATTAACGTTATGAAAATCACACTTTCAATGATCACCATTTTTCTTGCAATCTTCGGCGCTAATGGGCAAGAAGCTGCTTATTTCTACCCTCATTTCGAAGAGTTATTTGTTCTCGATTCATTGAACATTCCTTACTTACCAATCCCTGAGCGAAATGGAATTAGTCCAGTAGGAAGAACATATTCTACAGCAAAGGGAGTGAAGAAACACAACCAGTATTTCCATAACAATGAATTTGATTTTTTACCGTCGCCAAGTACACCAAGAGTTAAACTAAACACTTTTTTCAGTTCTTATAAATTCTATACCGAGGGTGATCGTTTCGTGGTAATGATGATGGAAATGCAGAATTTCGA
>Ga0209298_10001375_pt1 | contig 15884 bp, 11 predicted proteins | sample S_140806_EF_Meta_FD_187325 | JGI IMG/M metagenome (GOLD analysis project Ga0209298, IMG submission 187325) | Freshwater microbial communities from Lake Simoncouche, Canada to study carbon cycling - S_140806_EF_MetaG (SPAdes) (version 2) | ecosystem: Environmental > Aquatic > Freshwater > Lake ...
TCTGGATCGGCGTGCTGTATCCCTTCAAGGCACCGGATGGCACCGCCGCCGCGAACTACACGGTCATGCAGTTCATCGCCTCGCTGTTCTTCAAGCATGCCCTCGTCAGCTTCACAAACACGCTCTTCTTCACCTGGTCAATGGCTATCCTGTATCTCAAACTGCAGAAGCTGAACCATCAAAAGAAGGCGCTCCTGCTCGATGTGCTGCCTTGGGAGATCGGCTCCGAGATCAACCGCGACAACGTGGGCCAGTTCATCGACCACCTCTACCGCCTCCCCCATCGCCTGCGTGACAGCATGATGGTGAACCGCATCCGCAAAGCCCTCGAACTCTTCGAGGTGAAACAAAACACCGGGGATGTCACCAACATGCTCTCCAGCCAGAGCGACATCGACGGCATGCGCATCGGCGGCAGTTTCTCCCAGCTCAAAGCCTTCCTCTGGGCCATTCCGATTCTTGGTTTCATCGGCACCGTCATCGGTCTCTCCCACGCCATCAGCGGCATGAACTTCGCCGGCATGAGCGACCTCAAAGAGATCACCAACACGCTCGGCAACGTCACCGGCGGTCTCGGCACCGCCTTCGATGCCACGCTGCTCGGCCTCGTCTTCGCCCTCGCGCTGAATTTCCCGCTCAATGCCATGACCAAGGCCGAGGACGATTGCCTCAACGACATCGACGCTTTCTGCAACGAGGTGCTCCTTCCTCGCCTCAACGACGGCGGCAGCATCGCCGGTGGCAGCACCGAGGGCATCATGGACACGCTCGTCAAAGCCGTGGCCAATTCGCAGAAGGAATTCCTCATCGACCTCAACACTCTCTCCGCCCGCCTCATGGAGCAGGCCGCGAATCTCGACCGCCGCGCCACCGAGCATCAGGCCCGCGTGGACCGCGAATTCGCCACTGCCCTCACCATCATGCGGGAAAAGATGACCGATGCCGTCACCGAAAACGTCAACAAGACCAGCGAGTATATCCGCGCCCTCTCCAGCGGCATTCAGAGCCTCAATGGCGTGCTCTCCCAGCTCGGCGAAAAACAAATCCTCATCCATCAGGTGAAGAAAAAAGGCTGGTTCAGCCGCTCGGAGTAACCGCCTCAACCCGCTCTTATGGCCAAACGCAGACCTGCTGCCAAAGACGAAATCCTCCTGATTCCGTTCCTGGACATCCTGTGCTCTCTCATCGGGGTGCTGGTGCTCATCATCGTCGTGATGTGCGTTTCCATGACGCAGCAGACGGAAGGCCGCACCGTCGAGGAGGTAGAGGATGCCCAGGAGGCCAAGCGCCTGCGCAAAGAGATCACCGAGACCAAAAAACAAGAGATCGTCGTCAACGAGAAGGTCGCCACGCTCGACGAACTCAAAAAGCAGATCGAGGAGCGCCAGCAGCGCTTCATCAAGCTCCGCAAACTCCAGTCCACCTCCAAGGAGATCCTTGAAACCAACCAGAAGCTCTCCCAGCAGATGCAGAAGGAGCTGGATGACCTCATGCTCGAACTCGACGGCCTCAAAAAGCAGCAGGCCGAGTCCAAAGCCGCGCTCGAAAAGCTCGCCGCCGAACTCAAAGAACGCCAGGTGCCCGCCGATAAGAAAGTGCCGCCTGTCGTCGTCCAGCCCTCCGGTGGCGGCATGGCGGCCGATACCAAGGTCTTCTTTGTCGAGGCCACCGCCGGTCGCCTGAAAATCCTCAGCGCCTGGGGCAAGGACGATTACCCGCTCTCCGCCACCGCCGAGGTCGTGCTCGCCGATGTCGTCTTCAATCACTTCCTCACCGAAGTCGCCAAGATCCCCAACGCTCTCGTCCTCTTCCTCATTCGCGATGACGGCCAGGCTGCCTTCAACAACGGCGCTGGTCGTGCCGACAACGATTACAAAGTCCGCATCGGCAAGCTCCCCATCCCCGGCCGCGGCGTGCTCGACCTCGCCATGTTCGACAAATTCCGCGGCATAATCTCCCCGCCACCCGTCGCTCCTGCCTCGCCGCCTGCGGCTACTCCCGCGAAAGCCGAAGCTCCAAAAAAAGCGGCCGCTAAATGACGAATTCCTAAATCCGAATGACGAAAGAACTCCCAATGCCGAATGCCCAAACTTGCTGCCCAGTGCAGGTTGGGGACGCCTTTCGTCATTCGAGCTTCGACCTTCTTTCGTCATTCGGGCTTACTCATTCGTCATTCCCCGCTCCATTCGTCATTCTCCGCTCCACCAGCAGGCATCACTCCAATTCCAGCACGCATGTCGAAACGTAAACACGAAGAACAAGAGCTTCCCTTTGTCGCTCTGATGGACACGATGACGAATGTCGTCGGCGTGCTCATCATCGTGCTCGTCATGGTCGGCCTCAGCGTGTCGAATGTGGTCAAAACCGTGCTTTCGGACCTCCCGCCCGTCACGAAGGAAGAACTCGCTGAGATCCGCGAAAACGCGAAAAGCCTGCCGAAGCTTCCCACGCCCGAGCAGCTCGAAGAACAGAAAAAGAAGGCCGAAACGGACCTCAAGAAGATCCTCGAAGATCTCAAGACCGTCGATGTCTCCGATCTCGAATCGAAGATGAAGTCGATGGATCTCGATGAGTATAAGAAGCAGCTCGAACTCCGGAAAAAGGAACGCGAAGCCCAAAAAGCCGCCACCGACAAGCTCCAGGCCGAGGTCGAGCGTTTGAAAGCCCTACTCGATCAAACGCCCGTCTATCAGCCGCCACCGCCCAAATACGTCCGCCTGCCGAATCCGCGCCCGTATCCTGAAAAGCCAAACGAGACCCGCGTGCTCGTCGCCAAGCAGGGCGTGCTCAGCTTCAACCAGCCGAAGTTCATGCAGCCCATTCTCGACGGCATGGAGAAGGTCAAATCCCAGCTCGAATACCAGCGAGTGGAATATCCCATCTTTGCCAAGCTCATGGAAAAGATCCTCGGGGCCAACGCCACCAAGGCCTGGCCGGAAATCGCCCCGCTGGTGAACCGCATGCAGATCGAGCATGCCGCCGAAACCTACAAAGTCCTCGCCGAAGGTGGCATCACACCGAACAAGCAGATCCTCGAAGCCATCGCGGACCTTTCCATTCCCACCCGCAGCACGATGCCCGTCGTCGCTGCGGCCATCGTCAGCGCCAGCAAAGGCAGCACCGCCGATTGGGTGAAGCTCGATCCCTCCCGCGATCCCGCCACGCCCATCATCAAAGCCACCGCCTCCGGTGGCAAGATCACCTTTGGCTGGGGCGCCAAAACCGCCGAGGTGAAGGCCAATCCGAAGGACGTGCTCGATTACTTCGTCAAAGACCTCGCCAAGCTCAAAGGCATCGAAGACGCCAGCAAGGCCCGCACGGTTTATGACATGACGCGCATCGTATCGCTCCTGCAACGCGCCGCCACCAATCCCTTGCTCACCGGCTCCTACACCTTCGAGCCGGATTTTCAGCCCACGCTCGCCTACATCCGCCTCGCCTTGAAACCCAAAGGCGGCGGCGGAGAAACCGTCGAGGCCCTCAAGCAGCCCAATTCCGCCTTCATCCGCCTCATGCGTGATGTGAAGGCCGATCCGAATGGCGTCGTCCTCTTCCAAGTCATGCCCGATGCCTTCGACGCCTACCTCGAAGCCCGCCAAGTCGCCGATGAAGTCGGCGTGTCCGCCACCTGGGACTTCCTCGCCAAGCTCGACCTCGCCGTGAATCTCACCACCTACGAGATTCAACGACTCGAGCCTGCGCCCGTGCGCAAGCCCACGCCCGCAGGCACCGCCCCCGTCGGCATCGCCCCACCGAAAAAGACCCTCGATTGAGGTCACGGCGGTTTTTTCCATCCAAACGAGCGGTCAAATCAGGCCACTCACTTCGTTCTTTGAGGTGATGAAGACCCCCTTCTTCCTTTTTCTCCTCGCCGCGACTGCCCACGCCGTCGATTTCAATCGCGACGTGCGCCCCGTGCTCGCGCAGCAGTGCTTCACCTGCCACGGCATGGATGACCACGGCCGCAAAGGCAAACTCCGCCTCGATTTGAGCGAATCCGCTTACGGCGCGGGCAAATCCGGCGAGATCGCCATCGTCCCCGGCAAGCCCGACGCCAGCGAGGTCATCAAGCGCATCCTCTCCACCGATGAGGACGAGGTCATGCCACCGCCGCATACGAAGAAAGTCCTGTCCGAAAAGGACAAAGCCACGCTGAAGGCCTGGATCGCCGAGGGAGCGAAGTATGAGGCGCACTGGGCCTATTCGCCGCCCAAAGCCACCGATGCGAAGGCCAGCATTGATGACTTTATCCGCCGACGTCTTGAAAAAGAAGGCCTCAAACCTTCTCCCGAAGCCGATGCCTACACCCTCGTCCGCCGCGTCTATCTCGACCTCACCGGCCTTCCCCCCACTCCCGCCGAAGCCGATGCCTTCGTCCAAAGTCAATCCGGTCAAGCCGGTCAAGCCTACGAGAAGCTCGTCGATACCCTCCTCAACTCCCCCCAATACGGCGAACGCTGGGCACGCCGCTGGCTCGACCTTGCCCGCTACGCCGACACCAACGGCTTCGAAAAAGACCGCCCGCGCCAGATCTGGCCTTACCGCGATTGGGTGGTGAAGGCGCTGAATGACGACATGCCGTTCGATCAGTTCAGCATTAAGCAGCTCGCCGGCGACATGCTCCCCAACGCCACGCCGGAGGACATCATCGCCACCGGCTTTCATCGGAACACGATGCTGAACGAAGAAGGCGGCATCGACCCGAACGAATACCGCTTTTACGCCATGGTGGACCGCGTTGGCGTCACCGGCACCGCGTGGATGGGCCTCACGATGAATTGCTGCCAGTGCCACACGCACAAATACGATCCCATCCTCCACACCGATTACTTCAGCGTCATGGCGCTGCTCAATAACGCCGACGAACCGACCTACCACATCCCGACACCCGAGATCGAAGCGCAGCAAAAAGCCCACGCGACCAAGATTGCGAAGCTAGAGGCCGATTTGCCGAAGAAGTTCCCCGGAGGCGAAGCAGCGATGCAGAGCCGTTTCGCAGGATGGATCGAGGGCGAATCCAAACGCGCCTCCAACTGGCAAATCGTCCGCCCCACGGCCATGAAGACCACCATGCCGCATCTCGAGCAGGAGCCCGATGGCTTCATCCTCGGCAGCGGCGACATCTCGAAGAGCGATGTCTATGATTTGAGCTTCAAAGCGCCGATCAAGGGCGTCACCGCCATCAAAATCGAAGTCGCCAGCCATCCCAGCCTGCCAAACGACGGCCCCGGCCTCACCAATTACGAAGGCCCGCTCGGCGGCTTCTTCCTCAGTGAGCTGCAAGCCTTCCAAAACGGCCAGCGAGTGCCCATCGCCCGCGCCGAGGCGACCAACGAGGAAGAAGAGGACAAGATCAACGACGCTGCCACCGCCGCGAAGCCGACGAAAAAAGCCGCCCGCAAAGCCGCCGCGAAAAAGACCAACAACGCCTCCGCCACGCTCGACGCCGAAATGTCCAGCGGCTGGCAGGTGCTCGGCGGATACGGGCAGTCTCACGCCGCCGTGTTTCATTTCGAGAAACCGGTCGATCTCACGAACGGCTTCGATTTGAAGATGCTCTTCGAAAAACACTTCGCCTGCCCGCTCGGCCACTTCCGCCTCTCCGTGACCACCAGCGGTCACGCCGAGGCGACTGGGCATCCGTTTGAAGTCGAAAACGCCTTGGCCAAGGAGAGGGACTTGCCAAGTCCCGCCAAATCCGGGCTTGGTAAGCCCGGCTCCTTGATGCTCCAGCGCTTCCTCGAAACGGCGCCCGAGATGAAGCAAGCCGCCGCGCCCTTGCTTGCTGCCCGTCGCCAGATGCCACGCGGTCAACCCACGCTCGCGATGAAGGAACGCCCCGCCTCCAATCCACGCCCCACGAACCGCTACCATCGCGGCGAATACCTCCAACCGAAGGAAACCGTCCCGCCCGCCGTGCCCGCCTTCCTGCCTTCGTTGCCGAAAGATGCGCCAGCGAACCGACTCACCTTCGCGAAGTGGCTTTTCGCCCCCGAAAACCCGCTCACCGCTCGTGTCATGGTCAATCGCCAGTGGCAGGCCTTCTTTGGTCGCGGCCTGGTGAAGTCGCTGGAGGATTTTGGCTATCAAAGTGAGCCCCCGAGCCATCCCGAGCTGCTCGACTGGCTCGCCGTCGAGTTCGTGAAGCAAGGCTGGAGCCTGAAGAAGCTGCACAAGCTCATCGTGATGTCGCAGACCTACAAGCAAGCGAGCCGTAGAACGAGTTTTCCAACTCGTTCAGAACCCAGCGAGTTGGAAAACTCGCTTTACGTCATCGCGCCGCGTTTCCGCCTCGATGCCGAAATCATCCGCGATGCCGCTTTGAAAGCCGCGGGCGTGTTGTCGCCGAAAATGGGCGGCCCCGGCGTCTATCCACCGCAGCCTGCCAGCATCACCTCCGAGGGCACCTACGGGAAATTTGAGTGGAAGACCAGCGAGGGCGAGGACCGCTATCGCCGCAGCCTCTACACCTTCACGAAGCGCACCGCGCCCTTCGCCATGGCCACCACCTTCGACGCCCCCACCGGCGAAGCCTGCCTCGCCAAGCGCGATGTCTCCAACAGCCCGCTGCAAGCCCTCACGCTCCTCAACGACCAGATGTTCATGGAAGCCGCCCAAGCCATGGCCAAAGCCGTCATCGCTGCCTCCCCCGACGACGACACCCGCCTCACCAACACTTTCCGCCGCTGCCTCACCCGCCCACCCGCCGCCGATGAGCTAACGATGTTGAAGACCTTCCTCACCAAACAACGCGCCCAAAAACTCGACGGCGAAGCGCTGTGGACTTCGGTGTGCCGTGCGGTGCTGAACCTTGATGAGGCCATCACTCACCCATGACGACCGTTGAGCCATCAACATTGAATATGACATCTGGAACACTCCAAAGGTGGACAATCCTGATGAGGCGAATCGCCATTATTCTGGCACTTTGGGCGGCTTCAAGCTGGGTTGTTTATGCCAACTATCGAACAGACGCATGTCCGCCAGAGGTGAAAGTGCGTGAAGCACTGGTTGCCGCGATGTGGTCTCCGATCGTGATGGCGGACGCGGCTTCCCAAATGACAAACACATCTTCGCTGAAGTTGGTAATCGGACTGGGATATTTGTTAGCCATCACAGCCTCCGCATTCATGCTGCTTCGAGCACGAACTCTCAACCATCTTCGTATGGCAGTGACTGTGTTGTCATTGCTCTGCATGTTTGACGCTTGGTGTGTGATTTACATGAGCGCTCACCCTGTCGGTTAACCAAACTATTTTTCATGAATACCCCCAACATCACCCGCAGACACTTCTTCAACGATTGCGCCGTCGGCACGGGCAAGATTGCGCTGGCTTCGTTGCTGGCGGAGTCGGCTTATGGAGCGGCGAAGAGCCCGAATGTGGCGTCACCGACGCATTTTGAGCCGAAGGCGAAGGCGGTGATTCACATGTTCATGGCCGGAGCGCCGTCGCAGCTCGAGTTGTTCGATCACAAGCCGATGCTGACGAAGTATGAGGGCAAGCCGTTGCCGCCTTCGGTGATCGGTGGGCAGCGTTATGCCTTCATCCGGTCTGATGCAGCTGTTTTGGGGCCACGCTTCAAGTTTGCCAAGCATGGGCAGTGCGGCGCGGAGCTTTCAGAGGTGCTGCCGCATCTGGCGACGGTGGTGGATGACATCGCCATCGTGAAATCTTGCCGCACCACGCAGTTCAACCACGCTCCGGCGCAGATTTTCATGAACACGGGCTTTTCGCAGCCAGGCCGGCCCAGCATGGGCTCGTGGGTGACGTATGGCCTTGGCGCGGAGTCGCGGGATCTGCCGAGCTTTGTCGTGATGAGCACCGGCGGCGGCATCAGCGGCGGCGCGGCGTGCTGGAGCAGCGGCTTTTTGCCGAGCGTGTATTCTGGCACACGCTTCCGCAACACGGGCGATCCCATTTTGAATGTGAGCACGCCCGAAGGCATCACGCCCGGCACGCAGAAGGACACGATTGATCTCATCAACTCGCTCAACCATCGCCGCCTCAAACTCGATGGCGATGGCGAGACGGCCACGCGCATTGCGAACTACGAGATGGCCTACCGCCTGCAAACCTCCGCGCCGGAGCTGATGGACCTCACGAAGGAAGACAAGGCCACGCTCGAACTCTACGGCTGCGATCCGAAGGTGCCGTCCTTTGCCCGGGCCTGCCTGCTCGCACGACGCATGGTCGAGCGCGGCGTGCGCTTCATCAACATCTACAACGAAGGCTGGGACGCGCACAGCAACGTCGAGGGCAACGTGCGCAACAACTGCAAGAACACCGACCAGGCCAGCGCCGCGCTGATCAAAGACCTCAAACAACGCGGTCTACTCGACAGCACGCTCGTCGTCTGGGGCGGTGAATTCGGCCGCACGCCGATGGTCGAGGCCAGCGTGTCTCTCGGCCGCAGCATGGGCCGCGATCACCATCCGCAGGCCTTCACCATGTGGATGGCCGGCGGCGGTATCAAAGGCGGCGTCACGATGGGCGCGACGGACGAGATGGGCTTCAACATCATCGAAGACGAAGTCCACGTGGCCGACATCCACGCCACGATCCTGCATCAGCTCGGCATGGATCACGACAGGCTATCCTTCCGCGCTGCAGGTCTCGATTTCAAACTCACCGGCGTGGAGCCGTGCAAGGTGATCAAGCAGATCGTGGCGTGAGGTCAGTCCAGCCAGTTCTCGACTTTGAGGCCGGGAACTTGGCGGAAATCGCCAAGGTTTCGTGACAAAAGGACGGCATCGTGAGCGATGGCGATGCAGGCGATTTTCAAATCTTGTGTGCCGATTCGGACGCCTTGGCGTCGGTAAGCCATAAAAAGGTCCGCAGCGTCCTCGTCCCAGCGCAGGACAATCCATCGGGAGAAGAGTTCCAACTGGCTGCCGAGCTTGTCGTAGAGCCTGATCTGGCGGTGCGGATTCGTCTCGCGCCTCAGTTCAGCAAGCCAGCCGCGCAGATGTTCCTCCACAGTGACGAGCGTGACCGCCGGGTCTTCATGCGCGTGCGAGAGCCGCTGTTTCAGTTGTTCGCCCGGCACAGAGCCACGATCGAGTTCGGAGTGATGGTCTGTGTCAAGAATCCTCATCCAGAGAATCGAGGTTGGCCTGCTCACGCCATTTGCGCCCTTGTTTCATCGCGTTGTCGTAGTCGGCGTCGTTTTGAAAGGCTCCGACGGTGCTCCGCCAGTCACGGCCTGAGGCACGATAGCGGGTCAGCACCTCCTCGCGTTTCAACGCGGCCTTTGCCTGCATGTTAGCGAGTCGTTCTTCAATCGGCGTGAATGCCTGTGACAGGGTGCTCATGAGGCATGATTTTAACGAATGTGCGGTGAACCGCCACTGGAACTTCCAGCCTGGCACTCCTCACCGCACTGGCGTCCAGCGCAGGCGGTAGAACTGCTTGCCGGGCGCGGGTGAGGTGTCCTGCCAGTTCGATTGGAAAGCGGGCGTGGTGTCGGCGGTGCGAAAAGTGTGCTCGGTAGTCCAGGTGGTGAGATCGGGGGAGCTTTCGAGGGTGTAGGTGGTGAAGGGATCGAGTGTCGAGGCCGAGAAAGAAACACTGCTCGAGCTTGCCGTTGTGACCTTGAGCTTGGGGCCTTCACCGAGACGTACTTCCCAGGCGAGGGCGTAGTCGCGGTTGTTGGCGGTGGAGGTCACTTCGAGGAGATACTGGCCGGGTGGTAAATTGTAGTGATTGAGGTGCTCCACGTTGTCCACACTGCTCGTGGAACTGCTGATCAAAGCCCCCGCCGTGAGGCCGCTTGCAGCGTAAAGCTTCAGGGTGAGGTTGGTGAGGCTGCTGATGTAGTTTCCGAGAAGGTTCGTGAGGCTGCGATGCCAAGTGAGCGCGGCGGAGAAGGTCTCGGCGACGCTTCCTGCCGGGATGGTGAAGAAGTAGCGGCGTCCGGCGGCATTGTTGGTCGTGGTGGCAAAGTCCCAGCCGCGTGAGGCGACCTCGCTGCTAGTGGAAAAGGCTTGTTCACCGGCCTGGAGGATGTGCCAGGAATTGGAGAGGTTGAGCTCACCCGCGCCGAAGACATCGTCATAAGGCTCCGCCGTGCTATCACGCTGCCATTGAGGCAGATTCTGTTTCGAGGTTCCGGCCAGGAGGATGGCTTTGAGGGTTTGGGGTTTCTCCGCGTTGGCATTGCCGGAGGCGATTGCCCCTTGAAGTAGGCAGGTGGCAGCCCCACCGATGACCGGCGCGGCGTAGCTCGTGGCATCCAGGTTGACCACGAGGTCCGGCTTCATGCGGCCTGCGCCATCGGTGAGCGTGCCGCTGATGCTGTGATTGCCGCTGCGCACGCCAGCGGTGATGCCGTGGTAGGTGTCACCAAGCAGCGGAGACAGATTTCCGCCGGAGATGCCGATGGTGGCGATGCGTGCGTCTCGGTTGATCATGAAATCGAAGGCGCGGATGGCATCGTTATCGACTGAAGTGCTGCCGAGGCTGCCGGCCCAACTGTGATTCTGCACGCGACCCGGTAAAGTCTCTGGCGCGGTGCCAACCGTCAGCCGGTTGATGAAGTCGATGGCGGTGTAGTTGTGGATTTCCACGGCTCCTGGAGCCACACCGATGTAGGTACCGTAGAAATAGGAGGCCACGCTGCCAGCATGGCCCAGCTCCGTGCCTGCGCCGGACGCTGGGTGAAAGGTTTTTCCTGCAAAGGCCCCGCTGCCGCCGAAGGGATCGGGGCCGCCCGTTTGTGGCAGGTAGTTCGGCGGGGAGGTGATGGTGTTGGCCTCGCTTTGCAGCAGCGAGATGCCCACGCCGGTCGGCATAGCGGGGCCGAGTTCTGCTGCTAGCCGAGTGAGACCGATGTCGTCCCGCCAATCCGCCGCCGCCGTGGAGACGGCGAGGAGGGTGGAAAAGACAAAAAAGCGGCAAAACATGGGCGGGCGGAGGATGAAGCGGATTCGAGATTCGTCCTGCGTGAACTGTTCAAACCCGGTGAATGCCAAAATCCGCATGCAGGGATCGTTTGAAACGCCCCGGCGGCGCGGTAAGAAGCCCGCCTCACCTTCAACCCCACCCCAACGAACGACCATGAATCTCACACGCACGGCTTACGGCACCTGGAGCGGCGGCCGCTTTATGCACTACGGCGAACAACTCTCCGAGGAGCATTACATGCAGCTCATGCGAGATTCCTTCGCCAAAGGCGTGCGAACCTTCGTCACCGCGGATGTGTATGGCGTGGGCCGTGCCGATTCGCTGCTGGGCGAGGCGCTCAAAGGCATCCCGCGTGAGGAATACTGCCTCGTTGGCATCGTAGGGCACGATATTTACGAAGGCATCCGCCAGGGCTCCAAAGGCTATCCTCGTTTCACGGATCCCACCCTGCGTGGGCCGGAGAAGTATGACGACTACCTCAAAATGGCCACGGAGAAGAGCCTGGAGCGCTGCCAGACTTCCAAGTTCGACCTCCTCATGCTGCACAATCCAGATAACATCAGCTACACGAGTGAAAAGGTATGGGACGCCTTCACCGCGCTGAAAAACGAGGGCCTCGCCGACCGCCTCGGCATCGCTCCCGGACCCGCGAACGGCTTCACGCTCGATATGATCGAATGCTTCGAACGCTACGGCGACCGCATGGACTGGGCGATGATCATTTTGAATCCCTTCGAGCCTTGGCCTGGTCAGCATGTGCTCGCCGCCGCCGAGAAGAACAAGGTCGATATCATGGCCCGCGTGGTCGATTACGGCGGTCTCTTCCATGACGATGTGAAACCCGGCCACAAATTCCGCGATGGCGATCATCGCACGCATCGTCCTGGCGACTGGATCGAGCATGGCGTCGAGAAACTCGAAAAAGTGCGCCCCTTTGCGGAGAAGCACGGCATCAGCATGCTGCAGCTTGCCTGCCTGTGGACGCTCGGCAACACCGCTGTGAAAAGCGTGGTTCCCACGCTCATTCAAGAGCATGGCGAAGGTGCCCGCAGCATCGAGAGCAAGCTGGATGATCTCGCTGCGCTGCCTGCGCAATGCCTCAGCGCCGAAGAGATCGAAGCCATCCGCCAGATCGGTGACAACACCGGCTGCATGGCCCTCAAAGGTGCCAGCCACCGCCATCCGGCGGACATGGAAGCCCGCGCCGATGAGTGGAGCATGCGCGATGACCTCCTTGCCCTGGCTGGCCGTTTTGGCCTCCAATGGACGTGGTGAGTCTTTCCGGCCTGGTGCGTCTAGCCTGCGATTTGATGAGCCAGCCTTGTGACGGCTCGTCAGCAGGCTTGCATGCTTACTGTGATGCATGGCACACTCTGCCGTCATGAATTCCTCCATCTGCCGCACCCTCAGCGCCATCTGCTTCCAAGCAGGCATGTTCAGCATCCTGCTCTCCATCTGGATCTGGTGGATTCAAAACGGCGAAACACTGGAGGAGCAGGCGCATGCGGAGCGTTTCGGTATTTTCGTGGGCCTGTGGGCACCCACGCTTCTCATCCTCTCGAACCGCTTTGATCGCTATGCGGACAAAGCCAAGGAACTGCCCGGCATGAAGGTCGTGGATGAGAGCGAAGCGTCTCCTACCGCGTAACCTTCGCTGCTGAGTCGAGGAAATCACACACCGCAGCCGCCATGGCGGCGACGCCGGTTTTGATCGATTCCTCGTCGCAGTCAAACAGGGGCGTGTGACCGCCGTGAATGATGCCTTTTTCTTCATTCGCCACGCCGAGGCGGAAGTAGAAGCCAGGCACGATTTGGGCGAAGTAGCTGAAGTCCTCACCGCCCATGCCGGGAGTGAGTTCGATGACGTTTTTCTCGCCGCAGATGCGTTGGAAGGCCGGAAGCGTGGCGGCGACGAGGTCGAGGTTGTTTTGGATGCTCGGATAGGTTTTGCGGTATTCCATCTCGTAACTGGCACCGTGGGCCTCGGTGATGCCTTTGAGGATGCGGTGCATCTGCTCGATGATGCCATCGCGGAATTTGGCGTCGTAGGTGCGCACCGTGCCGCCGAGCTCGACTTTTTCGGCGATGATGTTTTCGCGATCACCGCCGTGAATGGTGCCGATGCTGATGACGAGAGGCTGGCGGGTGTTCGTTTGGCGGCTTTTGATCATCTGGAGCGCCATGACGGCCTCGGAAGCGATGGCGATGGCATCCACGCCTTTGTGCGGCGCGGAGCCGTGGGCCATCTTGCCATGGATGACGATGTGAAAGCGGTCGCTGTTGGCATTGTCGATGCCGGGTGTGTAGCCGATCTGGCCGGCTTTGAGGTAGTGAACCTCGTCATCCGTGATGCCTGCGGGCTGGACGACGGCGGTGGTGTGCAGGCCGAAGATAGCGGCGGGCCTCGGGTTTTCCATCACACCTTCGGCGACCATGAGCTTGGCTCCCCAATCGCCTTTGAACGTGGCGGGCATGGCTTCTTCGGCAGGTTGAAAGAGAAATTTGACGCTGCCGTGGAGCAGATCACGATGTTTGGAGAGCAGCTCGGCCACGCCCATGGCGCAGGTGGTATGCACATCATGCCCACAAGCGTGCATGACGCCGGGCACCTGCGAACGATAAGGCGTGCTGCGCAGTTCTTTGATGGGAAGAGCATCCATATCCGCCCGCAAGGCCACGCAGGGCCCTTCGTGATCTCCTTTGAGGATGGCGACGATGCCGTGCTTGGCGACGCCGGTTTTGATGTCGGTGATGCCGAGTAATCTGAGGTGGGCTTCCACGCTTTTCGAGGTGCGCGCTTCCTCGTTGGAGAGCTCGGGGTGGCTGTGAATGTCGCGGCGGATCTCGACGAGTTTCGGGAAGAGGCTTTCGATGGTCTTTTGGAAGATGGCATCGCGGTTTTCAGCTGCGGAGGTGGTGCTGGCAGCGAGGAGGAAGAGGAAGAAAAGGCGCATGAGGCGATTACGAGCCAACAACGGCGGATTTGGAATCAAAATGTGCTTACGCTTGCCAAGAATACTGCTTCACACGCGGCGGCCCATCGAAGTATAACGCAGGTCATGAAGCTCTCCGGCCTCCTCGTTTTCCTCTCTGCCTCGCTCTCTTTCGCGGCGCCGTCTGATCCGCCGAATGTCGTGCTCGTGATGGCGGATGATCAGGGCTGGGGGGACATGGCTTACAACGGCCATCCGCAGGTGAAGACGCCGCACTTTGATGCGATGGCTCGTGAGGGCATCCGCTTTGATCAATTCCATGCGGCGGCGCCGGTCTGCTCGCCCACGCGGGGCAGTGTGATGACGGGGCGCACGCCGAATCGCTTCGGCTGCTTCTCGTGGGGGCACACTTTGAGACCGCAAGAAGTGACCATCGGTGAGGTGATGCAAAAGGCGGGCTACCGCACGGGCCATTTCGGCAAATGGCACCTCGGCTCGGTGCAAAAGGCCAGCCCCGTCTCGCCGGGTGCGAGCGGCTTTGATCGCTGGGTCTCGGCACCGAACTTCTTCGACCTCGATCCCATCCTCAGCGATCAAGGCCGAGCGGTGCAGTTCCAGGGCGATAGCTCGGACATCACGGCGGATCTCGCTTTGAAATTCATCCGCCAGTGTGCGGAGAAGGATCAGCGCTTCCTCGCGGTGGTGTGGTTTGGCTCACCGCACAGCCCGCACAAGGCCCTCGATGCGGATCGCGACCTCTACGCGGACCAGCCGAAGAACGTGCGAGACTTCTACGGCGAGATCACCGCCATAGATCGTGCCTTTGGCCGCATTCGCGAGGAGCTCAAGAAGCTCGATCTGCGTGATGAGACGGTGTTGTGGTATTGCAGCGACAATGGCGCTCTACCGAAGATCGGCTCCAGCGGCGGGCGTCGCGGCAGCAAGGGCAAAATCTACGAGGGAGGCCTGCTCGTGCCTTCGTTGCTCGAATGGCCGGCGCAGTTCAAAGAGCCCAAAGTGATCACCACGCCCTGCGTGACCAGTGACATCCTCCCCACCATCGCCGACATCACTGGCGCGGCCATCGGCCATCAGATGCCGCTGGATGGTCAAAGCCTTCTTCCCGTGCTCGAAAGCGATTCCAACAAGCGCAGCAAGCCCATCGGCTTTTGGGAGGCGGGCAAAGGCGGCATCAGCACGCCTTCCGACAAATGGATGGCCGATCTCCTCGCCGATCAAGCCAAGGGCATCGAGCCGAGTGAGCCCGCTCGTCTGATGCCGGACGCCGGAAAGATCGGCGAACCCGTTTCGCTCACGAGCTTCGCGGGTCATTCCGCCTGGCTCGAATGGCCGTGGAAGCTCCACCGCATCGAAAAGAAGGGCGAGGTGGAATGGGAACTCTACAATCTGGCCAACGATGCGAATGAGGAGCACATCCTCATCGCCGAGCAGCCCGAACGCTTTGCCGCGATGCGTGCCGCTCTCGAAGACTGGCTCGAAAGCGTGGCGAGGAGCCTGAATGGCGAGGACTACCGATAGGCGATCTTCGGCGTGCTCACGCCTGCCGCTACCCAACAAAATAACAGGCCGGGAGGTGATCCCGGCCTGTGTCGTTTAGAGGATGTTCGCAGCGCTTATTTGCTGTTCTCGGCGAACTGGGCGTCGAAGATGATCTTCGAAGGCGGGAAGTCGATCTTCTTCACGAAGGCGGCGGATTCGGTGGCACCGAACTCGCGGTCCATGGCACCGTCTTCCCACTCGACGGAGAGCGGGCCGCCGTACTCGATATCGTTCAGAGCACGGATGATGCGCTCGAAGTTGATGTTGCCACGGCCGACGGACTTGAAGTCCCAGTAACGGCTCGGTTTGTGGAAATCGACGTGGCCGCCGAAGACGCCGGCGGTGCCATCACCGATGCCCCAGGCCACATCCTTCATGTGAACGTGGAAGATGCGATCTTTGAACTGGTAGATGAACTTCACATAATCGACGCCCTGGTAGCCGAAGTGGCTGGGGTCGTAGTTGAAACCGAAGGCGGGGTGGTAAT
>Ga0209298_10001378_pt1 | contig 15859 bp, 16 predicted proteins | sample S_140806_EF_Meta_FD_187325 | JGI IMG/M metagenome (GOLD analysis project Ga0209298, IMG submission 187325) | Freshwater microbial communities from Lake Simoncouche, Canada to study carbon cycling - S_140806_EF_MetaG (SPAdes) (version 2) | ecosystem: Environmental > Aquatic > Freshwater > Lake ...
TTGGGACACTCGCAAAACCACGCCGGGCTGGCGCCTGCTCGAAAAAGCCGCCGTGAAGTGCGGTGGAGCCACCAATCACCGCATGGGCCTCTACGATCACGCGATGGTCAAAGACAACCACCACGCTGCCAATCCCAGCCTCGAAGCTCTGCAAACCAACATTCGCCGCCTCCGCGCCGAACGCCCCGGCGTTCGCGTGCAGCTCGAAGCGGCCAGCCTCCAGCAGGTGCGTGATTTCCTCACCCTCGAAGGCGTGGACATGCTCCTGCTCGACAACATGAGCGTGCCGCAACTCCGCGAGGCCGTGCAGCTCGTGAACCGCCAGCTCTGGCTCGAAGCCAGCGGCGGCATCACTCTCGACACCATCCGCGATGTAGCAGCCACCGGCGTCAACGCCATCTCCGTGGGGGCCCTCACGCACTCAGCCAGGGCTCTCGATTTGGCTCTCGATCTCTACTGATCGTTTTACTTCAACGCCGCATACACGCGATGCACATCGTCATGCCCGTCGAGGGCCTGGAGGAAGTTCGTCACCTCCTCACGCTGCTCATCCGTGATCTCGGGGTATTCCTTCGGCTGGTAGCCAAGTTCCGAGCTGGTGATCTGCCAGCCAGCCGCCTTCAGCGCCTTCGTCACCGCATCCAGCGTGGTCATTTGCGTGAAAAAACGAGCGCCCACATGGCCCGCGTGCTCCTCGTCCTCGATTTCCATCGGCTCGACGTTTTCCGCCTCGGCTTCGAGCGCAGCCTCCTCGATGTCGAGGGACTTGTCCGCGTGATGCGCCTCGATGAGGCCGCAGTGGTCAAACATCCACGCCACCTTCCCCATGCTGCCCGCCCGGAAAAGCACACGCACTTCGGAAGAGGTGCGGTTGTTGTTCTCCGTGAGGCATTCCACGATCACCGGCACACGATGCGGCGTGAAGCCTTCATAAATCACCGTCTCATACTGCACCGCATCCGCTCCGGTGCCGCTGCCCTTCGCGATGGCACGCTCGATGGTGTCCTTCGACACACTCTGCTTGCGGGCATTCACCAAGGCCGCCGCCAAACGCGGATTAAACTCCGGATGCGCTCCGCCCAGCCTCACCGAGACCTGAATTTCGCGGACCAGCTTGCCCACGATCTTGCCTTTTTGATCCGCGGCCAGTTCCCGCCATTTTTGCTTCCATTGTGCGCCCATGTTGTGTCTTCAGGTTGAGAGTTGAAGCCGCCATAAACGATGAAACGGCCTCGAATGCAAGCTGCCGCCTGGATTTGGGGTGTTGATAACAGCAACGCGGGAGGTAACTTCCGCGCATGACTCACCTTCATTCGCGAATCACCGTCAACCCGAAGCAGTGCGGCGGCCGCCCGTGCATTCGCGGGATGCGCATCCGGGTGACGGATGTGCTGGACCTTCTCAGTAACGGCCTCGGCCAGGCGGAAATCCTCGATGAGATGCCCGATCTGGAAGCCGATGACATCAAGGCTGCGGTGGCCTATGCGCGGCAGCGTGTGGACCACCCCGTGCTCGCCGCCGCATGAACCTCTGGCTCGATGCGCAGCTTTCCCCGAGGCTGGCACGCTGGATCAACCAGCAGTTTCCAGGCGTGACGGCCAGCGCCCTGCGTGATCTGGGGCTGCGAGACGCCGATGACTCGGAGATCTTCCAACAGGCACGCTCCGCTGGAGTGATCGTGATGACAAAGGACCGCGACTTTGTCGATCTCCAGGCACGTCTGGGCAGCCCGCCGCAAATCATCTGGCTGACTTGCGGCAATACGTCCGAACAAGCGTTGCAGGTGATCCTTGTGAAACACCTTCAAACTGCAATCAGCCTTCTCTCCGGCACCGATGATCTCGTGGAGATCTGCGGCCCCTAAACCGTCAGGACAAATCCGTCGCCAGCACCGAATTCGCCGCACGCATGGCCAGATCCTTCGCCTGCGCCACGACCCGCAGGGCCGTGGTATCGAAACGATAGGCGTGGCAGCTCGGGCAGGTCACCGCACGCATCACCACGATCGAACCGCAACCTTCGCAGACTTTATACTGCTCCGGATGCGAGGCGATTTTCTCGGCCTGCTTGATGCGCGATTCAGTGTTGTCCAGGACGGTGCTCATTTGGATGATCGGATGCTACGACGGTCTCACGTTCGCGCAACTCCCGGCATCATCACGACGCAAGTTTTGGGCCTTGCTTCGTGAAAGTTAATCAACCAAGCCCCGCCACACTCCAGCCATCGCGATATGTCCGCGTGAGCTGGGCATTCAATTCGGGCCTGTTGGCGATTTTGCCCGTGGCGGCATCCCATTCGATCCAGTCACCCGGATTCCGCTCGGAGAGTACGCCAAGCAAAACGGCCTCCGTGACCGGGCAGCCATAGCTCGGCAGGTCGGTGGCGGCTTTTTCGCCCTTCATGCAGGCATCCACCCAGTCGGTGTAATGATTCGCGATCCGTGTCTTCGGGTAGGTGAAGCCCGTGAAATTCGCCTCCGGCACCAGCCAGGGGCGCTGGCTGTGCGGTTTAAAGATGCCGCCGTTATCGCCGATGAAGAAAATGCCGCTCGGCGTGTCCTTGGTGAGCACGGAAGGCTTGATGACACGCTTGTCATAGTCGTAACCACCATCCGTCCAGGTCATCTTGATCGTGTCGCCCGCCGTGAGCGCCGTGCCGGGGAATTCGAGCTCCAGATGGCGCTTCATCGCATACAAATCACCCTTGCTGCCCTCATCGAGGCAGCGCACGCGTTTCGGTGCGGCGAGTCCAAGACACGCAAACACCACGTCGAAGTAATGGCAGCCCATGTCACCCATCATGCCGACACCAAAATCCACCCACGAGCGCCACATCGAAGGATGATACGCGCCTTCGAGAAACGGCACCTCGTTCGCGACACCGAGCCACAGGTTCCAATCCACATTCGCCGGCACCGGATCGGCCTCCGCCTTGCGCTGCGTGACCTTCGGCCACCAGCTTGCCTTCTTGTTCTCCCAGCAGATCACCTCCTTCACCTTGCCGATGGCACCGCTCTTGATCAAATCGACCGCCAGCGAGGTTTCGATGCTCGAATGCCCCTGCGTGCCCATCTGCGTCGTCACACCCGCCTTCGCGGCCTCCGCGCTCAAAATCCGCGCCTCGTGCAAATGATGCGTGAGCGGTTTTTGAAGGTACACATGCTTCTTGGCCCGCAGCGCCGTCACCGCCTGCGCTGCATGCATGTGATCCGGCGTGCCGATCGTCACCGCATCGACCGAATCACCCAGCTTCGCGATCATCTCGCGGTAATCCCGAAACGTCGCCGTGCCTTCGAGCCGCTCCTTCGCCGCCGGGTCCTGCAGCTCCTTCCGCCGCGACGACATGCCCTTCGTCGCCAGCTCCAGCGTCTTCGCATCGACATCACACATCCCCACGATCCGCACCTTCGGATGCTGGAGCACGCTCATCATCGTCACTGCCCCCATCCCACCCACCCCAATCGACGCCACCTGAAACATCGAGTTCGGCGACCTCGCGCTCAAAATGGCAGGCGCGGAAACATAAGCGGCAGTGTGTTTGAGAAAGGAGCGGCGGTTCATGAGGCTGGGTGAACGTCACCTTATGGCATGCTCTCTCACGCGACAGCGTCCTGGAGTGCTCCAGCCCTCTGGAGCTTTTCGAACGTCACCCGGCCCACGAAAGCGCCGGAGGCCCGGCGCAGTCCAGAACGCTGCCGCGCTTGCCAAGTTCCTCAGCTTTCGACAAACTTGCCCCATGCCAAGAATCATCGACTGGCCTCACGCGCCTCCACATCGACTCACGGAACGCGGGACCTACTTCGTGACAGCCTCGACCTACCTGAAGGCACATCACTTTCGCAGCCCACAGCGGCTTGAAATCCTTCAACGAGGTCTGCTGACTGTCGCCAAAGACTACGGCTGGGATTTGGAGGCATGGGCCGTCTTCTCGAACCACTACCACTTCGTTGCCAAGTCACCGGACGATCCCGCCAACCTTCAAACCATGCTCAAGGAGCTTCACGTGAAGCTTAGTGGCTGGGTGAACCGCCTCGACAAGACGCCAGGCAGAAACGTGTGGCATAACTTCCGCGAGACTCAGCTCACACACCCGACCTCTTACTTCGCCAGGTTGAACTACACGCATGGAAATGCCGTTCATCATGGCTTGGTGCCTGTCGCCAGTGATTACCCATGGTGCTCAGCCGCATGGTTCGAAGAAACCACCAGCCCCGCGATGGTGAAGTCCATCCGCCGCTTCAAGACCGACAAGGTCAAAGTCGAAGACGATTTCGACATCGATCCCAACTGGTAATCGCGAGCATCGCGACAGCGTCCTGGAGTGCTCCAGCCCTCTGGAGCTTTTCGAACGTCGCCCGGCCCACGAAAGCGCCGGAGGCCCGGCGCAATCCAAAACGCTTCGCGTCAATTCTCACGGCATCGGCTTCGGCTCGATGTCCGTCGGGTTGATCCAACCGGCCTTCACCGGTTCGCCGCGCATGAATTTCTCGTGGAAGCCCACATTGCCCTTCGAGGCGTGCTCATACTGGTCGAAGAGGCCGCCCTTGCCCTCCATGCGAGGATCACCTTGGGCTTTCAGCTCGGCGTGAAGTTGATCCTTCAATGCAGCCGCACGCGGATCAGCGGGCCGGTTCTTCACGAAGTCGGGATCGTTCTTCAAATCATAGAACTCAAGACTTGGACGCAGGCCGAAACAAAGCTGCCAGAAGGGATCGTTCGGGTTCTTCCGATGAGCGTCGAGGATAAAACTCTTCGTCGCCCCGGCATCGCAGTCCATGTAGCCGGTTTCAGGATTGCCACCGGGCCAGCGACTCGGCTCGAAGTTCTCGATGAGCACGCTGTCCTTCGTCACCAGCGCACGAATCGGATAGCCCCAGTCATTCGGGCGGCCCACATCGGTGCGCTCGCGGCCGAGAAGCACATGATCACGCGTGTGCTTCGGCGCATTGGCGAAAAGATCCATCAGGCTGCGGCCAGGGCTCTCTGCCATGCCTGTCTCGCTCCATGGAATTCCAGCCACCTCGATCAAGGTCGGTGCGAGGTCGATGAAGCTCACAAAATCCTCCATCACACGACCCGGCGCGGTGATGCCCTTCTTCCACATCACGGCCAGCGGCACATGATTCGCCTGCACATTGGAGTTCCCCTTGCTGCGCGGGAACGGCATGCCGTGATCAGCGGTAACGACCACGAGCGTGTTTTCAAGCAGGCCGCGTTTTTCCAGCTCCGCCAGCATGCGGCCAAGGTGCGTGTCGAAATGCTCGACTTCAAAGGCATAGTCGAGGATGTCATTCCGAACGACCTCGTTGTCCGGCCAATAGGCAGGCACATGATCGACATCACTGAGCTTCTTGCCGCCCTTTTTCACGCCGCTGCCGAATTCATAACCGCGATGCGGTTCGATGGCCCCATACCAGAAGCACCACGGCTTTTCCGCCGGCGCGGCATCGAGGAAATCGGTGAAGTTCGCCGCGTAGTCGCAGTTGCTGATCTCGTCGGTGGCGGGCTTTTGCTTCTTTTTGTTCCAGGCCTTGCCCGTCATCTCACGCGGCTTGCCATCGGCATCCTTCGCCGAGCCAGGTCCCCAGCCTTTGGTCGTGTGACCGACGTTCCACCCCTTCTCCGCCAGTGCTTCGCCCCAGCCTTTGAATTCCGGCGGGAAGTAGCAGATGTGGTTCGCCGCCTCCTTGAGCTGCCACGAATTCCGCCCCGTGAGGATGCAGGCACGCGATGGGGCGCACTTCGCATTCGGCGTGTAGGCATGACGAAAGAGCAGGCCCTCTTTCGCCACGCGGTCAAAGCTCGGTGTCTTCACCCAGGGGGTGCCGTAGGCGCTCGCGTGAGGACCCCAATCATCCGCGATGGCGAAAAGGATGTTCGGAGTCGCGGAGTGAAGCGACGAGCAGAGGGTGAGCAGGGCGATCAGGTGTTTCATGAGCTTCATTTGTTCGTCAAAGACGTCTCAATGCTCGCAGCGACAGCTTCAGCGAGCACTTGGTAGCCTTCGGGGGTGAAGTGAACGTCATTCGGGCGGCCATGTTTCTCCATGATCGGCTTCGCCGTGCCGTAAAGGTCATCGATAGCCACATCACTCGACTGCATGAGCTGCACGGCAAGCTTGTTGCGCTCCTCGACGCTATCGAACTTCCGCGTCGGCGAGAGCACGCCGTCCATCGGCACCGGCGTGGTGGTGGCAAACACCAGCTTCGCGCCCGTGGCCTTCATCTGCGTGATCAGCTTCCTCAGATTCTCGATGTATTGCTCACGCGTGGCACGCTGCGTCGTCTCGGAGGTGTACTTCGCGTCGTGGAGGCCGAAGTTGAAGTGGATCACGTCCCACTTCCCCTTGCCGAGCCACGCCGTCATCTTGTCGAGGCCCACCTCCGTCGCGCCGCCGTTTTGCGGGATGCGATGCACGTTCGCTTTTCCCTTCAGCCTCTCTCGCACCGCCACTGTGTAACCGATGGAGATCGAATCGCCGATCAAAAGCACGCGTGGCAGCTTTGGATCGTCCTTCACCGGCCTCATCGCATCGTTTCCCTTGGAATCCGAGTCCGCAGCGCTTTCGCCCTCGTTCACCTTGTCGAGCCCCAGCTTCTTCAATTCGGCTTTCTTCGCCAAAAGCGGCTCCAAGGCCGGATCCATGCCCAGCATGGCCTTCTTCAGCGTCGCCTCATAAACCGCCGTCGCCTTGCGAAAAGCCTTCCCCGCATTCTTGTCGCGATCCGCCGCGAACTTCTTCCGATCCTCTGAGTAAGCCGTCCGAGCTTCACTGTAGATCTTCGCCGCCTCCCGCATCGCTGGCGTGCGCTTCGCCGCCAACTCGACCTCGGTCAGATGCTGTTTTTCCGCCTCGGTGAGAGCTCCGACAACGACGAGGAGAATAAATAGAAGGGCTTTCATGACTTCTTTTTGGCTTTGGACTTTTCAACTCGGCCGGTGGCTTTGAGTGATTCGGCTCCGAGCCGTAGCAAGCGAGGAACGAGAACCCAATCCTCAGAGCAGCTTCTTCCGCTTGAAGTACACGATGGGTACGATGGCGGAGAGGATGATGGTGACCATCACGAGGAGGAAGGCGAAGGGGTTCTCCTGCGCGGGGAGCTTCACATTCATGCCGTAGATGCTGGCGATGAGCGTGGGCGGCATGAAGAGCACGCTGGCCACGGTGAAAATCTTGATGATCTGGTTCTGCTGGATGTTGATGAGGCCCAACGTGGATTCCAGAAGGAAGGTCATCTCCTGCGTCTGCTGATTGGTGTATTCGTCGAGGCTTTTGATGTCTCGCATCACGCTGCGGAACTGCGCCGCCAGATCACCCCGCATCCAGGTGGCGGCGTTGTTGAGGAAGAACTGGAGCATGCGGCTGAGGCTGAGCAGGCTCTCCCGCAGGTTCGCCACGAGGGCGCTGCGGCGGCCGAGCAGCTTCACGACCTCGGCGAGGTCTTTTTCCACACCCGCATCCGTCTTCTGCGTGCTGCGGGAGAAAATCTCGTGGCAGATTTTCTTCAAATCACCTTCCACGATCTGCAAGGCATCCGCGATGCGGGCCACGAAGAGCTCCATGAGCAATAGAAACACCGCATCACTGGAGACAGGCATCGTACACTGCCGCCGCACCTGATCGAGCAGCACACGAAAGGCCAGCGGATCGGCATAGCGGACGGTGGTGAGGCAATCCGGCGCAATAACGAAGGAAATAGAGGTGCTCTCCGGCTCGGTGGTATCGAGACCCACGGGAATCCACGCCGTCATGTAGAGGGCACCCTTCTCCGCGTAGAGTCGGCTGGATTCCTCGATCTCCTGCATTTCCTCACGCGTGGGGAGCTGGTATTCGAGCCACTTTTCCGCCTCTAATTCCTCCGCACGTGCCGGGTTCATCAAATCGAGGAAGACAAGGTTGTCCGGGAACGGACGAATTTTTTCGTCGTTCCAGTCGATGAGCTGTCCTTGTTGCGTGATGAGCCGAACCATGCGCGGGCGGTGAGTGAAGGGCGGGCAGACTAGGCGCGGAGGAGGAAACTGCCAACGCAAAGGACAGTCCGCGCATCATTCTTCACACAGAGGCACTTTTGCCTCTCACCTCCGGTACATCATCTGCCCCGTCCTGGCATCGATGTAAGTGCCGGGACCGCCATTGACGGATGGCGCGGGATAGTTGTAGCCAGGAACGATCGTGCCAGGATGCACGGGCTGGCCGCCGATGCTTTGATAGCTCTGCACGCCGCCGGTGGAGCGGATGACGCCACTGGAGCTGCGGTTGCCGAAGGGGCCGGATTCGTTCTGATGATACATCATCGTGCCGCCGGGCTGCCCCATCGCGGCGGCATTTTCTTCGGCCCGGCGTGCCTCACGCTCGGCGTGGCGAGCACGATCCGCCTCGGAGAGCTGAAAACTGCCTGCGCCTCCCTCTGGATTGGTGGTTTCACAGGAGGAAAGGATGGCCGCCGTGGCGAGCAGAAGCACGATTTTCAGTGTTTTCATGCCTCGATAGTAACATGCAGGCCTTGTCGCGTTGAGAATTCTTTGTCACGATGGGCGCATGCAGCCCGTCGTCGTCTCTCATCCGCTCGCTCAATGCCATCTCACCGAAATGCGTGATGCCGCCACGCCGCCGCATCGTTTCCGCAGGCATCTGAACCTGCTCGGGCGCATGCTGTTCCTCGAATCCACGCGTGATCTGCCCGTTGCGCCCATCCGCGTGCGGACGCCGCTTCAGGAAACGAGCGGGGTGAAGTTTGCCCGCCCGATGGTCTTCGTGCCGATCCTGCGTGCGGGCCTCGGTTTGCTCGATGGCATCCTCTCGCTCGTGCCGGATGCCACGGTGGCGCATGTGGGCATCAAGCGGAACGAGGAGACTGCCCTGCCACAGCCTTACTACACGAACCTCCCGCCCGTGATCGCTGAGGCGGATGTGTTCCTGCTCGATCCCATGCTGGCCACGGGTGGCAGTGCGGTGGAGGCGGTGCGCCAGTTGAAGACGGCGGGTGCTTCCCGCATCACAATGCTCTGCGTGGTGAGCTGCCCCGAAGGCATCGCCGCGCTCTCCAAAGCCCATCCCGATGTCTGCATCGTGACCGCCGCCATCGACGACGGACTCAACGATCGCAGCTACATCGTCCCTGGCCTCGGCGATGCCGGTGATCGTTACTTTGGGACCGTGTGAATGCGTGAGCTTCCTTCACAAGCATGAGCATCCACCTCCACCCCATTCACTGGCTGGCTCTTTTTGGGCTGGTGGTCGCCGTGGTACTGCTCGTGGGCGCTTTTCGATGTCGTGGCAGCGTTTTTAAGGTGTTGCTCGTGATGTTGGCCTGCGTCTCGGCCATGCCAGCCGGGCTGGTGGTGCTCGTCAGCTACCCGGAGTGGGTTGATCCGCGTTTTCGTGTGTACAAGGATTTCTTCGCGGCGATCCAGCCGGGCATGTCACGGATTGAGGTGAAGGTGCTTTTGGAAAAACACTATCCCGAAGGCGGCGCACGCTCACGGCCCATCGTCTTCCTCGAAGATGAGGACAGTCTGAATTTCTTCATGCACCCCGAGACGGGCCGGACGGAGCCGAATTGCGAAGGCATCCTTTTGAAACTCGATAACGACCTCGTGGCCGCCAAAACTTACTCGCCAGATTGAATGAAGCCGCTTTTGAAACGCCTCCTGCGCCTGGCGATCATCGCCATGCTCACGCCGGTCATCTTTCTGCTGAGCTGCCAGTCCTCGCTCATCTACCACCCACGGCCGAATGAGCCCGGCATGACGGAGCACTTGGAAAACAATCGTGGAGAGCGCATCACCTACCGCACTTCACAAGGCATGCAGACGGCTTGGTATCGGCCACCGTATCGCGGCGATGAGGCCACCGCGCCGCTATGGATCGCTTTTGCTGGGAATGGCTCATTGGCTCTCGATTGGATGTATCTCGCCGGCATCGCCGATGGGCGCTTTGCTTGGCTGATGATTGATTACCCCGGCTATGGCGAATGCGAGGGCCAGCCCACGCCAAAAGCCATTCGCCAGAGCAGCGTGGCCGCGCTCGAGCAGCTCGCGGTGCGGTTAAAGATCTCGCGTGAGGTCTTAACCTCCCGCAGCCTTGTCATCGGGCACTCGCTCGGCGCGGCGGCCGCTCTCATGACCGCCGAGGACCTCGGCATCCATCGTGGCATCCTTATTTCCCCTTTCACCAGCATGACGGACATGGGCCGCGAGGTGCTCGGCTGGCCGCTCTGCTACCTGAACATGCACCGCTTTGATAATCGCCAAACGCTCTCCGCTATCTGTCAGCACCCCGATGCCTTTTTCACCCTCTACCACGGCACAGGCGATGACCTCATTCCCTCCCGAATGAGCGCCAAGCTGGCGGCGGCACATCCGGGCAAAGTCACCTTCCATCCCGTGCCCGGTGGTCACAATGACGTGCTGCTGCACCTTCAACCGCAGCTCAGAGCCGAAATGCTTCGGCTGAGCAGCCTAAAGTAAACTCAGCGATTCCCTTCCGTGCCGGGCGTCACCTGCCCACTGCGGATTTTTGCCTTCAGGCGAGACCAGAAGTCGTCATCCTCGGGATTGAGTTCCGGTTTGCGCACCTCGCTAGGTTTGTTCTCGATCTTTGGAACGGTGGGTGGCTTGGCCTCACCGCCATCGCTGCGTGAATCGGAAAGCGAACCGCCGTAGGCGGCGAAGTTGTTCACGGGCACGTCATACTTGCGTGAATCCACCGCTAACTTGCGGCGGGTGTTGATGAAAGCCGTCGGCGAGTAATAGACGCTGTTGTCACGGGCAAACTGGGAGCGGTTCATGCCCACGCAGAGATCTTTGCGCATCTCGAAGTGCAGATGGACGAAGTACATGCCGTTGTTTCCACCCATGGTGCCGACGAGCTGGCCTTTCTCGACGAGATCGTGCAGCTTCGCGACCCGCTGGTGAAGGTGCGCATAGAGCGAATCGACCATGGCGATGCGCCCATCGATCTCACGATAGACGTGGCGGACGATGATGCAGTTTCCCCAACCCACGCCGATGTTTGCTGAGAAGATCACCACGCCACGGGCGCATGAGTAGATGGGAGCACCCAGATCGCTATCACCACCACCATTGCCATTCCAATCTTCGCCGAGGTGACCGTTGGGGAAGTAGCCACGGGCTTTGTGATAGCCAGCGGCATCCGGCTTGCCCACAGGGAAGTCAAAGCCATCCGCGAGACGCACTCGCAGGGTGCTGCCGGCCTGCGCAAAGCCCTGCACGGTAGCCGCCAGCAGGCAGAGCATGGCCAACAGGAGACAGCGGGCGGGTTGGTGGTTGGTTTTGGCGAGGTGAGGCATGCCCGAGAAGAGCGAAAGGGATCGGAGGCTAGCGCAAGGAGAGCGAAAGGCCAGCAAGGAATCACCCTGCGGCGGCTTCACTTACTCTGAAAAATCTCACTCTGCACGATGGCGTAAATCAGATCCCGCATGGCATGGCCCTGGGTTTTGGATTGAGCCACGAGGCGGTCGATCTCGCTACGGTCAGAGAAACCCATCGGGCGGCCGGTGGAGAAGGTGAGGAGCTTTTCGATGACACAGCGGGCCACCTTGTCCTGATCGGCGAGGAGCAGGTTTTTGAGGTCGGCGAGGTTTTGGAAAGTTTTGCCATCGGTGAGCACGCCTGCGGCATCGACAGGCTGGCCGAGCCGGTAGCGCACCTTGCGGCCTTCGACCTTCAAATCGACCTTTTCACCTTCGCCGAGGCTGCGAAAGCGCTCCCGCCACCCGCCGATGACATCGTAATTCTCGAGTGCGAAGCCTGGTGGGTCGATCACGCGATGGCAACCTTGGCAGCTTTCCATTTCGCTATGCTTCGCCAGTTGCTCGCGAAGCGTGGCAGCTCCGCGAATGTCCGGCTCCACGCCTGGGATACCGGGTGGCGGTGGTGGCGGCTCCATGCCGAGAATCCGATCCATCACGAAGATGCCACGCACCACGGGCGAGGTATTCGTGCCGTTGGCGCTGACCTTTAAAATGCTCGCCTGTGTCAAAACACCTCCGCGATGACTCTCCGCAGGCAGTTTGATCTTTTGCAAATCCACGCCGCTCAAGCCGGGAATGCCGTAGTGCTTGCCAAGACGATGATTGAGCATCGCAAAATCGCTTTGGATGATGTGATCAAGGCTCAGATTTTCCTCGATGAGATGCGTGATGAAGCTGCGGGTCTCACGCAGCATGCTGTCGAGCAGCAGGCCGTCATACTCGGGATAGAGCTGCTTATCCGGCGTGGTGAATTCGATCTCGCGGAGGTTAAGCCAGCCATCGGTGAAATCGGCCACGAAGCGTTCGAGCGTATCCGCCTTGAGCAAGCGCTCGGTTTCCATACGCAAGACCTCCGGCTGGGTGAGCTTCGCAATGTGCAGCGCCTCATCCGGCATGCTGCGAGTGAGAAAGTAGCTCAGCCGTGTGGCGAGCTGGAGGTCGCTGAGTTTGCCCGCAGGCTCCTTGAGAAACAAAAACTCCGGTGAGCACAGCATCGCCACCGCCGCAGCTCGCATGGCAATAAGGAAATCTTTTCCCTCCGCGAACTCCGCCTCGAAGAGTTTCACATACGGCTCCACTTCCTCCGCCGTGACGGGTCGGCGAAACGCGGTGCTGGCAAAGGCAGGGAGAAGCTTTCGAGCATCCGTGGCCGGATCGGCTGTGTCAGCCGTGAAGCTGGGCTTGTAACCTGCTTTGCCCTTCATCCATGGTTTTTCAGGTGCCAGCTCGCGGAGCTTGGCATCGCCCAGAAGTCTCTTTTGACCACGAGGCGGCCATTCGGTGATGAAGGGGCCTTCGAGCTCCACCTTCATCAACGCGAGACCTTCGCCGGGATATTTATCCGGGCCGTCTTTGACGGGCGAATGTCCATCTGGACCATTGAGACCCTGTGGACTGATCCAGAGGCCTTTGCCTGCATCGAGATGCAGGGTGATCTCGACGGTGCCGGGCTTTCCCGCCGGCAGCTCGTGGTAGCTGTGTGTGATGTTATCGGCATTGCGGAAGTTGAAGCTGCCCGTGATGAGCGCCAAGACGACTGGCTCCTCGATTTGATAACCGTAGCCAGTGACTCGCACTTTGTAGATGCCGGAGGTTTTGGCGCGGACGTTCGGGATGACGGTGCTGGGAAATCCGCCTTCGTTGAAAACGACGATCGCGCCGTCGCCGCGTTTCAGCCAATGCTTACCAATGGCTTCCTTGTTGCGGTCGCTTTCGAGGGTGGCGGTCTGCGTGATCCTTTCCGGCTGCTGATCGGCGAAGAGGGCTGCGTTGATCGCTAGTTCGGCGGCTTCCATGTAGCGCTGCATCTGGATACCGGAGATGGAGAGCGCTTCGCCGATGTTGTCGAAACCTGCGGCACGTCCGTCCTCCGGCAGCATGTCGATGACATTCACCTTCACTCCGAGGAGGTCATCGAGGGTGTTTTGATACTCACGGCGATTCAAGCGACGCAGCACAGTGCCTTTTTGCGCCTTGGATTTTGCCACGAGATCAGCACCGAGAGCGGCCATGAAGTCCTGCACCTCGTCCAGGCTTGGCTGGCGCTTCTTTTTCGCGGGTGGCATCTCACCCGCCGCCACGCGATCAAACACCCGAATCCACTTTTTCAATGCGACCGCATCTGTGCCAGCGGTGGAGACGGCAGCCAGATCGAGCCCGCCTTTCTTCGTCTCCGCATCATGGCAATCCATGCAATGCGTGTCGAAAAACGGCTGCAACGCCGGAACGGCACCGCAGGCAACGTGACAGGAGATGAATAGTGCTCCGAGGCTTTTCATGGCGTTGGGGAACGATGCGGCAGCGCCCTTTCTGACGGCTGGATGGCATCAAACGATCACAAGCACGATGGCGCTCATCATCAGCAGTGTGCCAATAAGCCGCCAACGCATTACCTTTGGCCCCAGATGTTGCTCGGCGTTCTGGAACCAGTGCCCGATCATCCAAACGAGCAGCACACTGAGCAGACCGCGTGATGCGTAAATGATGTTCGCGTTCGTCGCTTTCCCAAACACGGCCAGGGTGCTCACAAACGTGATGCTCTGCACCCCTAGCAACGTGGAGCCACCTAACAGCCAGGGCCAGGCTTTGCCAGGAATGCGGCTGAGCGGCGCGGAGAAACGGAAGATGAGACCGAAGGAGAGGATGGCATTGATCCAAAAGATGCATGGAAGCAGCCGACCCGCTCCCCAGGATGGCCCCCACTTCTGCACCAGCACATCAAAGACCGCGAAGGCTACCGCACCGATGCCGCCAGCAATGAACGTGATGAGGAGATTGCGTGGCGGGTTTTCTGCATCCTTGCGATTGAGGCAGGTAATGCCCAAAACGCTCAGGAAGGCCGCGATCCAGAGCTTCACGCCAACGGCTTCGTCGATTAAAAAAGGCGTGAGGAAGGCCACGAAGATGACTTTGAGGCCAAACACCGGCACCGCCACGGAGACATCGCCTTTTTCCAAAGCCAGAAACTGCGAGAGCTGCCCAACGAAGAGGCACATCGCGATGATGCCCGGCTGCCACAGCAGCTCTTTTTCCACCGGCGGCCCGCCAAGCAACCAGAGCAATGAAAACAGCGCCGCGACGATGAGGTTCGCCACAAAAGTGGTGCGCCATAAACCGACGCCGAGATCGCTGGAGCGCTTCAACACCAAGGCTCCAAAGGCATAAAGAAGGGCAGCGAGGAACGGGAAGATCGTGGTAGCAGCGGCGGGAGACACAATGCGCTCTAGTTCAGCGGCGCAGGCTTGTCCATGCCGGGAGCGTCTCATTGAGGATGCTCCCATCCGAATACAAAAAGCCCTGTGAGGTTTCCCCCACAGGGCTTTTGTTCACGGAGGTTAATCCGTTACAGCGGCTAAAGCCGCCGTGTAGTTACTTCTTGGCAGCCTTCTTGGCGGCCTTCTTGGCAGCCTTCTTGGCGACTTTCTTAGCAGGGGCCTTCTTGGCAGCCTTCTTGGCGGCTTTCTTTGCAGCTTTCTTAGCCATAGTGTTTGTCCTCTTGGTGTTGTTGGTTGCTTTGTTGTTTTGTTTTGCCGAGGCACCAGCGGAACTGGAACCACGGACATTTTTACCGGTGGCAGCCTGGGCGGCGGCGCGCTTTTCCTCGATGGCAGCCTGCGCAGCAGCGAGGCGGGCGACGGGAACTCGGAAAGGACTGCAACTGACGTAGCTCAGGCCCACCTTGTGGCAGAACTTCACGGAGTCAGGATCGCCACCGTGTTCACCGCAGATGCCCAACTTGATGTCGGGGCGGGTGCTGCGGCCTTTGGTGATGGCGGTCTGGATAAGCTGGCCGACACCAGTGACGTCGAGCGTAGCGAAGGGGTTCTTTTTGAAGATCTCGTTCTCCGTGTAGGGCATGAGAAACGAACCCATGTCGTCACGGCTGATGCCGAGGGCGGTCTGGGTGAGGTCGTTCGTGCCGAAGGAGAAGAACTCCGCAGTCTGCGCGATCTCGTCAGCGGTGAGAGCACCGCGAGGGACTTCGATCATGGTGCCGACCATGTAGGCGAATTTGATCTTTTTCTCGGCCATGACGGCCTTGGCGACGTTGTGAATGATCGCCACCTGAAGGTCGAGCTCCTTCTTGAAGCCGACAAGCGGAACCATGACCTCGGGCTTCACCTTGATCTTCTTCTTCGCCACGTCAGCGGCGGCTTCGAAGATGGCGCGGGCCTGCATGGCGGTGATTTCCGGGTAAGCGATGCCGAGACGGCAGCCACGGTGACCGAGCATGGGATTGAACTCATGCAGAGCAGCGACGCGGGACTTCACTTTTTCGACAGAGACGCCCATTTTCTTCGCAAGGTCGGCCTGAGCGGCTTCTTCATGCGGAACGAATTCGTGAAGGGGTGGGTCAAGAAGAC
>Ga0209298_10001380_pt1 | contig 15837 bp, 16 predicted proteins | sample S_140806_EF_Meta_FD_187325 | JGI IMG/M metagenome (GOLD analysis project Ga0209298, IMG submission 187325) | Freshwater microbial communities from Lake Simoncouche, Canada to study carbon cycling - S_140806_EF_MetaG (SPAdes) (version 2) | ecosystem: Environmental > Aquatic > Freshwater > Lake ...
CAGCTGTAATGGGTTTTGGACAGATTATTGATTATCTGATTAAATCCGCAGGTTACAAAATCTGCAAACTGCATTTCAACTACGGAAGCACGTCCACGTATGGAAAGTCCCAGTGCAGAACCTAAGATGGCAGACTCGCAAAGTGGCGTATTGCGAATACGTTCTTTTCCAAAATCTTTGTGGAACTGATCAGTAACTTTAAAAACACCGCCATATTCTGCAATATCCTGACCCATGATGATTAATCCCGGGTCTTTTTCCAAACCTTGACGTAAACCGTCAGAGACGGCATCCACAAGCCTTTTAGTCTGACTGCTTCCTCCAGAAGAAGGAAGGGTAAGTTCATGTACAAAAGGTGCGTAAACATCCTTTAGTTCTTCTTCTATATTGGCTACTATTTCTGGTTCAGCAAATGTTTGTTCCCAGGCTTCAGCCAGCTGATTTTTAATTCTTTCCCTGAGCATGACCGCACGGGTTGGGGTTAGAATTCCGGTTTCTTCCAAAAATCTCTCATAATTTTTTACAGGGTCTTTAATTTCCCATTGTTCGAACAATTCTTTTGGAACATATTTTGTACCAGAAGCTTCCTCATGTCCCCGCATCCTGAAAGTCATGCATTCCAGAATCACTGGCTTGCGGTCTTGCCTCATTTTTTCAGCAATCGTTGTCACCGCTTCATACACATCCAGAATATTATTTCCATCTACCTGAACGCCTTCAATGCCATACCCAATTGCTTTATCAATAAATTGTTTACATCTGAATTGTTCATTTGAGGGCGTAGATAAGCCATACCCGTTATTTTCAACAAGAAAAATAACAGGCAATTCCCATACAGCAGCTGTGTTAATTGCTTCATGAAAGTCGCCTTCACTTGCTCCGCCGTCTCCACTAAAAGCCACAGAAATAACAGTATCCTTATCCAGATTACTGGCAAGTGAAATTCCATCTGCAACACCCAGCATGGCACCCAGATGAGAAATCATACCTATTACTCTGTGTTCAGGTGTTCCGAAATGAAAAGATCTGTCACGTCCCTTTGTATAGCCATATTTTTTTCCTTGCCACTGACAAAATAATTTTTTTAGCTCAAGATTTCTTCCAGTAAAAACTCCCAGGTTTCTATGAAGGGGTAAGATATAATCCGAAGAATCCAATCCTTTTGTAACCCCAACAGAAATTGCTTCCTGACCGATTCCGGAAAACCATTTGCTGACTTTCCCCTGACGAAGTAAAATCAACATTTTTTCTTCAATCATTCTTGGAAGAAGGATGGCTTCATACAGCTCCAATAGCAAAGCATCGCTGTAATTTCTACGGTTAAAAACAAGCGGGGCAAAAGTCGTTTCTGTTTGCATAGATATTCGGGTGCAAAGGTAGGCAGGAATATACTGTTGACCTGTTTAAAGGCAGAACGAATTTTTTAAGCAATCAATCCTTATTTTCGCTGTATTATGGCTTACTGGCTTGTCAAACAGGAACCTGAAACCTATCCCTTTTCCAGATTTATGGAAGATAAAAGCACAATTTGGGATGGAATTCGCAACTATCAGGCTCGGAATTTTCTAAAGGAAATGGCACTAAAGGATGAAGTGTTGTATTATCATTCCGGTGGAGAAAAGGCAGTTGCTGGACTTGCAGAAGTTGCTGAAACAGCATTTCCTGAACCCGGTGAGGCAGAAGGTACCTGGTTTGCCGTAAAACTGAAAGCTATCAGACCTTTTAAAAAACCAGTAACTTTGGCTATGGTTAGGGCAGATTCAATTTTGTGTGAGACCTATTTGGTAAGGCAAACACGATTGTCAGTAAGCCCATTAACCAGAGAACAGTTCGATAGATTCCTGGAATTAGAAAAACAATAATTAATGAATAGCCTGGTTGTCCTGGAAGAAGAAAAACTGGGGTTTGTGCTCAAAAGAATTTGCGCTCAGCTTGCAGAACACCATGGTGATTTCTCAAATTCAGTTCTGTTGGGTATTCAGCCCAGAGGGGTGGTTTTTGCCAGACGTCTGCACGAAACTTTGCAGCAGATGTACCCGGGAATTCATCTGCCTTATGGTGATTTGGATGTGACCTTCTTCAGAGATGATTACAGGAAACAAAAAATGCCAATTCTGCCAAATGCGACAAGAATTGATTTTATCATAGAAAATAAAGCAGTAATTCTTGCTGACGATGTGTTATACACAGGACGGACAGTAAGGTCGGCCTTGGATGCGATGCTTGCTTTTGGCAGACCTGAAAAGGTGGAACTGGTAATTCTAGTAGATCGGAGCAGAATGAGAGATCTTCCCATTCAGGCTGATTACCGAGGGATAAAAGTGGATACTCATAGTGGTGAACGTGTTATTGTATCCTGGAAGGAAACCAAAGGGGCAGATGCTGTCTGGATAGAAAAATCATGAAAAAAAGCAGATTGCATTCGCCTCATTTATTGGCAATTAAAGGGATGCTTCCTGAGGATATTGAAATTATTTTTCAGGCAGCGCGCAATTTTAAAGGTATACTTCAGGGGCAGATTAAAAAGGTGCCCAGCCTCAGAGATGCGACAATAGTTAATTTGTTTTTTGAAAATTCAACCCGTACAAGAATTTCATTTGAATTAGCGGAAAAGAGGCTTTCAGCTGATATTATTAATTTTTCTGCTTCCACTTCAAGTGTTTCAAAAGGTGAGACTTTGTTGGACACAGTTAACAATATCCTTGCCATGAAAGTGGATATGGTCGTTATCCGGCACCCAAATCCGGGGGCGGCGCATTTTTTAAGTAGAAAAGTGGATGCCAATATTATCAATGCCGGAGATGGCACCCATGAACATCCAACCCAGGGACTTTTAGATTGCTTTAGTCTGGTAGAAAAATTTGGAACTCTAAAAGGATTAAAAGTCGCAATAATTGGTGATATTCTCCATAGCCGGGTAGCATTATCTAATGTGTATGCGCTTAAAATACTTGGAGCTGAAGTAAGAGTTTGTGGTCCTAAAACGTTGATTCCCAGGTATTACGAAGCAACCGGTGCCGAGGTGTCCTATGATTTCGAAGATACCCTCAGGTGGGCAGATGCTGTAAACATGCTACGCATACAATTGGAACGACAGGAACTGGAATATGTGCCTTCAATCAGGGAATATTGTCTTCAATATCAGTTGAATGAGGAAATTTTAGAAAAAACAGGGAAGTCGCCAGTTATTTTACATCCGGGGCCAATTAACAGGGGTGTAGAAATCACGTCTGGAGTTGCGGACTCAAAAAATTCCTTGATTCTAAGTCAAGTTGAGAATGGAGTTGCAATAAGAATGGCAGTATTATACTTACTTGGGGCAGGAGAATAACTTACTTTCCGTCTTCCTCATCTTCTTCCAAATCCAAAGAATCATCTTCCTCCAACATCAGTTCATCTTCTGAGAGTTTACCTTTTTCAGTTTCATCAACCATTTGTTTTTCAGCCTCTTTAACTTCTTTTACATTGGCTGGAGTGTTATTTTCATCATTATCTAATTCGCCCATTTCCAATTGATTCCCTGCTTCATTATTTCCTTTCATAAAACTCTTTGAAATGGCCTGTTCATAGGCAGGTTGAGTACCAAAGTGAAGTGTTTGAAGATCTTTAAGGTAGGTCAATAAAGGGTCGGAGAAAAAGATATCGTTTGGCAGTCTGGTCGCTGAAGGTATATACGGAGCTAAATTTTTATATTTTATTATGGAAGTGCAATAAATGCTTACCACATAAGTGTAATCTTTAAATATAAACTTAAGCCTTGGAATAAAACAATCTGATTCACCGATAGCGTCTTCTTCTTCAGCAAGGTCATTTAAAAAAAACAAAGTATCATCAGCAGCCAGAAATAGGTCGACCTTTTTTAGGTCATACATGCTAGTGTAACATCTTGAAGCCTGAGTAGCATCTGCTACTTTAATAAGTACAATAGTGACTTTTTCCTTTCCGGTCTGAGCTAACAGAGAAAAGGAAGGCAAAAAAATGCTAAGTAAAAACCAACGGCAAAAAAGGGACATATTTCCCGTAATCAAAGGCTATTTTGGCAAAAACACTTAAAAATAGGATAAATTATTGAAAGGCGAAAATTATTTTCAACAATATTTTTTTAAAAAAAAGCGACAATACACTTTATACAATGATTCAGAACAGAATTTCCTGAAACCGAAATTTATCCTAAACTAATGATTATTGTTTAAAATCGAAATTGTGCTAATGAATAAAGAAAAAAAATGCTTTATTGAAAATTATTTATATTCTTTTGGTGGGTCTTTTTCCGGAACCTCAATAGTTCCCTGAATTCCGATTAAAGGAAATTCTTTTCTCAGAGGAAAATATTCAAAGTCTTCCGGCATAAACATTCTTCTTAAATCCGGATGGTTTTTGAATTTTATTCCCATCATATCAAATTGTTCCCTTTCATTCCAGGAAGCTGCTGGCCACAGATCGAAAACGCTATCAACAACAGGGTGCTCTTCTTCTGTGTAAGTGGCAATCCTAACCCTCGCCTTATCAGCAATATTTACAAGGTTATGGTGAATTTTAAACCTTTTATGGTCTGTAAATAAGTCTGTTGCACAGCAATCTACATAATAGTCAAACCCACATTCTTCTTTGGCGATTTTACAAGCCTCATGAAAATCTGTTGCTTCAACTTCAAATGTATCTTCCCCAGCATAAGAAATATGCTTTGATATTTTGTTTCCCAAAAGGGATTTCAGCATTTCAATTTTCGGGTGCATCGTTTTCTTGACTAATATTCCAGTGTTCCGGGTCTGAAATCCAGGTTCGGATGGCATCAGATTCCGAAGGGCGAATATACTGTATTTGTTCTGCACAATGAAGAACAGCCCCAAAGTTGGTTAATGTTCGCAGTTTGACGTTCGCATTTGCAAAAGCTGTTTCCGCTTTTTCAAAGCCATAAGTTATGATAGCTGCCATACCGGTAATGGTCTGATTTTCCTTTTTTAGAATGTCAGCGACTTTAAGGCTACTCCCTCCGGTTGAAATAAGGTCTTCAATAATCAACCAGTTACTTCCTGCAGTGAGATCTCCTTCTATTAGTTTCTCCAAACCATGACCTTTGGGTGAAGAACGTACATATATAAGCGGTAGGTCAAGAAAATCAGCCAAAATACTGGCATGTGCTATTCCTGCAGTTGCCACAGCTGCTATTCCATTTGTGTCCGGAAATTCAGCTTTTACCAATTCTGCGAAAGCGTGTTTTATTTCGGTCCTGACCTCAGGATGGGACAAGGTTACCCGGTTATCGCAATAAACCGGACTTTTTAATCCTGAACTCCATGTAAATGGCTGACTTACCTGTAATTTTAAGGCATGAATTGCAAGCAAGTTCCGGGCTATTGCCAGTTCAGTTTCTGAATATTTCATGAACCCTAAAATTACCAAAATCTATGCTGGCGATGCAATTTTGTATTTAGAGCCAAGCGGCCCTGAAACATCCAAATTGCTATACACAGGGGAAGAAGCTGCTGAATGGTTAAAGAAACAGCATCAGGAAGAACAAGGATTTGCCGTTTTTCAATCAGATACACCCAATTTGATATCCAATTTTGAAGATGTAGCACGGTATTTTACTCCTATTCTTGCGGCGGGCACAATAACCTTCAATAAAGAAGGTAAAATTTTAATGATGTTCAGAAAGGGAAGCTGGGATTTACCAAAAGGGAAAGCTGATTTTGGGGAAACCATTTCCGAAACTGCAAAAAGGGAAACGCAAGAAGAAACAGGCTTGCAGGGAATTCAGATTGTTAAGGAACTTAATCTTACCTGTCATGTCTATTTTGAGCCTAGAGTCAATGCCTGGATTTGTAAAACAACGTATTGGTTCATAGCCCACTGGTTGGGAGAGGGTGACTTGGTTCCTCAGGCAGAAGAAGGTATTACTGCTTTGGAGTGGATGGATTTGGAAAAGGCAAAAAATATCAGACCACTTTATCCTTTAATTCTAAATGTTTTGACTGGATTGTAACTTTTCCAAGTCTTCTAATATTATATCCGGAACCAATCCTTTAAGACTACCGCCATACCGGTAAATTTCCCGAACAAAACTGGAAGAAATATGTGCAAGGGAAGGATTGCATAGAAGGACAACAGTTTCTATATTTTTATTTAAATGAAAATTCAGTCTGCTGATATGGGATTCATACTCAGCATCTGATGCGTTTCTAACTCCTCTAAGAATAAATTCTGCCTGTTTTTCTTTTGCAAAATCAACCGTGAGGGAATTATAGGAACTAACCTGAACTTTGGGTTCATGGGCAAAGTAGGTTTTTATCCACTTCATTCTTAAGTTTTCATCGAATAAAGCTTTTTTGCTAGAATTTAGTCCAATTGAAACTATGACACAGTCAAATAATTTCAAACCTCGTTCAATTATTTCTATGTGACCGAATGTAATTGGATCAAATGATCCCGGAAAAATGGCAGTTCTCATAATTTGAAGGAAGGCGTAAAAAAAGAAAAAACGGAAGTGCCATACGCTCTTGATTCCTGAAAACCCTGAATTTGGTTTGTTGAAGTCTCTGGTCCATGCTCAGCTACCAGCCAGCTTGTGTTTTTCAGGAATTCGGATGAATCCAATATTGTTTGAATCAAAGAAGTAGTCTTGGAATACTGATAGGGAGGATCAAGGAATATTAAATCAAAAGAGCCTGAACTCGTTCGAATATACGATTCTACCTTAGATCTGAGGATTTTCCATCCATCAACCGAATATTTTTCCTTTAATCCCTTCATTGCATCAATACAAAAAGTGTTTTGCTCAACAGAAGTTAGACTTGCTGCTCCTCTGCTGAGAAATTCCAGCCCAACCATTCCAGTTCCAGCAAATAAATCCAAGACTGAAGCTCCTTCAATGGTCATTTTATTTTCCATGATTGAACATAAGGCCTCCCGGCTTCGGTCCATGGTTGGACGGGAAGTAAATCCTTTTACCTCTCCGGTAACAGCGCCTTTGTATTTCCCAGCTATTATTCTCAAACTGAATAGATGGCAGAGTTTTCCTGATAGCCTTGCATTAATTTAAGCTCTTCCGGAATTGGAATCAGGGAAGAAACCAAGAAGCTAATCGGATAATTACCTTGGGTAACAGATTTTAGCAATTTAATTAATTCTTCAGCATTTTTCCAGGATAAAATACAAGGAACTTGAAGCTTTCCATCTTTAAGCCATGCCAGAGCTGCAACACCATTACCCAGATATAGGGCAACGGTAACAGCATTTTTATCAGACAGGTTCTGAAGCGTCTTAATAAGAGGAGTTACCGCATGGGTTTGTATCGGATTTGCAAAAAAGCGATCTGCATCTGCAAAAAAGGTAAGATTCTCTGCCCACGCTAAATCAAGATTATTATATCCTGTTTTATTTCTTCTGAGTCCCCAGGGTCTTAATCCGGAAGGTCCCTGCTGGAAAAAACGATTGAGGGAAAGCTCAGTTTCTGTTTCAGGCACAAGGATAAAATCCTGACAAAAAGAAAGAAGCAAGGTTTTACGGTATTGGTAGTGCAGAATACCGGAATGGTCGGCCATTAGAGATAAAGCTTCGCGGAAAGGAACAGCAGGAGAAACAGCAACACTGTAGTTTAAAACTAAAGTGCCCGAGAAATCCACTACGGAAGCTTCAAGTGTATTGGGAGTTCTATAGATAATGAGGTCTGAGCGTAGCGCGGACTCCAGCTGGGGTTGGGACAAGTCTTCCTTTGTTTCCATTTATACAAAGTTAACAGGCAGAAGATAAAATAAAGGCTCCCTTGCTTTCGTAAGTTTGTTGGATGAACTGGCAACCAAAAAATCCAGACTTTAAAAGACGGATAGAAACTTATCTGGAAAAGCAGCACTTCATGAAATATGTAGGCATGGTTTTGTGCGATATTGAGCCTGGCTATATAACGGCAGAATTGGATGTGCAAGCATTTCATCGTCAACAGGTTGGGTTCCTTCACGGAGGAGTAAGTGCTACTATTTGTGATATTGTTGCGGGTTTTGCAGCCTTTAGCCTGGTTCCAGAAGACACACACGTTGTTACTGGTGAGCTTAAAATTTCTTATTTGGAACCTGGTCGTGGGTCAAAGGTTCGAGCCACAGGAAAAGTAATTCGTCCGGGGCGTACTTTGAGTTTTTGTGAGGCAGAAGTAGAAGCATATCAGGAAGATAGGTGGGTACTTATAGCAAAAGCCACAACTACAATGGTCAATATTCCCAATCCGGTAACGTAAATGAACGGGCAATCCTTTATTTTTGAACTTCATACTGAATGAATAAGCCATTCCTTTTATTTCTGGTTTTCCTCTTTACTGTCAACTTTGGTGTTGCACAGTCGGATAAAATCAATTTTCATGCGGGATTTTCGTATGAGTTTGTTACCCTAAAAGTTAAGGACAATGTATCTGATGCGTTGTATCCCGGATATGCAGGGATAACTGCAGGACTTCATTACCAATTAATGCAGTCAAATGACGTTTTCGCGTTAACAGTCAATCCAAATGCAACTTTTGCCTTTACCTATTCAAGCTATTACGGCATGAATCTGATTGCTCAAGTGCCTGTTTATCTTATGGTTAGGGCAGGTGCAAACGCCACACGCTATAATGAACAAAAACTTGGTGTTGGCTTTGGGGTCGGAGGCGTTTTCAACTACATTCGTCAGGGAGTACTTACAACCAGAGGTTCAGAAATTCTTGATTTGCCCTTTGTTCAACCGAATGTAATGACAGAAGCAACTTTTAGCAACAATGGAAGAATTTACACGCTGAGAGTTCATTGGAATATGGTTGCAACAGAAGAAAAAATTACGCTTTCGGGAGATAGAATCCCTGTTTTAATGAGTAATTTTGGCTTTGGATTAGTTTACGGATTTTAACAAAACACTTTAACTGAATATGAAAATAATTGTGCCTATGGCAGGAATGGGTAAGCGTTTACGACCGCATACCTTAACAACACCAAAACCTTTGCTTCCAATTGCAGGCAAACCAATTGTTCAACGTCTTGTAGAAGATATTGCAGCTATTTGCAAAGGAAAGGTAGATGAAATTGCTTTTATCATAGGAGATTTCGGAAAAGAAACAGAACAAAACCTGTTAAATGTTGCGTCTTCTCTTGGAGCAAAAGGGAGTATTTATTATCAAGAACAACCACTTGGCACAGCACATGCCATTTTTTGTGCAGAACCTAGCTTGTCAGGCGAAATTATAGTAGCCTTTGCGGATACTCTATTTGCCGCTGATTTTACCCTTGATCCAACATATGATGGTACCGTTTGGGTAAAACAGGTTGAGGATCCCCGCGCATTTGGTGTGGTTAAAGTTGACGAATCCGGTATAATTACAGATTTTGTAGAAAAACCAGCAGAATTCGTTTCTGATCTTGCAATTATTGGAATTTATTATTTCAATAATGGAGCAACGCTAAAGTCGGAAATTCAATATTTGCTTGACAACAACATCATGGAAAAAGGGGAGTACCAGTTAACCAATGCCCTTGAAAACATGAAGAAAAAAGGCATGCGTTTTGGTGCCGGAAAAGTTGATGCCTGGATGGATTGTGGGAATAAAGAAGCATTACTCGATACCAACAGGAAAGTGCTAGGTATGATTGGAAGTTCCATTCACAAAGAGAGTAATCTGGATAATGTAACGCTGATAGAACCTGTATTTATTGGTAAGGGATCCAGATTAAGCAATGTTGTAATCGGTCCAAACGTAGCTATTGGGGAGAACAATTTGGTAGAAAATGCAGTAATCTCAGAATCCATTTTGATGGATAATGTGAAAGTAAAAAATGCAGTAATCTCCGAAACGATACTGGGCAAATTCAGTTTTGTCAATGGTCATCCTGAGGTATTGAATCTTGGTGATTACTCTTCAAGGTAATTTGTGAAATAGTTATGGTCTTATCTCTTGTTTTTCCAGAATAAACAGAATTTAAAACATAATTTTCCCAAAAATCTGTTTTTGAATTTCGCATAAGAATTGCCCTATTGGTAAACTCGGCTTCAGGACTGTGATCTGTATAAACGCGGTTTCCAGCCTTAAATGCAGAATCAATAGTTGTTTGTAACCTTTTTGGATTAATGCCTTTATCTAATAAAGTATAAGGCCCTTTTCTCAGATTTCCAGCGCTTTTACCTGTCCGGTAGGTTAGGATATTTTCATATAAAACCTGGTTTTCTGAGACAAATAAATCAGTTGAGTGATTCTGTATAAAAGTACATATTGATTTTTCTGGTTCCCCGTGGTTCATATATAGTGGAAGTACCCCGGAAGCAAGGTTCCAAAAACAAACTCCTGTTGCGGCAATAAGTAATGGTTTGGCCTCTGTAATACTCACAAGTATGATAACTGTTAGAAAAACTAACATAGTCATAAATTCTGCATTGCCATTTGATATAAGAGCAAATAAAAACTGGGTGATAAATAGTATATAGATAATACCTGCGATGTTTTTTTTCTTTAAAAGTTTTCTGCCTAAAACGATGCCATATATCAAAAAACCAAGTCCAATAATTCCCATAATTCCAAGTACAAAATCGTTTTGGAAGATATTTGGTATATTTCCATTTATTTGAATAAATGTTCTGAATAAATTAATTAATGCTAGTAAAAATGAAGTGGAATTCAGGGAAGCTGTTGCGCTTCCGGTAGCGTATTCCCCAGTTAAGAATAGTAGGAAACCAATATTTGATTCTGATTTTAAATAAAACAGCCAATAAATTAAACAATAACCCAAAAGAGGGATAAAAAACAGTACAGCTTTTTTTACAATTTTTCCATTCGATTTAAGAATAAGCCACAGACCAATAAAAACCCACCATACCAAATATAGTTGATGAAATAGTGCAGCCATTGCGCATAATGTCGAAACAAATAATATTTTTTCCTGATGTTTTAGCGCAAGGTGTAGTGCTGGAATGGCAAATAATAAAGGCAGGATATAGGTTTCTCCTTCAATACAATACCGCCAGAATCCGAAAGAGAATCCGGCCAATAAAATGCCTGCAAGACAGGTGTTAAAATCATGCCCAAGGCCTTTAAGCAACTTGTAGAAAAGATATAAGCATATGCCACCGCAAAGGCTGTTAATTGCGGAGGTAAGCCAAATGGTTTCTATACTGGAGAAGAGATGTCCTATACTGGTAATAAAGGGAATAAACAATAAATGATGAATGTAGGTATGCTTGATTGTGTACCTGATTTCGGAAGCATACCCCCAGGCGTCAATACCCGGATTTTCATTTGGAAAAAGCAAGTAAAGGCCTGTAAATAACAGACAAGTCAATACAGGAAGAAAGCTTTTAAAGTTAGATTGGGTCAAATGTTTTATTTTGCCAGCTTTCAAAGTAACGACAATGATAACAATTGGCATAGAAGGGGCGGAGTTTTTTGGATACCATGGTGTTTATCCTGAAGAAAGGATTACTGGAACAAGATTTACAGTTGATGTTCAAATCGTTACTGAAAGCAACTTCAATGGATTAACAGATCAGCTTTCCGAAACTTTAGATTATTCTGACGCATATAAAATAGTTTCGGAGATAATGTCCGTTCAGGTACAGTTGATTGAATCGTTGGTGTTTAAAATAGGGAAGGAATTAAGGGCAAAATTCCCATTATCCTCGTTAATTAAAGTACGGGTGAATAAATGGGCGCCACAGATAGGAGGAGTTTGTGAAAAAGTATATGTTGAAAGTGCTTTTTAATACGATTCAGGAAAATTCCTGAACAAAAGGTTTGGTCAAAAGCATAGGAAATGATACATTTGCAACTCTTAAAAAGGTGACGTGGCCGAGTGGCTAGGCACGGGTCTGCAACACCCTTTACGGGGGTTCGACTCCCTCCGTCACCTCAGAACCGGCTCAGGCAGCCGGTTTTTTTATTTTGTTTGTGCATAGACACAAAAAAGGGGCTGCCAATGGCAGCCCCTGAATCTTTTCGCTATACCGCTAATTAGTGCGCTACAGTGAATTTTTGTTGCCAGCTAGTGCTTCCAGCTTTCAAAGTCAGGAAGTAAATGCCAGAGTTCAAATCAGAAACATTAAGGCCAGTTTCGATAGTACCTGCACTGGTGTTACCCAGATTGATAGTACGAACTGTTTGACCTAAAGTATTAACGATTTCAATAGTAACATCAGATGCTACTGAAAGGTTGAAATTTAATTTAGTGTTACCATTTGCAGGGTTTGGATACAATGAAACACCAGAGATGTTTGCCAGATTATCATTCAATCCTGTGGTTGCATCAACTTCAAAATTTCTAACGTCAGATGCCATATACTGACCACCTTGACCTAAAATTGTTGTATTTGAGGTAAGTTTATAGTAACCGTTACCCCAAGCGCAGCACATGCCATCACCGTATGCATCATATATTTCAAATTTGTAGCAATCAACATTTGGTACATTGAAAGTTGAAGTATAAACGGTATTGTTTCCATACGTTCCAGTGCTTTGATAAAGTATAGAATTGGAACCATTGAACAATTTCCAGGAGGTTTCATCACCATAATTATCTGTTTTCAGTTCCAGAACAACTGTATTGCTTGTAGCAACGGAAGCCATACTTAGAGAAGTAGAAACACTGTTGTTCGCTGAATTGTTGTCAGTAGAAGTAATTGCAATAGTAACTGTAGTGCTAGCCGCAATATTTACATTTCCAAGGTCAACCAATTGAGTTGCATAAGTAGCAAGATTACCAGTCCAAGGGAAAGTAACTAAAACATTACTTGCAGCATCTGTAGCAGTAATTGTACAAGCTGTTAATGGATCAAGACCGTTGTTCTGTAATAACACTTTCAGGTTGAAGCTACCGCAGCTAGAAGTTTGACCTTCATAAGTCAAAATAGCAGGATCATTTGTTGTTGTAGCTACCGGACAAGCAGTTGCCAAAGCATGAATTTGAGCTGTATCAAGAGACTGGGAAAATTCGTTTACCAGACGATTAGGGCAAATGATGTACAGAGTAGGGAAGTAAGCTATCTGATAGGCAGTCATTACAGTAGAAACTGTAGGATTGAAAATCGGATAAGTTGTTCCAGTTACCCAGTCACCCTGTGTACTTGACCCAGTTCCCTGAAGATCAGCAAGAGTTGTTGCAACATCTCCTTCAATGTAAAGAACCGTCAATTCGTCTGTTCCACTTGGACCATACGCATCGTAAACTTCTCTCAATTTATGGGTAGAATGATAATTCCAGCATGGGCCACACCAAGTTGCTGAAAAATCAATAATAACTGATTTACCTTGATCTAAAACATCATACAAATGGAAAGAATTTCCATTAATGTCGTTTAGGGTAAAGTCAGCGGCAACAGAATTTGCCGGTAGCTGAGCATATGCATTTGCAGATGCCAGAATAGCTACTACACTTAATACTTTAAGAATTAGTTTCCTCATTGTTATTAAAAAAAAGTATTTCGAAGGTAGAAGTTTCTATTCAGGTTTCAAAATTTTTTACTCAAAAAAGTTTCAAATCCTGTTGATTGGTAGAATTTTCTGGCTCACCGGTATCATTTTCGTGTTTTAACATGGAAATCCTGGAATTGATTTCGGCCAGTTTTTCTATCGAAGAAACTTTTTCACTGCCAATTCTGGTACCTAAAGCCTTTATTCCTCTCACCTCAGAACTTTCTGTTAAATCAAATTCCCTTGGAGGGGGAAGCACACCCTTTTCTTTTGCAAACGATATTTTTACCTTCAGTTCTTGGTCGGCCAGAGAAGAAAATTCAAGCTTAGAACCCGGACTTTCACTTATAAAAGGTATTTTTTTGCCTTCCTGAACCTCTTCCACCAAAAATCTTTTTAGGTACCAGGTTTTTTTCTCGCCTTCTAAATAAACTGCTGAGCAAATAATTTCAGGGTTGAATTTTTCAATATGAACCAAGCCATCATCAAACTTTACGGTCAGGTCAAATCCAGTAAGCTCATAATAACCAGCCTTATAAACTGCCAGAATTTTATCTCCACCTTCAAAGGAACCCAAATAAGTCCCTCTGCTATCAGTATTCAGCCGTCTCAGGACTTCATCATACCATATTTTTCTGCCACTAAGGGTTGATATTCCTCTGGATTTCAGAACTACCTTTTTTACTTCATATTTCGAAACCAGATTACCTGCAACGCCTCGGCCTTTAATTCCAAGTTCGCCGAGATCCTGATCGAAAACCAACTTACGGAGTCGGGTATTGGGTTTCAGATGAACTGTTACAATTTCACCTTCACCATTTGGATTGGCTGTGAAATATAAAATTCTCGATCCCTTGGTTCCTTTTGTGAGGTCATATTCTTTATCGCGGGTAATTCCTAAAACTTGGAATCTCTTCATATAAGCAGGACCTTTTGGGCCATCAGAATACATCAGGTTGTATACTGTCCGGTCATCATTCTTGTTGAAGATTCCTGCATGTATGATTCCCTTTCCGATAAAAACTTTATCGGATACTTTAACCACTTTAAAAGTTCCGGTTTCGAGAAAAACGATGATATCATCAATATCGGAACAGTCACATAAAAATTCATCTTTTTTCAAGCCGGTGCCAATGAAACCTTCGGCTCTGTTGAGATAAAGTTTTTGATTGGCAATTGCAACTTGAGCTGCAGCTATCTTATCGAAAATACGAATTTCTGTTTTTCTTTCTCTTCCTTTACCATATTTTTTTAGCAATTCAGAGAACCAATTTATAGTATATTCATTAAGGTTGGCAAGGTAATTTTCTGTTTCCGCAATGGTATCTTCAGTATTTCTAATTTCTTCTTCTGCTTTAAAAGAGTCAAATTTTGAAATTCTTTTAATTCGGATTTCAGTTAGTTTTACCAGATCTTCCTCAGTAATAATTCTGTAAAACTGCTTTTTGTACGGGGTAATCCCTAAATCAATTGCCTTAATTACTGCTTCCCAGGTTTCACATTCTTCAATTTTACGATATATTCTTTTTTCAATAAATATCTTTTCAAGTGAGGAAAACAGATGTTTTTCTTTTAATCCTGCGAGTTTTATTTCCAGTTCGCGACCAAGCAGTACTTTGGTTCGTAAGGTACAGTGTTTTAGGATTTCATTTACTGGCATGAACCTTGGTTTTTCCTCCATTACCACACAGGCATTTGGAGAAATACTTACTTCACAATCTGTAAATGCAAATAGAGCATCAATGGTAATGTCTGGGGAAATACCAGGAGCTAGGTGAACTAAAATTTCGACTGAACTACCCGTATTATCTTCAACTTTTCGGATTTTTATTTTCCCTTTTTCATTTGCGTTGACAATGGAATCAATCAGACTTTCTGTTGTAGTGCCATAGGGAATTTCAGAGATTAGTAATGTTTTTTTATCTTTTTCTGTTATTTTAGCTCTGATTCGAATTTTTCCGCCTCGGAGTCCTTCATTATATTGAGAAACGTCTGCGAGCCCTCCGGATGGAAAATCTGGAACCAGGGAAACTGTTTTTCCTTTGAGAATTTGAATTGCGCCTTCAATCAGTTCACGGAAATTGTGAGGCATGATTTTCGTTGCAAGTCCTACTGCGATTCCTTCTACGCCTTGAGCCAGTAAAAGGGGGAATTTAACAGGAAGAGTTATCGGCTCATTATTTCTGCCATCGTAGGAAAACTGCCATTCAGTAGTCTCTTCATTGAATAAAATATCTCTGGCAAATTTTGATAATCTTGCCTCAATATACCTTGGAGCCGCAGCACTATCACCGGTGGAAGGATCACCCCAGTTTCCCTGACAATCAATTAATAGATTTTTTTGCCCCAGTTGTACTAGCGCATCACCAATAGAAGCATCGCCATGAGGATGATACTTCATGGAATGCCCGATAATATTTGCA
>Ga0209298_10001381_pt1 | contig 15827 bp, 9 predicted proteins | sample S_140806_EF_Meta_FD_187325 | JGI IMG/M metagenome (GOLD analysis project Ga0209298, IMG submission 187325) | Freshwater microbial communities from Lake Simoncouche, Canada to study carbon cycling - S_140806_EF_MetaG (SPAdes) (version 2) | ecosystem: Environmental > Aquatic > Freshwater > Lake ...
CGAGTAGTCTGAAAATCCAACATCCCAGCCATCGGTGTTTTGGGCGAAGGAATAGGTGATGTCTGTTCCGATTTTCGGTTCAGGTGTAGAGCCGCCGCATCCGGTAAGGAGGCCGATAGCGGTGATGGTTGCCACAGTGATGAACGCGGGCACCTTACTTTGCATAATGGTGAGATTCTCACACAGTGGATGCGCTTCATGCGAAATGGTTATGAGGGTATAAGTGGATATTGGGGATAGTAGAGATGGCATTTTGCTAACAAGCATCTATCTTCGCCAAGATACCGATGTGATTTCCAGCATTCCGGTGGCAACCTCAAATTGCCTTGTTATCGAGTCGAATACCAAGATTTTATGTCGTTTGATAAGTCTTGGAAATTGTAATGGTCGGCACGTCCTAGATGTGGCTACGCAAACAAATACTTAGCTCTGTCAAGTCACTGATGTGATTTCCAGCAATCCGGTGGCATACTCAATTTGCCTCTCAATGAGGAGAAGGGAATAACCTCACAATGAGCGTTATGATCACTGCCGCCCAGGTCGCATTCTTCCGCGAACAGGGCTATCTCGTGGTTCCAGACTTTTGGACACCCGGAGAAATCTCCGATATGCGGGATGAGCTCGCCCGCCTTCGCAGCAGCGGCCTGCTGCACAATGTCGCCACCGATGGAGATGGACAGACACCATCCACCACCAGAGAAAACCTTCAGCTGTGCCCTATGTGGCCACATTCCAGACTGTTTCAATCAATGCCATTTGCATCCAGAGTTGGAAACGCGATTGGCGCACTCCTCGGAGGATCATCCCTCCTACACCTCGACCAGGTCTTCCTAAAACCTGCCGGACACGGAAGCGGCACAAACTGGCATCAGGATAATGCCTACTTCGAAATCGCGGACCCGATTGCCGGCACCGCACTCTGGACAGCTATCCACGATGCGAACATCGAAAATGGAACCCTCAAGGTCATCCCGGCAGTGTTTACCACTCCGCTCGATCATGAACGAGACCTCGAGAGTGATCACCATATTCGTTGCTACCCGGAAGAAACCAATGCACTTTCCCTCGAAGTGAAGGCTGGAACAGCCATTTTCTTCTGCTATGGAACGCCACATGCAACCGGCGCGAATACAACGGATGTCGACCGGGCTGGAATCGCATTCCACTTCATTCGGGATGACCAGTCAGGCAATGCACATGCAGGCTTTGCAGCCGACAAGCGGCCGTACGTCAGTGGGAGCAAGGCCTGCGGTGGCGCGGATGTCTACGGCGAAGATATGCGTATCATCTGGGATGAGCTAACGCAGTAGGGGCGCATTGCGCTTATCATTTTCGCATTTGGAGTTCTGTAGGGGCCGGCTGCTGCGCCGGCCCATTTCTGTATTGTTGATGTTGCATTTTTCGATACAAAACCTCCGCGTAGGGGCGGACCGCCGTGTCCGCCCGCACATGTCGCCGTTGTTGTTATTTATAGCGCTTGCGCGGTGGATGCCTCGCGTTCGTGCCGAAGTCGCCGGTACACACTGACAACACTGATGTCGGTGGCTGCGCTTTCGTCTCCCGGCCCTCTCGCTCAACATTCCACCGCGCTACGCGTCGTCACGTTGTTCTGTGACGGTTATTGAAGGTTTGGTGGATTCAAAATCTCTGTGACCACCGTCTCCGCCCGCACATGTCGGCGTTGTTGTTAAGGATATTGTTTTGTTTGCTTCTACAAAATCTCCGCGCATGGTCACAGACATCTAGCCAATGCATCAACAGCTTCGTCCAATACTGCAAACCCTTTGTGGTAGGTTAGTCGCATGTTGAATTCCAAGATTCGCCGCCGGTCTTTTTGTGCCATCCTTGGGCTTTGCGCACTCAGCGAGCAGCCTTCTCACGCTATCGAAACCACACCTGTTATCGACAAACAAATGGCCCTCGATGCACAATCCTGGTGGGACAATCGCGACTGGGCTTGGTACAAATCCAACATCCCCTTCTTCGATTGCCCAGACAAAGAACTTGTCACAACCTGGTACTACCGCTGGGAACTCATCACCAAACACCTCACCTACGGCTCCCCCAACAGCGGCTACACCTTCACCGAGTTCATCGACCGCCCATTCTGGAGTGGAGCCTATGGTGCAATCAGCTGCCCAGTTGGTCATCAACTCCACGAACTACGCTGGCTCCGCAACCCGCAATACGCCAGTGACTACAGCCGCTACTGGTTCCGCACCCCCGGGGCCCAGCCACGTAACTACGGCTGCTGGCTTGCCGATGGCATCGCGGCCGTCGATGCCATCCACCCCGCAGAAAACCTCCTGCCAGACCTCCTCCCCGACCTCAAAAAGAACTACGAAGGCTGGGAGAAGCGACAGTTCGTCCCCGAAGTTGGGCTGTTTTGGCAAAATGGCCACGATGATGGCATGGAATTCAACATTAACAGCCGCCAAACCAAGGACATCCTCCGTGGTGCAAATGGCTACCGCCCGGGCTTCAATGCCTATATGTACGCCGATGCCCTTGCTATCGTCCGGGCAGCCGAGCGAACCGGCGACACCGCAACTGCACAGACCTATAAGGCCAAAGCCGCATCCCTCAAGGCAAATGTCCAAAAGCTGCTTTGGGATCCAAAACGCGAATTCTTCTTCCCGATGTCGATGCGCGACGAAACCGATGCCGATGGCAACATCGTCAAAAAGCACACACTGACCTACCAGTCTGGAAAATACGCTGGCAGCCCCCACGGGCGTGAGGAACACGGCTACATTCCGTGGCAGTTCGGGATGGTCGATACCGGTTTTGAAGCAGCTTGGAAGTTTTTGATGGACCCAAACTACTTCTTCTCAGCCTTTGGACCCACAACCGTCGAGCGCAATGACCCGCAATTTGTTCTCAAAACCAGCTGCTGCTGGTGGAGTGGGCAATCCTGGCCATACGCCACTGCCCAGACACTCAAGGCGATGGCAAATCTCCTCCAGCATTACAAACAGAGCGCGGTCACCGCGGCGGACTATGTAAAACTCCTGCATATCTTTGCCATCTCACATCGCAAAGATGGCATCCCATATCTCGCCGAAGCGCTGAATCCGGACACGGGCTCTTTCGCCGGTCACGATGGCTACAATCATAGCGAGCATTACTTTCACAGCAGCTTCAACGATCTGATCATCACAGGCCTCGTCGGACTCAGCCCACGCCATGACAGCACCATCGAGATATCTCCACTCGCCCCAGCCGATTGGGCCTACTTCGCATTGGAAGATGTCGCATACCGGGGGCACAACCTCACCATCATCTGGGACATGGATGGCACCCACTACGGCAAGGGCAAGGGCTTAGAGGTTTGGGCAGATGGTAAGCGCCTCGCATCACGCCAAACTTTGGGCAAACTGACAGCAAAGCTCCCCAGGCTGCCATCGGTGAAAGCAAATAAACCACCCGTGCGCCTCAACTACGCTGTCAACAACGATGGCGACTACTACCCACGTTTAACGGCATCATTCACCGACCCTAAGACCTCCCTGGAAACTGTCAATGATGGCAACTACCGCTACACCGTACATCCGCCAAACCGCTGGACGACGCAAGGGTCGCCCAATAAATCCGACTGGCTGGAATTAGATTTTGGCACTAAACGGCTGATCGATACCGTAAAGCTTGCTTTCCTCGATGACGGCACGGGCATCGTCGCGCCGCAGTTGGTAGCGCTAGAAATACTGGATGGAACCACGTGGAAGCCGATCGCAACCGCAAAGCCTGTCGGGCATCGGTTTACACCACTGTCCTTCACTGCCCGCGAGGTATCCCGCCTGCGTCTTGTCTTTGTCCATACGCCGGGTGGCTTCACCGGTCTGACAGAGTTAGAAGCGTGGGGGACAGGGACACTCCCTTACATTGCTCCCGCACCCCGCAACGGCAACATCGCCCTCAACCAAACTGGCCAAGGGTTTCCGAAAGCTAGCGCATCCTTTCACGATGTTTATGGCGGCACTCCGGAAAAGGCCATCGATGGCCGTGTCAACTACAAGCCCACCCCCGTCAATCGCTGGACTAGCTACGGCTCGCCGAGCAAGACCGACTGGTTCGAGGTCGACTTTGGCACATCCAAGGAAGTCCGGCGCGCTGAGCTTTCAATCTACGATGACAGAGGCGGCGTCCAGCCTCCTGCTAGCTACACGATTGAATCCTTCGATGGGCAAGTCTGGAAGGAAGTTGCCGACTTGGTGACATCTCCAAAGGTTCCCGCCGGCAGCGCAGTAAACACAGCCACCTTCCGCCCTGTGACCTGCCAAAAGCTCCGTATTGTCTTCACGCACAATGGACAGTCCCGAAGCGGCCTCTCTGAGCTTGAATTGCGTAACGACTAAGGAACACTAAATGCCCTTCTCTCTACTCCCTTGCGTTGCATTGGCGCTCCTCGGACTGCAGGCTCCTAAAGACACTAAGCCCACTGCCCGTATCCAGATTGACCTCAGCGCACCATCCAAGCCGGTCTCGCAAAACCTCTACGGCATCTTCCTAGAGGAAATCAACCATGCATTTGATGGTGGACTCTACGGCGAGCTGGTGCAAAACCGCAGCTTTGAAGAGGGGGTTCCGCCTCCGGGGATGACGATGATCCCAAAGCCCGATGGAACGTTCCGAATGGAGCTGACAAGCTTACCTGCCGGCGTTCCTAAGGATAAGTGGGAAATGCCCTGGCCGTGGAATGGCAACTCCGTCTGGGATCCAAAGCGGGCACTGATTGGCTGGTCGCTCCAAAAAGCACTGGGGAGCACAGGAACCATGCAGCTCACCGAAGCCAACCCGATGAACGCGGCATCCAGTCGCTCGCTTGAGCTCGCTCTCGACTCGCCGGGAGCCGCTTTGCTCAATAGCGGCTACTGGGGAATCGCGGCCAAGTCTGGAGATGCCTACGCTCTCCGCTACTTTGTCCGCCCCGGAACCTTCCGCGGCACGATACGCACCGAGCTGATCTCAGAGAGCGGAAAAGTGCTTTCCTCTGTGGCAAACACGACAGTAGCGCCCGGGAACACATGGCGTGAGATAAAGGGGAGCATCAAGGTGACGGCAACGGATAGCAAAGCGCAGCTTCGCCTGACATTCGAAGGCACCGGAACCCTCCAGCTTGACTGGGTCTCGCTCTTTCCTCCCACCTGGAATGGTCTACCCATTGGCCTTCGCCCTGACCTTGCACAGTACCTGGCTGGGCTCAAGCCTAGCTTTGTACGCTTTCCGGGCGGCTGCTACGTCGAAGGTCTCTCCTTCGAAATGGCCCCTGACTGGCGTAAGACGCTTGGTCAACCTACGGAGCGCCCTGGCATGTGGGGCTACTGGCAATATCGCTCCACGGATGGCTTTGGCTTCCATGAGTATCTCCAGTTCTGTGAGACACTCAAGGCGGATGCTCTTTATGTCGCATTTGCGGGGATGACCGTCCACCCTGAAAATAACTGGCCGCTCGACAAGATTGACCCAGTCGTGCAGCAGACGTTGGATGCCATCGAGTACGCAATTGGACCAACCACGAGCAAGTGGGGAGCGCTTCGCGCCAAGAATGGCCATCCAAAGCCATTTCCTCTCAAGTATGTCGAGATTGGCAATGAGCATCCACCCGCACTCTATGGCGATTACTACGCCGTGTTCCGAAAGGCTATCAAGGCCAAATACCCTCAAATTCAAGTTGTGATGTCGATGTTCTGGAGCGGGCTCAACCAGCCTGCGATAGACCGCGTCGGGGATGCAAATATCGATATCGTGGATGAGCACGCTTACCGTGGCTCTGGGTGGGCGCGCAGCAGCTTTGACTACTTCGACCGCTATCCGCGCAAGGGCTGGGGCATTTACGTGGGTGAGTATGCCCATAACCAGCGTGCCGACTTCAGCGCCGCACTTGATGACTCCCTCTTCCTGATGATGATGGAGCGTAACGGCGACCTAGTCAAAATGGCGAGCTACGCACCACTGCTTGCAAATGTCAATAAGCGTGACTGGGGCGTGAATCTCATTGAGTTTGACAGCCACCGTAGCTTTGCACATGCATCGTATTACGTCCAAAAGCTCTTTCGGGAAAACCACCCGGATCGCAGTGTCAAGACAACGGTTACAACCACGCCAGCATCCGATCCCAAGGCACCTCTCATGTCCGGTAAGATCGGACTGGGAGCCTGGAACACATCCACGGAGTTCAAAGAGCTTCGTGTCTATGACGCGGAGGGAAAGCTGGTCCACACCGATGACTTTGTGGATCTCTCCGCATTCGATGCGCCTCTAAGCGGCACGTGGTCGGTCAAAAATGGTGTCCTCCAGCAGACCGACACACGGGTAGACCCCGCGATGCTGCTGCTCAAGAGCCCGCTCAAGACCGGCAAGATCACCGTCAAAGCTCGTCGTGTGGATGGCCGTGAAGGTTTTCTCCTCTTCTTCAATGCCGAGAACCGTGATCGTTTCCTGTTTGGAAATTATGGTGCAAATGGCAATGAGTTCACGGCGATTCAGGAGCGTGGCGTCCCGGATGACTGTGCATTCCGCGGTGGGCGCAGCACCCCAGGACCTATCGAACAGGGCCGCTGGTATGAGCTAAGTCTGGTCATCACTGAGAGCCGGGCAGAGCTTTTCTTGGATGGGAAACGCGTCTCTGATGCCCGCGTAGAGAAGATGCCTAGCTTGTTTGCAACCGCTGGTCTTCGTCAGAAAGATGACACGGTTATCGTGAAGGCAACCAACTATAGCGCGCAGCCACGGGAGGCTGAATTTGTCATCGATGGTACGGTCGTGAAGGGTGGGAATGGCCGGCACTTTATCTATCAGGCCAGCGCGCTCAGTGATGACAACTCGCTGGAAAATCCAACCAAGCTTGTTCCGCACGAGAAATCGTTTCCTGTTTCTGGGAATCGCATCACGCTCACCTTGCCACCATTTTCGGTGAGTGTTGTTCAGGTGCCAGTGAAGCCAGCGAAGTGATAGCAGCAGATTAACCTAAAAATGGCAATGTCTGTGGTGATTTTTTCTTGATGGATACGAACGGATAAGTTTGCAAATTCTGTGTGGGGGAGGGTCGCTGTGCCCTCCCGCACAGGATGGTGCTGTTGTCATGGTTGTCATTTGCGTGGCGGATTCCAAATTTTCTGCTTGCACGGTGGATGCTTCACGTTCGTGCCGAAGTCGCCGGTATCCACTGACACCACTGATGTCGGTTGTAAAACTTTCGGCTCCCGGCCCTCTCGTTCAACATTCCACCGCACTACGCGTTGCACGTTTTTCTGTGTCAGGGTCTGAATGACTTGGCAGATGCAATACCTCTGCGTAGGGGCGGACCGCCGTGTCCGCCCGCACAGGATGGCGTTGTTGTGATGGATGTTTTTTGTGCGGCGCGGATTCCAAAATCTCCGCTTGCGCGGTAGATGCATCGCGTTCGTGCCGAAGTCGCCGGTATCCACTGGTACCACTACCAATGGTGACAACACTTTCGTCTCCCGGTCCTCTCGCTCAATATTCCACCGCGCTGCGCGCTGCTACGTTTCTCTGTGTCACGGTGCTGAACTGCTTGGCGGATGCAAAATCTCCGCGTAAGGGACGAACCGCTGCGCCCTCTCGCGGTTCACGTATCATTGACTAACCCACTAGGGACTCTTTGGCGCACCCCGCTGACTGGGAAGCTTGGCAACTAGCTCAGCCACGAGTGGAGGGTTTACATTTGCAACATTTGCCGTGCTGTCGATGTCAGTGCGCATGTCATGCAGCTCAATGTCGGTGAAGCCACCCTTGCCATCACACCTTGCGAGAAGCCGATGGGTCGCGCTTCGTACACCAATCGCATTCCCCCAGAAGCTCATCACCGTATCGTTGTGCCGGGTTTGACTGCCATCGAGAACCTTTGCAAAGCTGCGGCCATCCAACGGCGCGGAAACATTTTGAAATGCGGGCTGACAAAGCTCCATAAGCGTTGGGTAGATGTCCGTGGAGCTGATGAGGGCATCGGAGAGCTTGCCAGCTGTTTGCATCCCCGGAAATCGTATGACCAGCGTGCTGTTCGTCGCACGCTCGTAAACGCTGTGCTTGCCCCAAATCTGCTGCTCGCCAAGGTGCCAGCCATGGTCGCCCCAAAGCACAACGATGGTGTTTTTATCCTGACCGGATGCTTTTAGTGCTCCCAGGACTTTGCCAATTTGGCGGTCGACGTAGCGAATACTCGCAAGATAAGCCCGACGGGCATCCACGGCTGCGTCTGGTGAAAGCGGACGCGTTTTCTCCCACGGCATTTTGTACTTGTAAAACTCGCCACTCTCATGCCAGTAAGGGCCGCTTGGTTTCGCACCGCTTGCATCAATGAGCGCACGCGTGTGCTTGATCGCATCCCAGTCAGACTTTGTCCCCGTAAATGGCAGATGTGGCTTGTAAAACCCAACGCCCATAAACCAAGGCTTAGTTGACTTGGTTAGCGTCTGAATCTCATCCATACCCGCTCTTGCGAGAAGAGCATCTGGAAGCGCATCGTCTCTGTTGGCGGTGAAATCAAGAATGGCATTGTTGCCTTTGCCGTCCTCACGGTGGCGGCCACCGGGATAGCCGAAAAACACGCCCCAGCCACGCTGCCACTCGCCAAAAGGTGTCGAAAGGCGATCCCACGCATTCGGGAGCTCCGCATGGCCATCCCCAGAGCCATCGTAGCCAAACACACGGCCATCCGGAGTGTGCGAAATCTTCCCGATACAAACCGTTTCGTAGCCGCTTCGTCTAAACAGCTCTGGCATGGTCTGCGCGCCAGGAAGCGATGCCTGCTTGAATGCAGACCCACCCTGATACATCGCTTCATTGCTCTGTGTGACACCACTCTCTGCAGGTGACCGCCCCGTCAGAAGCGCGTACCGGCTTGCACCACAGGTGGCAACGGCTGCGTAGTGCCGCCGGAACGTCATCGCAGTTTTGGCAAACGCATCGATGTTGGGTGACTGGGCATCCTTGACTCCGTAGCAGCCAAGCTCGGGGCGGAGGTCATCCACGGCGATGAACAGCACGTTGAACCGATTAGTATTGCTGTCTGTTTTGGCTTGCTCTTGAGGTTTATTGCTAAGGGCATTAATCGGCAGTGCAGTGCCGATCAGCGTCGAGAGAACAACACAAAGAACACTGGATTTGAATGCCATAGACAGCCGTTCGGATTTTAGATGACAGAATCCTGCACGGGTGCCGACACGGTCAGATTTTGGTTTACTGATGCATGGCATCTGACATCACGACAAATCGATTGACGCTACGCGGCTTTACCCTAGCGGATGCCGATGATGTAACACGTTTGGTCTCCGATTATGAGGTTGCAAAGACGACACTTGCGGTGCCGCATCCGTACCCAACAGATGGAGCGGCTGGCTGGATTGCTGGACATCCTGCGGAGGAAGAGCGCAATCACACAACCTTTGCCATCACACTGACGGCTACGGGCGAGCTCATCGGTGCGATCACATTGATCGAAAAGCGCATTCACCTACGCGCCGAAATTGGCTACTGGATTGGGCACGCCCACTGGGGGAATGGCTACGCAACCGAAGCCACTACCGCAATCATTAACTGGGGGTTTGCGGAGCGTGGGCACAATCGTATCTTCGCCCATCACTTTGCGGAGAACCCGGCGAGCGGCCGCGTGATGCAAAAGTCTGGAATGACCTACGAAGGCACGATTCGCGACTGCGTACAGAAGGATGGGCGCTTCATCGACACGCCGATGTACAGCATTTTGCGCCGAGAGTGGAAACCATCAACCAAGTGAATGGGCTGCGGTAAACTCGAATCAGCCCACAACCATCACTCCGGACGATGTCGTCCCTGAGGGAAATGACCTGTGCAGAAAACGCATCCACTCGTTGCCGGCATTCTCCCGGCGCTTTTACTGACAGCCGCGGCAGCCGCGCCGCAGGGCACTCCTGCAGGCGTAGACGTATCCGCGTTTGAAGCGAAAATCCGCCCCGTCCTAATCCGCGAATGCATCCCTTGTCACGGAGCATCCCAACAAAAAGGCGGCCTCCGCCTCGATATCGAGCCACAAACATCCGACATCAAGCGCATCAAAGCAGTTCTCACTCGGGGAAATGCAATCCAAATGCCACCATCCGGTGCGCTCACCGCAAATGTAAAAGCTGACATTCTGGCCTGGCTGGACAGTGGCGCTCCCTGGCCGAAAGCAAATGCTTCAAAGTCTGGAGCATCGGATGGAAAACATCACTGGGCCTTCTTGCCTCCCAAGCGCCCACCCGTACCAAACGTCGGCAAAAGTCCGTCTCGCAATCCCATCGATGCCTTTATCAACCAACGTCTCGCATCGACGAAAACCAAGGCATCCGGAAAGGCCGACCTCCGCACCCTCATCCGCCGCGGAACCTACGACCTCACCGGCCTGCCACCAACGCCGCAGGAAGTGGATGCCTACCTCGCAGACAAACGCCCCGGTGCCTGGGAACGCGTGGTCGACCGCCTCCTTGCAAGCCCACACTATGGTGAAAAATGGGGCCGCCTCTGGCTCGATATCGTGCACTATGCCGACACCGCCGGTGAAAACTCCGACCACCCACTTCCACATATGTGGAAGTACCGGAACTGGGTCATCGATGCCTTTAACCGCAACCTTCCATATAACATGTTTCTCCAGCATCAGCTTGCCGGAGACCTATTGGCCGAGAAACTCACGGGAGATGCTGCACGCAATTCTCGCATAGCGACAGGATTTCTGGCTGGGACGCGACGTTTCGGACACGACATCGATGCCGATATGCACCTCACCTACGAGGATGTGATCGACACCACAAGCAAGGCCACACTTGGGCTTTCCCTCGCTTGTGCGCGCTGTCATGACCACAAGTTTGATCCCATCCCGCAGCGTGACTACTACGCCCTCTATGGCATTTTCCAAAGCACGCGCTTTGCTTATCCTGGGTGTGAGCCATTTCAGCAGCCCAAATTTTTGGTCCCTTTGACATCCGCCACAGAGCAGGCCGCCCAGGAAACTGAGCTGCAACAGCTCGAACGCCAGGTGGCAACGCAAGCGGTTGAGCCACGCCCAAATGGCATGGAGGTGCTTGGGACAGCACGCGTCCCGGACAGCAGTTCAACCAACATTTCAACACCTACGGGCAAACCTATCGATGTCGACCTAAGCACCGGGGATGTACTTCTCTTTGAGATCCATCCAAATGGCAATCACGGCGCGGACACAACCCGCTTGGAAGTGAATATCAGCGGCACAGATGCCGGAAAGCCCGCTGCGTGGCGCATCACGGACATTCTAGATACCTTGCCTGGAGATGTTCCATGGAGTGGTCCGTGGATGTTTCTTGATCTAGCATCTGGTTTTAGGGCGCTGGGCGAACGCCTCACGGACATTAGTGGCAAATCAGCTCTGCGTGGATGGCGCAGCGGCGAGACGCCAAGCGTCTTTGGCAATACAGCTCAAACCGCTGTGGATGTCTGGACATCGCTGCCCGGTAGAAACATTTATGTCCATCCGGGTCCAAAATGGCCTGTCGGAATCACGTGGACGGCACCATTTGGGGGAAGGTTTGCCGTTTCCGGGGTGGTTGCGGATGCGCACGCCGGCGGGGATGGCGTTACCTGGAGTCTTCACAAAATCACTTCTGGAGTGAAGCTGCTGGCCACCGTAAGAGAATCCTCAACGCGTGCGCGAGCGCTTGAAACACGGATTGCGCAGCTGCGTTCGCAGCGCAGCTCAGATGTCGCATTTGCTTGTATGGAGGCCACTGGAGCGGATGCAAGGTTACAGCTAAAAGGGGACCCGGCGGTGCCGGGTGCAATCGTTGAGCGCGGTGTACCTTCCTTTCTTGGCTTGCCCAGTGGCAAAGTCGCATCCGGGAGCGGGCGGCTGGAACTTGCCAAGTGGATCACCAGCAGGCAAAATCCACTCACCGCACGCGTTTGGGTAAATCGCATCTGGCAAGGGCACTTTGGAACCGGCATCGTGGCGACTCCAAATGACTTTGGTCTTCGCGGCACTCCGCCAACTGATCAGCCACTACTTGACTGGCTGGCAAGCACGTTTATGGAAAATAGCTGGGATACAAAGCGACTGCATAAGCTGCTGATGACCTCTGATGTCTATCAACGCAAAAGTGGAAGTGTGGAGCGTGCGGCGGCGCTTGCTACATTCCCACGGCGTAGGTTGACCGCCGAAGAGCTGCGTGACACCTACCTAAAGGTTTCCGGCGTGCTGGATGCCGAACCGGGTACTGCACATCCCTTTCCCCCTGAGCAGTCATGGACATTTACGCAGCACACACCATTCGCGGATGACTACGAAACCAATAAACGGAGTGTTTACGTGATGCAAAAGCGGAACCGGAGAACTCCATTTTTTGCCTTGTTTGATGGCCCAGATCCCAACACATCCACAGCACTACGGGATAACACCACCGTACCCACACAGGCTCTGTGGCTCATGAACAGCTTCTTTGTGCAATCTACGGGGAATACGCTTGCAAAGCGCACAACGATCGGGACGGGTGATGTTGATAAGTGGATGACATCCCTGTACCGCACATTGCTTGGAAGGCATCCGTCGGCAGCAGAACGGTCGGATTACTATCTGCTTGAATATCAGCTCTACGATGGCAAATCTGGGGAAACGCCTCGCGCGTGGAATGCATACGTCAAGGCATTGTTGGTCTCAAACGAGGTGCTCTATGTTGACTGATGCTCTTAGTCGTCGTGGGATGCTGAGATCATCCATCCTTGGGACGATGTTATTCTCTGGCCTCCTCTCAGAACTCATCCAGTCTGATGCCCATGCATCCGACAACCCTCTCGCACCAAAAAAGCCGCACTTCAAGCCGAAAGCAAAGCGTGTCATTTTTCTGTTTATGACGGGAGGCGTGTCCCATGTTGATACGTTTGACCATAAGCCGAAGCTGTTCACCGATGTTGGCCGTGAGGTCAAACTTGACCATCCGGAGATCAAGAATCGCCCGGGCTATGAACGCATTTTCCTCAAGCGGCCGCAGTGGGAGTTCAAACGCTACGGACAAAGTGGTATGGACATCAGCACTCTGTTCCCAAATGTTGCGACCTGCGCCGATGACATCGCCCTTATCCGCTCGATGCACACCGACCATTCGAATCACTACAATGCAACACTCGGGATGCACACCGGCTCGTTTGCATTTGCACGGCCAAGTCTTGGTGCATGGGTCAGTTATGGCCTCGGGAGTGAGAACCAGAACCTTCCATCGTTCGTGACTATTGCTCCCGCACAGACCTATGCAGGCTCCCAGGTGTACGCGAGTGACTTTTTGCCTGGTGCGCATCAGGGAACGCGGATTGTGCCAGGGCCAGTCCCAATCGCGGATATCAGGCCGAATGTTAGCAAGAGTGACCAACGTCAGGCACTGAACGCATTGGCGCGTATGAACCAACGCCACGCATTTACAAGAGCTGCTGACCCACAGCTCACCGCGCGAATTCAGTCGTTTGAAACCGCATTTGGGATGCAAATGGCAGTCCCGGATGTCTTTGACTTTACTAAAGAGTCCGATGCCACTCATGCGCTGTATGGCCTTGAACGGGGAAGTACATCCGGATTTGGTTGGCAGTGTCTTGCAGCCCGCCGGCTTGTCGAGCGAGGTGTCCGCTTCGTCGAGCTGATTGATACTGGCTCAAATGGGAACTGGGACTCGCACGGAGACATGATGGATCACGAGCGGCTGGCCCGAAATGTGGACAAGCCGATTGAGGGTTTGTTGAAGGACTTGAAGTCGCGGGGGATGCTGGATGACACCCTTGTGGTGTGGACAACGGAGTTTGGGCGGACGCCGTTCAACAACACCGCGGATGCACGTGGACGTGAGCACCACAGCTGGGCATTTTCAAGCTGGATGGCGGGTGGGGGCGCAAAACCTGGAGTGACCTATGGTGCGACGGATGAATATGGGATGCGTGTCGAGACAGATGGCGTCCACGTGCACGACTTTCATGCAACGATTCTGCACCTGATGGGACTTGACCACACCCGTTTGACGTATCGGCACAGCGGGCGTGACTACCGCCTCACAGATGTCTACGGCGAAGTGGTTCACAAGGTTATTCGCTGACAAAGCAAAACTCCCTCTTCGATTGAATCGCCGAGGGAGTTCGTTTTCATGAATAGTGAGTGAGGGCGCTTATCGGCCCATCGGTCCGCCAGCCATGCCCCCTGGAGGTGGTCCACCAGCAGGCATTCCGCCTGGGCCGCCCGGTCCGCCACCCTGCATCTGACCATAGCCGCCACCGCCGCGCATTTGGTTCATCGTTTGTCCACCAGCAGCACCACCACGTCCACCAGCACCACGGGATTCCATGGACCCGGATGCGCTGTATTGGGACCCACCGCCTCGGCCGGTGCCCATCTGCTTCTTCATCTCCGCCATGTAGCGGTTACGATCCATATTAGCCGTGTAGCTGCCGTTGTCCGATTGGATACGGGATGAAATGCCCCATCCAGCAAGTCCAAGAAGTGCGATTGCTGCAATGATTACAACTGGCAGCGGGATTTTGTTGATTTTTTCTGTCATCTTTTTTCCAAACCTTTTCCTTCAGTAATCAGGTAAGTCGATCGGGCAGCAGTGGCAGGTAGCACTTGAGATGTGCCTCCTGGCCAAATAACCTCGATTGAGTCTACCTTTGTGGATCCGCCTAATCCAAATGTCAGCGTCCGCTCACTTTCCGAGAGGAAGCTTCCACCACTACGGACGTATTGCTGTTGCTCTATGCCGCCTGCTTTGACCTTAACACGTGCACCAATTGCATTCCGATTGGTTTTCTCACCAACTAACCGGAGCTTGATCCAGCTGTTATTGTTACCACCATCGTTGCGGAGGAGCAAAAACTTGCCATTGTTATCCACAACCCCAATGTCGAGGTCTCCATCACTATCAATATCGCCATACGCGGCACCGCGCCCGACGATCTGATAGTTCATCCCAGCAGCCTTACTGACATCATTGAACTTCTTGCCCTTCTCATTATGAAAGAGAAGCGGCGCCTGCTTGAATGTGAGGTTGCTTTGGTAGGTGCTGACGATGTCATCCACGTGGCCGTTCGTCGCATAAATATCCTGCCAGCCATCGAGGTCATAGTCGAAGAAGAATGTCGCAAAGGTGACATTTAGGAGGCTTGCGCTGACCAGACCACGGGACTGGGCATTGTTTTCGAACATTCCAGACCCACCCTCCATCGGGTCGAAGAGGGACAGTCCTTCCTCTGCAAAGTTGCCAATCACCAAGCTGAAGTTGCCATCGTTTTTGTAGTCGGCGGCATCGATGCCCATACCAGCTTTCGCTCGGCCATTTTCAGCAAAAGCGATACCGGTCTCGACACCGCGCTCCACGAACTTCTTGCCACCTTCATTTATGAACAGAAAGTTTGCCCAAGTGTCATTACTTACGGCGATGTCAATCCAGTTGTCGCCGTTATAGTCTGCGAGGGCAATTCCGAAAGATTTTCCAACGGCGCAGTCGAGAATGCCCATCGGCTTGCTGACATCCTTGAATGTCCCATTTCCCTCGTTGTGGTACAGCGTGTTGCGCGCACCTTCAAATGTCCCTGGAGGGCAATAGCCGCGAACGCCATTTTTTCCGCAATAGGGATCAAGTGTCGTTGACCATTTGACATATTGGCAGACGAAGAGGTCCAGCTTGCCATCGTTGTCGTAATCCACCCACGCGGCTCCGGAGCTCCACTTGAACTCAGGCTTGAGCCCGGGTAATCCAACGCCCTTTACACCAGCTGTTTTTGTGACATCGGTGAATTTGCCACTAATGTTCTTCAGGAGGCGGTTGTCACCAACGGCGGTGATGTAAAGG
>Ga0209298_10001382_pt1 | contig 15826 bp, 20 predicted proteins | sample S_140806_EF_Meta_FD_187325 | JGI IMG/M metagenome (GOLD analysis project Ga0209298, IMG submission 187325) | Freshwater microbial communities from Lake Simoncouche, Canada to study carbon cycling - S_140806_EF_MetaG (SPAdes) (version 2) | ecosystem: Environmental > Aquatic > Freshwater > Lake ...
GGAGGGGGGGACCGGCACCATGGCGACTCCTGCGGGCGTACAAGTGTACTAGTGAAGTCACTCCGGTTGTCAGAGTCAGGTCGGTCTGTTCAGCGGCAGGATGCGCAACCTCTCGCGGCGCTCATCAGCCACGACCAGGGCTCCCTGCTCAATTTCGGCCTCGTAGGACCTGATAACTGAAAGCACCAAGGGGCCGATCGCCTCAGGCATCACAGTCAGGCAGCGCACTTGCAGCACGCTGGGGCCCGTCGGCGCCGCTGAGGGCAAGCATCGTCCCGAAGTCGAGGTCATGGGTGAAAACGGCATCGCCGTTTGCCATGGCCCACTGCATCCAGGCCGTATCCGGCGCCCTCGGATCGCCTACCCCGGACCAGTGCACGGCCTCATGGCCGGCCGCCAGCAACAGCTGGATCCCTCCCGGCGAGAGGCTGTTGCGTTGAAACAGCCATGTCGACCAGGAGCCTGGCCATCAGCTCAGGACCCGCGCCTCTTCCCGCTCTTCCACCCTCTGGGCGGCCTAGGCCAGGGCCTCATCAATGTCCGCAGGTTCCAGTAGTGGGTAGGCCTGCAGAATCCGCTCGCGATCGTTGCCCCTGGCGATCAGCCCCACAATCGTTCCCACCGTGATCCGAAGCCCGCGAAGACAGGGCTTGCCGCCCATCACGGCGGGATCGTGGCTGATCCGAGGAAATGCCATGGGGCATTCCTAGGCAGATGCAGCCGATTCGCCGATGAGGCTTGTGCGGAACACAGCCTGATCCAGCCTGGGCCAGTCCTCGCCGGAGGCCATCTAGCCCTTGAGGATGTTGACGCCGTCCTTCTGATCGAACGACACCCCAGCCACCTCGTCGAAGCAGACCACGTCGTATTGGCAGACCAGGCCGCGCTGAAGGGAGTCAAGCGCAGCAGCACCACAATCTTGGCCCGCTCATCAAGGGCGGTTGGCTCAATGCCGATCGAGCGGATCAGGAAGTCGCGCCACTCATCTGTGGTGAAAGCAGCTCGGCCCTTGGCCAGGATCCCCAGCACGTTGGGGTTGGACATCTGAATCGGTCGCAGCCCGGCGATGCGGAAGGGCCGGCCGTTGCGCTCCTGGGCGATCACCGGGTCGTACTCGAGGGACACCTCGGCATAGAAGCCATCGGTGAGCATCCGCTCGTTGGCACGCACCAGCTCGTCGTCGATCTGGGCATCCTTGATGGCGAGGCTAGGCACCTCTGCCGCGTAGGAATCGCTGCGGGTGTCGAGGCGAGCTCGCACGATGTCGATGATCTTGACCGCTGCCCTGATCACGGGAGCGGGCCTTGAATAGCTCCTCTTCTCCAGTGCGCACCGTGCGCCCTTGTCTGGATCGGTGCTGGCGCAGTAACGGCCCAGCAGGAACTCCACCACCTAGGTGGGCACCGGGTACTGGCGGGAGTCTTTGCACACCAGGTCCTTGCGGACCAGGAAGCCATCGAAGCCCTTGGCCCCGAGCTGGTCGAGATGGTCCATCTCGCTGGTGGCAGCTGGTGTGATGGTCATGGCAACACCTCCAGCTGAAGAAGTTGGGCGGCCTGATTCAGTCGACGGTCGTAGCAGGCGAAGAGAACGGTCTGTTCAGCGTTGAGATGGAGTTCATGGGCCGCGGCGAGCTGCACGCTGTCGTAGCCGCGAAGGGCAAAGATGTCGGCAAAGCGCCCAGCCGTCTCCATCACTGGCTGGCTCACTTCAACAATGGTGAACGTTCGCCAAGACTGGCTCAGGTGCTGCCGAGCCTGTTCGAGGTCATCGCTGCTGATCGGATCCTCCCGTTGGCGACGGGCCAGAGCCGCCATGGTTTCGGCCCAGCTGATCCGGCAGACTCCAATGGCCTCGACAGTGGTAATGACCTGCCGCATCTGACCCGATTGATCTTCCTCAACGAGCAACTTCATCAGGGCAGTGGTGTCACAAAAGAGGATCACCAGCTCAACCCCGATCCTCCATCACGATGTCGCTAAGCAACTTGCCTTGCCCCCGCAACTTCACGGGAGGGGGCAAGTTGGGCTTCTGACCGTTCCAGCTGATCAGACCCGCATCAATCGCTTTTTGCAGCGAGTTGTTGATCTCTGAGTCCGCTGGCTTCACAGCGGTGATGCGGGCGATGGGTTTGCGATGGGAGGTGACTTCCACCACCTCACCGGACTGGGCACGGGCCAGCCATTCGGAGAGATGGGTTTTGAGATCCCGCACCGACACCTGGCTTGCGACCACATCTGCCATGTCTGACTCCGCCGATGCGACCACACTAGGCCGGATTTGACTGTTCACGCTTCGCCTCCCACAACCGTGCGGCGCTGGGCGATCACCCTGCCATCAGGGCTCAACAGCACTGCCATCGTCGATCGCTTTGGCCATGCCGGCCGTGCCGCCACTCACCTCCAAGTTGCAGCGCAGGCCTTTCCAGCTGATCTCCGTGATGGCCGACGCAGGGGCGTTGCTGGCTCCGCCAGCCGAGCCGATAAGCAGCACGGCCGATGGCCTGATCAGCGCCACGGGCGCCGCCATGGAGCAGCAGCTGGACAGGCCGGCCACCGCTGCGCTGGAGCAGGGCCGCAACGATGACGACCGAGCGATGGGCCAGCACCGGCGGCAATAAGCCAGCCAGAGGCATTGCAGCGGCCTAGGCCACTGCAGCAGAGGACAAGCTCATGGGCTACAGAGCAAACGAACGGGGCAAGTTGTTCGATGATTACTGATTCATTCAGGTGCCGCCGGCGATGGGCTCGTGGCCCTTGGCGCCATCTTTATTCTACCAGTACAAACGCACTCAGCAGCGGGCAGAGTGGCTGCGGGGCGATGGATCTACGCAAAGCAAAGCCATGCGCTGATGGATCGGGAAGCTGATAAGCAAACCCGCCAGATTCAGCACGGAATGCCCAGCTGGCCGCGCAGCCGCGCGAGGACAGCCATGGCTGCCCACCCCCACGCCGGCCCCGGAGCGGAGGGCGGCCGCTGTCGCACCGGGAGGTGCGCTCAGCGAATCTGACCGGAGCCCTGCGGAGTCTGCTCAGCTCGCTCGGGCAAAAGCCAGCAGTGCAGTGAGATCACCGCGGTCAGCTCGCTGAAGAGCGCTGATGTAATGCTGCCTCAGAGCTGAGGCATTCACCAGGGAACTGCTACCTCCCCAGGAGAAGCGAGGTGCGCCCAGCTGCTCGATCAACACGTCAGCGATCAGGCGGGCGTGGCGACCGTTGCCGTTGGGGAAGGGGTGGATGGAGACCAGCCGGTGATGGAAACGGATGGCGATCAGATCCACCACATCCACCCGGTGCTCCACCTGGAAGGCGATGTCGGCCAGCAGGGCCGGGACTTGCATCCGGATCTGCCGCCAGTCGGCGCCGATGCTCTTGTCGCTGCTGCGGTACTGACCGGCCCAACGCCAGCTCTGGCCAAACATCTCGCGGTGCAGGCGCCGCAGCCAGCTCTCTTCCAGCGGCCGGGGCCGCCGCTGGCGGGACAGCCAGAGCAGAGCGGCTTCGATGTTCTGCTGCTCCCATTCGTTGAGCTGACTGCGATTCACCAGATGGGAGGGCAGCAGGCCCTCCAGCTCCTCCCCATCGAGAGGCGTCGCTCCTGCCGGTAGGTCCTCGTTCAATCCCATAGCCGGGTGCCGCTGGTGCGGAGGATCTCCTGAGCCATGGCCTCGAGCCGCTGCTGTGCTCCCTCGGATGGCGCATCAATGGGCTGGGCTTCCAGCGCCATGGTGCGGCCAGCGCGCTGCTGCCACTGCTGCGCCAGCCTCAGGGCCTGCTGCCTTCTCATCTCCCGCAGCGGGCGCCTGGGCACCAAGGCGTACTGCAGATCACAGTCGAGGGCCTCGGCCACCCGCCGCAGGGTGCCGAGCGTGATGGCATCGGCCGCCTCGGCCTGCTCCAGCTTGCGCACACCGGAAGCTGTGATCTCCAAGCGAGCCGCGAGTACAGAGGAGGTCATACCGAGGGCCTCACGGATGGCCCGCAGCCAGCCCGCCGGCGGGCGTGTCGGCAGTGAATGACTGGCGGCGTCCTGAAGCACCGCATCCATTTGAGCAAGCCGCAGCTCCTTGGGATTCATGGCGGATGGGAGCGATCAGTCCCGGAGCGGAGCTACCAAGGCAACCTATCACTCCTGTAAAGACCGAGGCAAAGCGAGTAATGGGTCGCTTCTTGCTCCACGCAGAGGAGTGATAGGTCGCCAGAGCTGCTGGGCGCCTGTAGGGGCGACCAGACAACAGAACGGCTCAGCCCCAGGGAACGTCCAGGAACTCCACCAGCAGCACACCTTGATGGGTGCCGTGGATCCGCACCAGTCCCGCTCTGGCGGCCTGCTTCATCCCGGCGCGTTCCTTGCGCACCTGTTCGGCGCTGGCCAGCACCCGCACCCAGCCGGCGGTGCTGGTTGCTGTTGCGCTCGTAGTGCAGGCCCCCGCCGGTCGGGTCGGTCCCCTCTGCCCAGACCTGATCCACCAACCGCTGCGCGGAAGCCTCCGGCTACAGCTTCCCGATCGCCAGTGGTTCCCGCGCCGCTGCGCCAATGGCCTCGCCGTCAAGCACAAGCGGGTTGCCCGGGTCCTCACGGTTGTCAGAAATGATCAGTCGGCTGGACACGACCGCAGAGTGCTTAGCGGATCGGCACTTCAATCCTGGAGGCCCGGAGCCGATAGGGCTGCAGTGGAATCGTCACTCTGACGACGCATGGGAGAGAACCTCTCCCACTGGGGGCAGGGAGAGCCAAACGAAAGAGGCCAGAGCAGGAATCTCTCCCCAAATCTCTCCCACCTGGCTCGGCCAATCCCTGAGAAGTCAATCGGGGCGACAGGATTCGAACCTGCGACCTAGTGCTCCCAAAGCACCCGCGCTACCAAGCTGCGCCACGCCCCGCCGGAGTGACTGTACCGGCTGAGAGGGGAGGCCGGGATCAGGCGATTTCGGGGTCATCGCGGTGGATGCGGACCAGGGCTGGGGCGAAGAGGAAGACGGTGTCACCGAGCCGTTCGGACTGGCCGTCCATGGCGAAGACGCCTCCGGAGACGAAATCAATGGTGCGTTGGGCCTCTTCAGGCTCCATGCCGCTGAGGTGCAGCACCACGGTTTTGAGTTGCTGGACCGCATGAACGGCGGAAACAGCATCTTCAAAGCGGGCGGGGGTCATCACCACCACCTCGGGAAGCCAGGAGCCGAAGGGGGTGTCCATGGGGGCGAGGGGCGCAGCGCCCAGGGTGGGGCAAGCTTGGCGCGGACGGGTCAAACCGCTAGTGTTGGAATCAACACATTTGCGGTGCCGGCCATGGAGGATCGCTTCTTCCCAGGTCTTGATCAGCAGCCATTCTTGCCCTCCTCGGAGTGGTCTGCCTCAGTGGAGGGCCTGCCCTCAACGCAGCGCCCAGACTGTGTGTCCGGCTTTGATGGCCTAGGCAGCACCTCCCTGAAGTGGGGAGCCAACGGCGAGCTCACCGCCCTTGATCTCCATGGCGTGCTCGCCCGCCTCTGCCTGCATGATCCAGAGGCCTGTCGCCTGCTGGATGGCGAGCCGTAACCCGAACGCCCCCCCGCCTGCGCCCTGGCCCCCGTTCGAGTCCCTCGAGGGGCCGGGGCTGGCCCTGCGGCTCTGGCCGGGGTGGGTCCAGGGCCAGGGACTCTCCAGCGACGCCCTGCGGTCCCATCTGCGCGACGCCCTGCCCTGGGATCAACCACGGGTGAAGGTGTTCGGGCGCGTCCATCCGGTGCCCCGGCTGACCTGCTGGATCGGTGATCCGGGCTGCGTCTATCGCTATAGCGGCCTGCTGCAGACCCCCCAGCCCTGGACCCCTCCCCTGCTGGATCTGCGGGAGCGACTGGAGAGCGGCCTGGGGGTCCGATTCAACAGCCTGTTGCTCAATCGCTACCGAAGCGGCGCCGATCGGATGGGCTGGCATGCGGACGATGAGCCCGAGCTGGTGGCCGACCATCCCATCGCCTCCCTCAGCCTTGGCGCCAGCCGCAGCCTGCGGTTCCGGCCCCGGCCTCAGGGCGCGGGCGCCGGCTCGCCGCCCCGATCGCTCCCCCTGAACGACGGCGATCTGCTGGTGATGGAGGCTCCCACCCAGCGGCATTGGCAGCACGCCCTGCCCGAGCGGCGACGGCTAGGGGCCGAGCGGATCAACCTCACCTTCCGCTGCATCCAGCTCGGCTGACGGCAGCACGTCTGACCCCAACCCCAGAAGCATCCCTACGCCACCACGGCGATGGCGTCGATCTCCACCTTGGCGCCCTTCGGCAACGCCGCCACCTGCACGCAGGCCCGGGCCGGGGCCACCGCTCCGTTGAACACCTCGGCATAGAGGGCGTTGACGGCGGCGAAGTCCGCCAGATCGATCAGAAACACCGTGGTGCGCACCACCTGGGCAGGGGTGGCCCCCGCCGCCGCCAGCACCGCCTGGAGATTGGTCAACACCTGCCTGGTTTCCGCCTCCACATCCCCTTCTCCCACCAGGGCGCCGCTGGTGGGATCCAGGGCAATCTGGCCCGAGCAATACAGCACCCCCCCGGCCAGCACCGCCTGGTTGTAGGGGCCTACCGGCGCAGGGGCGTCAGCGGTGCAGATGGCCTGGAGGGAGGGGCTCATGCCGGGGGAGGATTGGGGCGCCGAGCTTATGGCGTCCCCCATCACCCGCGACCTCACCGACCTGAGTCCGCCCGATCTGCCCCTGCGTCCGCATGTGCAGCTTCAGGACCTGTGGCATCGCTACCCAGGGGCCTCCGCCTCCACCCTGCAGGGGATCGAGCTCACCCTGTTCCAGGGGGAGCTGGTGGGGTTACTGGGGCCCTCCGGCTGTGGCAAGACCACCCTGTTGCGACTGATCGCCGGGTTTGAACGGCCCGAGCGCGGACGGGTCGTGATCGATGGCCGTGAGGTGGCTGGTCCCCAGCGCTGGTTGCCGCCCGAGCGCCGTGGCGTGGGGATGGTGTTCCAGGACTACGCCCTGTTTCCCCACCTCAATGCCTGGCATAACGCCTGTTTTGGCCTGCGCCGCGGCCAGGACACCAGCCGGGCGGCCTGGTTGCTGGAGCTGCTGGGACTGGGCGGCCTGGAGCAGCGCTACCCCCATGAACTCTCCGGGGGTCAACGGCAGCGGTTGGCCCTGGCCCGGGCCCTGGCCCCCGGCCCCTCGGTGGTGCTGCTCGATGAACCCTTCTCCAACCTGGATGTGGAGGTGCGGCTGCGGCTGCGCAGCGAGCTGCCCGCCGTGTTGGCCCGCTGTGGCACCAGCGGCCTGATCGTCACCCACGATCCGGAGGAAGCCCTGGCCATCTGCGACCGGGTGGCGGTGCTGCGGGATGGCGTGCTCCACCAATGCGCCACGCCGCGCCAGCTGGTGGGCCAGCCCGCCACCGCCTTCGTGGGGCGGTTCGTCCTCCAGTCCAACCTGTTGCCGGCCGAGGGGAAGGATGGGGCGTTGGTCACGGCCCTGGGGCGGTTTGCGATCACGGCCTCCGGGAAGGCCATGGCGGCGGTCCCCGCCACCAGCGAACCCCTGAGTGTGCTGGTGGCGCCGGAGGGCCTCACCCTGGAGCCCTTAGCCAACGGCGAACCGGCCGAGCCGGGGGTGGAGGCCTGGGTGATGGGGCGCGAATTTCTCGGCCGCGAATGGCTCTACCAGGTGCAGTGCGGCGAACAGACCCTGCGCTTGCGCCTGCCCCTCGACCAGGACCACAGCCGGGGTCAGCGCTGCCGGCTGCGCCTGCGCCCCTCCCAACCTGCCTTGCTCTACCCGGGCCCCGTGCCCCTGGTGGCCTGGGCCTGAGCCCCGCCCTGGTGCCTCAGCCTGACCAGTGGTTCTTGCTCTCCCGCAACAGCGCCAGGCTGGCCCCATCCGGCGCCTGCACGAACAGGTTGGTGGTCCGCTCTAGGGCCACGGTGCTGGGGATAGTGGGCTGGCCGGTGAAGCGAAGTCGACGCACCTCCGCCAGCCGCGCCGCAATCGCCCCGTCCGCCGGCCGCTGGGCCGCGGCCCAGCGCAGATTGGCCTCGGTGTATTCGTGGGCGCACCACACCTGGGTGGCCGCCGGCAGCGCCGCCAGCCGTTGCAGGGAGTTGTGCATCTGCTCCGCCGTGCCCTCGAACAGGCGGCCACAGCCCCCGGCAAACAGGGTGTCGCCGCAGAACAGGGCGTCAATGCCCGGGACGTGGAAGGCCAGGTGATGGCGGGTGTGGCCGGGCACCGCCATCACGGTCAACTCCTGCTCCAGCAGGGTGAGCCGATCGCCATCGCCCACGGCCACCGTCTGGAGGGGAATCCGCTCCCGATCGGCGCCCGCCGCCACCACCGCCGCCTGCGGCCAGCGGCGCAGCAGGCCCGGCGTGCCGCCGATGTGGTCGGAGTGGTGATGGGTCTGGAGCACCGCCTCCAGCTCCAGGCCGTGCTGCTCCAGCCAGTGGATCACGGGGCCCGCCACGGCCGGATCCACCACCACGGCCCGCCGGCCGTCGTGCCACACCATCACATAGTTGTCCTTAAGCACCGGGATCAGGGCCACCGGCGCGCCCGGCGCGGGCGTCGTCTGGGTCTGCGGCATCGTTAAAGTCCCCCACTGCGGCTCCCTTCCATGATCTCCGCTGCCGAGCAGCCGATGGGCCCCGCCGCCCCCCTTCCCCTCACGGTGGCCCTGGCTAAGGGGGCGCTGCTCAAGGATTCCGTGCTCCGTTTTGCCGCCGTGGGCCTCGATTTCGCGGCGGTGCTGGATCCAGGGAACCGCCAGTTGATGGTGCCCAGTGCCTGCGGCCAGGCCCGGGCGCTGTTGGTGCGCAACGCCGATGTGCCCGTGTATGTGGCGTATGGCCAGGCCCAGCTGGGGGTGGTGGGCTACGACGTGCTGCGGGAGCACCGCCTGCCGGTGGCCCAATTGGTGGACCTCGGCTTCGGGGGCTGCCGGATGAGTGTGGCGGTGAAGGCCAGCAGCGGCTATCGCCGTGCCGCCGACCTGCCGGCCCATTGCCGCATCGCCAGCAAGTTCACCCGCTGTGCCCAGGATTATTTCGATGCCCTGGATCTCCCCGTGGAGCTGATTCATCTCGCCGGATCCGTGGAGCTCGGTCCGATCACCGGCATCTCCGAGGCGATCGTGGACCTGGTGGCCACCGGCCGCACCCTCCAGGAAAACGGCCTGGTGGCCATTGAAGATCTGTTCCAGAGCACGGCCCGGTTGATCGGCCATCCGCTGGCCCTCCGGCTCGACAGCGGCCCGCTCCAATCCCTGGTCGAGCGCCTCGCCGCTGTCTCCCGCGCCCCGGCCATCGCCTGATGGCCTCCCTCGACTGGCAACGGCTGCAGCGGCTCCTGCCCTATCTGGCCCGGGATCGCCGGCGCCTGCTGCTGGCCCTGGTGTTGCTGATCCCCCTGGCCCTGGCGGCCGCGGTCCAGCCGCTCTTGGTAGGCCAGGCGATCTCCGTCCTGCGGGGGGAAGCCACCCTGCCCTGGTTGGTGAGCCTGCCGGCCCCCGCCGCCCTGCGCCTGCTGGTGGGCCTGTTGCTGGCGGCGATTTTGCTGCGCCTCACCCTGCAGGGCACCCAGCTCTACAACGTTCAAGTGGTGGGGCTGCGGCTCACCGCCCGCATCCGCGCCGACCTGTTTCGCCATGCCCTGGCCCTGTCGCTGCGCTTCCACGACCGCACCCCGGTCGGCAAGTTGCTAACCCGCCTCACCAGTGATGTGGATGCCCTGGCCGAGGTGTTCGGCAGCGGCGCCATCGGGGTGCTCGCCGATCTGGTGACCCTGCTGGTGATTGCCCTCACCATGATCACGATCGAATGGCGCCTGGGGCTGTTGCTGTTGCTCAGCCAGATCCCGGTCACCGCCGTGATCCTTTGGTTTCAAGGCCGCTACCGCAAGGCCAACTACCGGGTTCGCGAGGAACTCGGCCAGTTGAACGCCGACCTCCAGGAGAATCTACAGGGGCTGGAGGTGGTGCAGATGTTCCGGCGGGAGGCGGTGAATAGTGCCCGTTTTGCCCGCACCACGGCCGCCTATCGCGAGGCCGTCACCGGCACCATCCTCTTCGATAGCGCCATCTCCGCCTTCATCGAGTGGGTGGCCCTGATCGCCATCGCCGTGGTGTTGGCCCTCGGGGGACTGTTGGTGACCGACGGGGCCATGGGCCTGGGTACCCTCACCACCTTCATCCTCTTCTCCCAGCGCCTGTTCGATCCCCTACGGCAGCTGGCCGAACGCTTCACCCAGATCCAGGGGGGCCTCACGGCGGTGGAACGGATCGGGGAACTGCTGGAGCAGTCCCTGGAGATCACCGATCTGCCCGCCAGCCAGCGCGGGGCCCTGGCGGCGGCCAGCAGCGGGCAGCGGCGCAGTCCCGGCGCCGTGGAGTTCGACAACGTCTGCTTCGCCTATCGCCCGGACGATCCGATCCTCACCAACCTCAGTTTCCGGATCGCCCCCGGAGAGCACGTGGCCATCGTGGGCCCAACCGGCTCCGGAAAAACCACGATCATCCGTCTGCTCTGCCGCCTCTACGAACCCCAGAGCGGCCGCATCCTGCTCGATGGCGTGGATATCCGGGAGCTGCCGATCGCCACCCTGCGCCAGCGGCTTGGGGTGGTGCTGCAGGACACCTTCCTGTTCAGCGGCAACGTGGCCGACAACCTCCGCTTGGATGCGCCGATCAGTGACGCTGATCTGGCGCGCCTTTGCCGGGACCTGGGCCTCGACCCCCTGTTGTCCCGCCTGGACAACGGCCTGGCCAGTGAATTGCGAGAGCGGGGCGCCAATCTCTCCTCCGGAGAGCGCCAGCTGCTGGCGGTGGCGCGGGTGGCGATCCGCGATCCTTCCGTGTTGGTGATGGACGAGGCCACGGCCTTTCTCGATCCCTCCACGGAGGCCACCCTGCAGCGGGATCTCGACCGTTTGCTTCAGGCCCGCACGGCGATCGTGATTGCCCATCGCCTGGCCACCGTGGAGGCGGCTGATCGGATCCTGGTGCTGCGGCGGGGCAGATTAGTGGAGCAGGGCACCCATCAGGAGCTGAGGGCCGCCGGTGGCCTCTATGCGCAGTTGGCGGACTTGCAGGAGAAGGGGCTGGCCATGCTGTGAGCGGCGGCCGGGCTGCCGCCTCCAGAGCGCCGCTCCGGAGACCGCTGCACGTCCTCCTGCAACCAGCTGTCGATCAGGGGAGCCAGGCGGTCGGCCATTTGCCAGAGGGCCAGGTGGCCGCCACCCTCCAGCAATTCGAAGCGATGCAGGCGGCTGTAGCCCGCGAGATGGCGCCCATAGAGCGGGGCCATCACCCCATCGCGGCTACCGGTGATCCAGAGGCTGGGCACCGTGAGCCGGCTGGTCAGCAGGGGCAGCTGATGCACAGCTCCGCGGTTGGTGCTGCACGCCAGCAGACCGCGAGCGGCCCGCAGGTCGGCGATCAGGGGACTGTGGAGGGCGGCGGTGCCCGGCAAGGCGGTGAGCCAGGTTGGTCGCCACCGCAACACCAGGGCCCCTCCCCGCCGAATCAGGGCGAAGGGCCGCGGTTGATAGACCCCCCCGCCGGCCGCCAGTTGCACCACCCCCCGCAGCTGCTCCCCCAGCAGCGGGGCCGCATGGAGCGCCACGCTGCCGCCGAGGGAATGGCCCATCAGCACCACCGGTCGGCCGGCGGCCTGCTCCCGCACCTGCTCCGCCAGCCAACGGGCGTAGCTGGCCAGGGTGGGGGCCAGACCCCGCGGGCGGGGTCTGCCACCGAACCCCGGCAGATCGGGGCTCCAGAGCCTCCAGCGCGGGGCCAAGGCCGTTTGCAGGGGCTGCCAGAGCTGGCCGGAGAGCAACCAGCCGTGCACACCGACCAACAGCAGGTCGCTGGGCTCGCCGGCGGGATCCGTTGGGGTGGCGGCGGCGGAAGGGCCCAGGGAAGCGCGGCGTCGGATTCCTCACCTTGGCGCAGCTGGGCGGGCTTCCGGCAGGATCTTCAGACTGCTTAGCCAACGCCTGCCTGTGCCGGAGCCCCCTGCGCCCCCAGCTCCCGAGCTCCTGCAACGGTTGTATGGCGAACAGCATCGGCTGTGTGCCACGCCCAATCCCCAGCTCCAGCTCGTGCTCAGTCAGGAGCGAGCGGTCGATCTGATCGAACTGGAGGCCCTCTGTGATGCGGTGGGGTGGAGCCGCAGGCCGCTGCGGAGGGTGCGCAAGGCCCTGCAGAACAGCCTGCTGCAGGTGGGGCTCTGGCGCCATGATCCCCGGCTGCCGCGGTTGGTGGGCTTTGCGCGCTGCACCGGCGATGGGGTGGTGGAGGCCACGGTGTGGGATGTGGCCGTGCATCCCCTGTATCAGGGGGTGGGGCTCGGCAAGCTCCTGATGGTGTACGTAATCGACCAGCTGCAGGGCATGGGGGTGGAGCGGGTGAGCCTGTTCGCCGATCCCCATGTGGTGGAGTTCTATGCCGCCCAGGGCTGGGAACTGGAACCGCAGCAGCGCCGTTGTGCCTTCTGGTATTCCCCCTAGGGGGTCCCCTGGCCGTAGAGCACGGCCAGCTCCTCCACCGGGACCCCGCGGCGCCATTGGCGACGCAACTGGGCGTTGGCCAAGGTCGTTTGCCAAACCCCGAGCCGCCGCCAGCGGCGTCCATCCACGGTCAGGGGCAGGCCGAGGCTGCGCAGCTGGGCCTGCCGCCGCAACCGCAGCACGAGATCGAGGTCCTCCATCAGGGGCAGCGGCGCGATCCCGCCGCAGTGCTCCAAAAGGCGGCGGCTGAGCAGCAGACCCTGGTCGCCGTAGGGCAGCTGGCGCCAGCGGCAACGCAGGGCCACCGCCCGCTCCACCAGCCGTAGGGCGGGGCCGGGGGCGGCGATCGCCAGATTGAAATACCAAGCCTCGGGGCGTCTCCGCGGGGTGGGGTCGTGGAGTTTGGAGCCGATCGCCCGCGCCCAACCAACGGGCAGGCGCCCATCCCCATGGAGCAGCAACAGCCAGGGGCCGTCGCTGGCGGCCACCCCTGCGGCCAGTTGGCGGCCCCGGCCCGGGGGCAGCCACCGCACCCTGGCGCCGGCCAGGCGGGCCACCGTAGGGCTGGGATCGTGGCTGCCCCCGTCGATCACCAGCACCTCCCGCACCAACTGGGGAGCGGTCGCCAGATCCGCCAGCAGGGAGGGCAGGCCGGCCGCTTCGTTGCGCACCGGGATCACCACACTCAGGGGCGCCAGGGCCTCGGGCCCAGGGGTCACGGGCCTGGGGGTCATCGCCAGTGGGCCAAATCGGACGGCCAGTCCAGATCGGCCTGACAGCGCAGGAGCAGGGGATCCAGCCCACAGCGACTGGCGGCGCGCCGGGTGCGCTCCAGCACCTGATCCCCCCCCCAGCCGATCGGACCATCACTGCCGCAGAACAGCCAGGGCTGGCTGCCCCGCAGGCCAATCAGCCAGTAGCCCCCATCCACCGCCGGCCCCAGCACCAACGGTCGCCCCTGCAGCGCTTCAAAGGCCGCCAACAGATCGCTCGCCGCCAGGTGCGGCAGATCGCTGCCGATCAGCACCACCGCGCCGCTGCCCTCCCGTTGGGCGCGCCGCACCTGCCGTTGCAGGCGTGTCCCCAGTCGCCCCTCCCCCTGGGCCACCACCCGGGCCGGGGGCCAGTGCGCTCCCCAGCGCCGGGCGGCCCGGGGGCCGAGGCCACTCACCGCCAGCACCAGCTCGAACCGCACCCCGTGCGCCAAGCCCTGCTGCTGGGCCCGCAGGGCCGTGGATAGGCCATGGCGGCAGAGCCTGGCCTGGATGGCGGCGGCCCTGCGGCGGCCGAGATCTGCCGCCAGCCGGAGCTTGCAGCGCCCTGGGGCCGGCCAACGGGCCATCACCACCAGTTGCGGGGGGGCACCGAGCGGTTTGGGGGGACGGCGCCCGAGGCGGTTCAACGGCGGTGAGGAAGCTCGGCCGGGCGAAGTTCCAGATCAAGCTGGCGCTCGCCCCGCCGCACCCGAACCGCCAGCACTTGCTGCACCTTGCCCCGGTCCACCGCCAGCTGCACCTCCGAGGGGTTCTTCACCGCCTTGCCATCCACGGCATCGATCAGATCGCAGGGCTTGAGCCCCCCCTGGGCCGCGGGACTGCCCTTGAGCACATCCACCACCACCACCCCATTGACCTCCGGGAGTTTGCACTCATCGGTGGCGCCGTTGATCTCCCGAGCCAACTGGGGGGTGAGCGCCTGGAGGCGGATGCCGATGTAAGGGTGACTGGCGTAGCCGCGATCCACAATCTGGGCAGCGATCTGGCGGGCGGTATTGATCGGGATCGCAAAGCTCAGTCCCGCCCCGGGGGCCTGGCGAATCGCCGTGTTGATGCCAATCACCTGGCCGCGGTCGTTGATCAAGGGTCCACCGCTGTTGCCGGGATTCACGGCGGCATCGGTCTGGATGTAGGGCACCCGCTGGCCCTCCCCTACCGCATTGGTGCGTTGGATCGCGCTGATGATGCCAGCGGTCACCGTGTTGTCGAGACCCAGCGGATTGCCGATGGCGATGGCCCATTCCCCCGGGCGCACCTTGCTGGAGTCGCCCAGAGGGGCCACCGGCAGGTTCGAGGCCACCACCTTGACCACCGCCACATCGGTGAGGGGGTCAACACCGAGCACCTTGCCATTGAAGCTGCGTCCGTCCGGCAACGTGATCGTCACCTCACTGGCCCCCTCCACCACGTGGGCGTTGGTGAGCAGCACCCCATCGGAGCGGGTGATAAATCCCGATCCCTGGCCCTGCTGTTGCTGGATGGCTGGACCCTGGCCAAACAAGCCGCCCATGGGGTTCACCATGCGGCGCACGGTGTCGACCCGCACCACGGCGGGCCCCACCTTGGCCACCGCATCCACGATCACATTGCTGCCGGTCGGCAGCTGGGCGCTGGGGGCGGCGTCGCTGATCCGCGCCGGTTCCGCTGAGCCCCCGGGGGCCGTCAAACGTCCGCAGCCCGTCAACAGGGTGACGCCCGCCAGCACCAGCGCGGTGAGCCGGGGGCCCGGACGGGCGGGCGGGGGGGCGAACAGAAGACGAAGCCGGGCCATTGCGGCGTAACGGGGCAGACGGGGTGGCTTCATTAAAGACCGACCGGCGCTCCCACCTTGCGTATATTCAGCGGTTCTTGGGGTGGGCCGTCGGTGCAGCAGGGCAATCAGCTGTGGCACCAGGTTCAGCAGACGCTCCAGGAACGGCTCAGCAAGCCCACCTTCGAGACCTGGATCCGACCGGCCCGGAGCCGAGGCCTGGAGAACCGCTGTCTGCAACTGGAGGCCCCCAACAGTTTTGCCAGCAGTTGGCTGCGCAAGAACTACCTGACGATGATCGAGACGGTGGCGTCCGAAATCGCCGGCCACCCTGTGCGGGTGGAGGTGGGGATCGCCGCCGAGGAGGAGGGTGCCGAGGCCCTGCCGGCGGTCAGCGGTCTTGGAGTGGGAGGGGTTCAGGGGGGGTCCGGGCCCCTCGCCGGCGGCGATTCCGCCCGGGACCGGCCCCTGCGCAGTGTGGACGCGGGGGAGCGCCAGGCGACACCTGGCCGGTTGGGGGCCAACCTGAACCTGCGCTACGTGTTCAACCGCTTCGTGGTCGGACCCAACAGCCGCATGGCCCACGCGGCGGCCCTGGCGGTGGCCGAGGCCCCGGGCCGGGAGTTCAACCCCCTGTTCATCTGCGGGGGGGTGGGCCTGGGCAAGACCCATCTGATGCAGGCCATCGGCCACTACCGACTGGAAATCGATCCAGGGGCTCGGGTGTTTTATGTATCCACCGAAACCTTCACCAACGACCTGATTCAGGCGATCCGTAAGGACGGCATGCAGGCCTTCCGGGATCGCTATCGCGCCGCAGAC
>Ga0209298_10001386_pt1 | contig 15800 bp, 15 predicted proteins | sample S_140806_EF_Meta_FD_187325 | JGI IMG/M metagenome (GOLD analysis project Ga0209298, IMG submission 187325) | Freshwater microbial communities from Lake Simoncouche, Canada to study carbon cycling - S_140806_EF_MetaG (SPAdes) (version 2) | ecosystem: Environmental > Aquatic > Freshwater > Lake ...
GGAAGTTTTGAGTGGTTGGTGGTTAGTGGTTAGTGGTTAGTGGCTGGCTGGCACAGGTGCGATGACGCTGCCCGCGCCGCCCTTCCGCCGCCAGTGAAGCAGCCAATCACTAGCCACTAGCCACTAACCACTAACCACTCGCTTCAGTTCGAGCCGGCGTTCGAGCCGGTTGAGGCCATCTGGCCGGGGGCTTCGTCCCACGACGGGGGGCAGCCGTCGAAGCGGCCGGCGTCGACCAGGGTCAGGTGGCGCTGGTTGAAGCGCATGGCCGGGGCCATCGAGCCGCGGCCGTGGCCGGTATAGAGGTCGATCTTCTGGCCCTTGATCGCGCCGCCGGTGTCGGAGGCGTACCAGTAGCCGTCGTGGACGGCGCCGTCGGGCATCCGCATGCCGACCGTCTCGGGGATGAACAGGCGGGTGCGGCGGGGGATGTAGCGCGGGTCGGTGGCGAGGGTGCGCATGGCGACCGGGCGGCAACCGAGGCTGTCGTTGCCCGTCGCCCCGCCCCCGCCGGCATGGTAGAGATTGACCCGCGCGGTCCAGTCGGCGTCTTCGGCCATCAGGGCCTGTTGTTCGGGGGTGAGCACGCCCGTGCCGCCGTCGGAACCTTCATCGCCTGCGACGGTTGATACGGCAGCCCGGTCGGCGGCGACAGCCACCGCATAGGGCACCGGATCCCCCGCGGCGGGGAAGGCTATCGCCCACAGAAGGGCGAGCGCAGCGGCAGTGCCGAGCATGAATCGACTCACGGAATCACCGGCCCTGACGCGTCCGGCGGCAGGCTTGTCGATTCCAAATGTGGCGAAAACCAGTCAAGCGAGACCGGCTGCGACCACCTGACCGATTTTGCGGTGGATAAGCCGGGCCTGCGATGGTTGTGCATGATCCCGCTTTGCCAAGGCGGAAAAATCTGTAAGCTGTATTCGCAGATCAGAAACACTTTGCTGGGGCACGATGCTTACTGTCTATGGAGATATTCGTTCCGGCAACTGTTTGAAGGTCAAGTGGTTGCTGGACCGGCTCGGGCGTGATTATCGCTGGGTTGAAACAGATGTCACGGTCGGGGCGACGCGCAGCGCGGAGTTTCTGGCCCGGAATCCCGCCGGTCAGGTGCCGGCCGTGGTGCTGGACGACGGCCGGGTGCTGGCCCAGTCCAATGCCATCATCGGCTGGCTGGGCGAGGGGACGGCCTTCGTCCCGGCCGATCCTTATGACCGCGCGCGAATGTATGAATGGCTGTTCTGGGAACAGTACAGCCACGAGCCCTATATCGCCGTGGTCCGGTTCCAGCGGCTGCTGGCCGGCCGGCGGGCGGACGAGATCGAGCCCCGGCTGATGGAGCGCGGCCATGCGGCCCTGACCCGGATGGAGGCGGCGCTGACGGGGGCGGACTGGCTGGTCGGCAGCGGGCCGACGCTCGCCGACCTGGCGCTGGTCGCCTACACCCGTGTGGCGCACGAGGGGGATTTTGATCTGGCGGCCTATCCGGCGATCCAGCGGTGGATCGTGCGGGTGGAGGCGGCGTTCGGGATCCAGAACCCTCTCCCATTGGGAGAGGGGCAGGGGTGAGGGTTTCGATCGAGCCCGTTTCGCGCCGTAACCCCTCACCCTTGCGCGCAAGGACGACGGCTTCGCCGCCGTGCGCTCAAGCCCTCTCCCGCCGGGAGAGGGATCCGGTAAGATGACCGCCATGCGCGACCACCCCTGCCAGCCCCTGACCGGCTATGTTTCGATGGACGACGGCGAGCGGATCGCGCGGGTGACGGCCTTCCGCGAGCTGATGGCGGGGCGCCGGACGGTGCGGGAATTCTCTGACCGGCCCGTGCCGCGCGCCGTGGTCGAACAGGCGGTCCTGACGGCCGGATCGGCACCGTCGGGGGCCAACCATCAACCCTGGTTCTTCAGCGTCATCGAGAGCGCCCCGGCCCGCGCCCGCATCCGCGCCGCCGCCGAGGCGGAGGAGCGGGAATTCTATGCCACCAAGGCCCCGCAGGAATGGCTGGATGCGCTGGCTCCGCTGGGCACCGATCCGAACAAGGGCTTCCTCGAGACGGCCCCGGTGCTGATCGCCATCTTCGGCCAGAAGCGCGGCGGGCCGAACCCCGGTGACGACCGCAAGAACTACTATTTGCCAGAGAGCGTCGGCATCGCCACCGGCCTGCTGATCGCGGCCCTGCATTCCGCCGGGCTGGCGACCCTGACCCATACGCCGGCGCCGATGACCTTTCTGGCCGACATCTGCGGCCGCCCAGCGTCGGAAAAGCCCTTCCTGCTGCTGGTCGCGGGCCATCCGGCAGAGGATGCGACGGTGCCGACCGCAGCGCTGAACAAGAAGCCGCTCGGCGGGATTGCGGCCTGGATCTAGGGGCGGGAGGGGTGCCTGGACAGGCCGGGTTGGGTCTGCTTTCGGAACGGCTGTCAGAGTCCGCTCCCGACCCGGAACGGAAATTCCACAAGTCAGCGTTCGGGTGGTCGATCGGCACTAATGCCCGCCTAGCGAAAGTTCTCCCTATGCGCGGTGATTACGACCGCTCGGCCGGAGTCCGCCGGTTGCGCTAGCGCGTATGATCAGGCCATCTGCGCGGGCGGTTGGAGCGGGGGCGGTTCGATGATGCGGTTGATGGGCGAGGCCACGGTTGTGGCCGTTGGGGTGATGCTGGCCCCCGTGGGGGCTCAGGCCCAGACGCCGGCGCTGGTGAACGCCCGGGTCGAGATATCGGCAGCCGTGGCGGGGTCGAGTGCGACGCTGGAGGCGATCGAGCGGCAGGCGAATGCGCGTGACCGGGCCCGACAGGCGGAGATCGCGGCGCTACAGACCCGGTTGACCGAGGCGGAGGCGCGCGGCGCGGCCGAGGTGGCCAGCTTGCAGGCGCAGTTGGTCGAGGCTCGCGAGGCCTTGGTGACGGATCTGGCGGCGCGCGACCGGGCCTATGCCCGGGAGATCGCTGTGTTCCGCCGCGAGGTCACCGACATCGCCGCGACGCCGGAGGGGGCTGCGGCCCTGGCCCGTTTCAATGCCGGCGACCATGTAGGGGCTATCGCCGTGCTGGACCGCCTGATTGAGGCCGAGGACGCCGCGCGTCAGACCCGGGCCAATATCGAAAGCGCCGTCGCGCGGCGGCGGGTCGCCACCCTGGCGCTGGACGCCCGGGGCAAGGGCGATCCCGCCTTCGACACCGGCGCGGTCATCGCCCGCTATGAGGCGGTCGTCCGCCTCGATCCGGGCGAGTACGACGACTGGTTCCAGCTGGTTCAGCTCTATATCGCCGCCGGCCGCCGCGCCGATGCCCTGGCCGCCGCAGAACGGCTGGAGGCCTTGGCGGCCAATGACCAGAACCGATCCACCGCCCTCGACTTCACAGCCGACATACTGCTCAGCCAGGGGGACCGCGACGGGGCGCTGTCGCGCTATCAGCGCAGCCTCGAGATCGCCGAGCGCCTGTCTGCGGCCGATCCGGCGTCGGCGGGCCTCGCGCGGGATGCGAGCGTGTCGCTGAACAAGATCGGCGATGTGCTTGAGAGCCAAGGGGACCGCGCCGGGGCAATGTCGCGGTATAGGCGCAGCCTTGAGATCTTGGAGCGCCTGTCTGCGGCTGATCCGTCGTCGGCGGACCTCGCGCGGGATGCGACCGTACCGCTGGAACGGATCGGCGATGTGCTGCTGAGCGGGGGGGACCGGGCCGGGGCGCTGTCGCGCTATCAGCGCAGCCTCGAGATCAGGGAGCGACTGTCTGCGGCCGATCCGGCGTCTGTAGGCCTTGCGCGGGATGTGAGCGTCTCGCTGGACCGGATCGGAGATGTACTGCTGAGCCAGGGAGACCGGGCCGGGGCGCTGTCGCGGTATCAGCGCAGCCTTGAGATCGACGAGCGCCTGTCAGCGGCCGATCCGGCGTCGGCGGACCTCGCGCGGGCTGTGAGCGTCTCGCTGATCAAGATCGGCGATGTGCTCGTGAGGCAGGGGGACCGGGCCGGGGCGCTGTCGCGGTATCAGCGCAGCCTTGAGATCAGGGAGCGACTGTCTGCGGCCGATCCGGCTTCTGCAGTCCTCGCACGGGATGTGAGCGTCTCGCTGAACAAGATCGGCGAGGTGCTGGTGAGCGAGGGGGACCGGGCCGGGGCGCTGTCGCGGTATCAGCGCAGCCTTGAGATCGCCGAGCGCCTGTCTGCGGCCGATCCGGCGTCTGCAGTCCTCGCACGGGATGTGAGCGTGTCGCTGGACAAGATCGGCAATGTGCTGGTGAGCGAGGGGGACCGGGCCGGGGCGCTGTCGCGGTATCAGCGCAGCCTGGAGATCGCTGAGCGCCTGTCTGCGGCCGATCCGGCGTCTGCGGACCTCGCGCGGGATGTGAGCGTGTCGCTGGACAAGATCGGCAATGTGCTGCTGAGCGAGGGAGACCGGGCCGGGGCGCTGTCGCTGTATCAGCGCAGCCTTGAGATCGCCGAGCGCCTGTCTGCAGCCGATCCGGCGTCGGCGGCCCTCGCGCGGAATGTGAGCATCTCGCTGGACCGGATCGGCGATGTGCTCGTGAGCGAGGGGGACCGGGCCGGGGCGCTGTCGCTGTATCAGCGCAGCCTTGAGATCGCCGAGCGCCTGTCTGCGGCCGACCCGGCGGCTGTGGACCTCGCGCGGGGTGTGAGCATCTCGCTGGGCCGGATCGGCGATGTGCTGCGGAGTCAGGGGGACCGGGCCGGGGCGCTGTCGCGGTATCAGCGCAGCCTTGAGATCCGGGAGCGCCTGTCTGTAGCCGATCCGGCGTCTGTGGACCTCGCGCGGGGTGTGAGCGTGTCGCTGAACAAGATCGGCGATGTGCTGGTGAGCGAGGACGACCGGGCCGGGGCGCTGTCGCGGTATCAGCGCAGCCTTGAGATCCGGGAGCGCCTGTCTGCAGCCGATCCGGCGTCTGCAGTCCTCGCGCGGGATGTGAGCTTGTCGCTGGACAAGATCGGCGATGTGCTCGTGAGCCAAGGGGACCGGGCCGGGGCGCTGTCGCGCTATCAGCGCAGCCTCGAGATCAGGGAGCGCTTGTCTGCTGCCGATCCGGCTTCTGCGGACAGGATGTGGGAAGTCGCCGCCGCTGCTCGAAAGATGGCGGAACTGACAGGCGAGCGCCGCTATTGGGAGCAAGTCCTCGCCGTGCTCCGGGCCATGAACGAGCGCGGCGTTTTGGCCAGCGAGTGGCAGCCTCTGATCGCCGAGGTCGAAGGCATTCTCGCCAGTCTCGACGCACCAGCGCCCTGAACGCCTGTTCACCTGATCCTCGGCTGCCAGAGTTCGCCGGTAGCGGTGATGGATGATTGGGCCATCTGCGCCGGCGAATGAAACGGGGGCGTTTCGATCATGGGCCGGCTGGACCGGACCGCGCTTGTCGGCGAGCGCACGGAACCTTCAGCCTCTTGCTACCCCAACTATGATGTCCGCTCCCCACCCGTAGCAGACCTCCCGACCGTCCGTTTTCCGGCAGGCATCCAGCCTTCGCCGGGCGCCCCGCCCAAGGCCCCTCCCGAGGCGCGAGGGAATGCGCTAGGACGCTCCGCATGAAACGTATCCTCATCGCCGCCGCCCTGCTGTCGCTCGCGGTTATTCCCGCCTCTGTCTCCGCCTGGGGCAATACCGGGCACCGGTTGATCGGGATGGCGGCTGTGAGGGGTCTGCCGGAGGAACTGCCGGCCTTCCTGCGCACGCCCGCCGCGGCGGCCGAGGTCGGGGAGCTGTCGCGCGAGCCGGACCGGACCAAGGGGGGCGGCCAGCCGCATGATCGCGAGCGCGACACGGCCCATTTCGTCGACATGCTGGACGACGGCCGGATCATGGTCGCCGGGGGGCCGTCGATCGACGCCCTGCCGCGGCTGAAGTCGGAATATGATGCGGCCCTGGTGGCGGCGGGCAGTGATGTCGATGACGCCGGTTATCTGCCCTATGCGATCATGGACGGCTATCAGCAGCTGGTGCGGGACTTCGCCACCTGGCGGGTGCTGTATGCCGCCGAGGGGCGCGAGCGTGATCCGGGCAGGCGCGCCTGGTACCGCGAGGACCGGGTCCGGCGCGAGGCCCTGATCCTGCGCGACATGGGCTATCTGGGCCACTATGTCGGCGACGGATCGCAGCCGCACCATACGACCATCCACTACAACGGCTGGAACCGGGACACGCCCAATCCGCAGGGTTTCACGACCTCGCGCCAGACCCACGGCGCGTTTGAGGGGGCCTTCACCAACCGGGTCGCGCGGCTGGATGCGGTCGAGGCGGCGATGGCGGCGCCGGCGCTGGAGGGGTTTGACCTGCGCGCCCGCGTGCCCGCCTATCTGAGGGCGACCCTGGCCGAGGTGACGCCCTTCTATGTGCTGGAAAAGGCCGGGGGCTTCCGCGACAGCGACGCGCGCGGCGGAGCCTTTGTGACGGCGCGGCTGGCGGCCGGGGCGTCGGAGCTGCGCGACCTGTTCATCCTCGCCTGGCGGGACTCGGCCGATGACTCGATCGGCTGGCCGGCGGTCAAGGTCAATGAGGTGGAGGCCGGGACGGTCGATCCCTGGCTGGCCATGTATGGCGAGGACTGATTGGCCGATCCTGCCGAAGCCCTGATGGCCCTGGCCTCGCGCCTGCGTGCGGCGGGGCGGGCGGAGGCGGCGGCCGAGGCCTATCGCCGGCTGCTGGCGATCCGGCCTGACCTGCCGGACAGCTGGTTCAACCTGGCCCTGATGGAGCGGCAGGCCGGCCGGTTTGCGGCGGCGCTGGCCGCCTATGACGAGGCCGTGCGGCGCGGGGTCTCGGGGCCGGAGGAGGCCTGGCTGAACCGGGGCGTGATCCATGCGGATGACCTCGGGCGGCCCGATCTGGCGCTGCAGGATCTGGAGGCGGCGCTGGCGATCGCGCCGGACTGGCTGCCGGCCCTGCTGAACCTTGGCAATCTGCACGAGGACATGGGGCGGCGTGAGGCGGCGGCGGAGGTCTATGCGCAGGTGCTGGCCGTCGCGCCCGGGCATCCGGTGGCGATGGCGCGGGCGGCCGGGCTGGCGCGGCTGACGGGGCCGGACGATCCGGTGATCGCGGCGCTGCGCTCGGCGCTGAGCCGGCCGGGGCTGGATGTCGCCGATCGGGCGGAGCTGGGCTTTGCGCTGGGGCGGGCGCTGGATCAGGTCGGGGCGTATGACGACGCCTTCGCGGCCTATGCCGCCGCCAATGCCGCCAGCCGGGCCATCGACCCCGAGGGTGCGCGCTATGACCGGGCGGCGCATGAGCGGTTCATCGACAGCCTGATCGCGGCCTTTCCCGAACCGGCGGCGGCGGTTGCGGACGCCGGTGCGCCGCCGGTTTTCATCTGTGGCCTGTTCCGGTCAGGGTCCACGCTCGTCGAACAGATCATGGCGGGGCACAGCCGGGTCACGGGCGGCGGGGAGCTGGGGCTGGTGCCCGGTCTGGCGCGGGCGGTCGCGGGCTATCCGCAAGCGCTGGCCGGGGCGGGGCCGGAGGTGTTCGCACAGCTGAGGGGGCTGTACCTCGGCGGGCTGAAGACGGCGCGGCCACAGGCCGATGTGGTGACCGACAAACGGCCCGACAATTTCCTGCACATCGGCCTGATCAAGGCGATGTTCCCGAGCGCCCGCATCGTCCACACGGTGCGCGAGCCGCTGGATGTGATCCTGTCCAACTGGTTCCTGCATCTGGACCGGTCGATGGGCCATGCGCTGGACCTCGGGGACCTGGCGCACTGGCACGGGCAGTATGTGCGGCTGATGCGGCACTGGAAGACGCTGTATCCGGACATCCTCGACCTCGACTATGACGCCCTGGTGGTCGAGCCGCGGCCGGCGATCGAGCGACTGCTGGCGTATTGCGGACTGGACTGGGAGGCGGCGGTGCTGGACTTCCACAAGGCCGCCGCCCCGGTGCGGACCGCCAGCGTCTGGCAGGTGCGCGAACCGCTTTACCGCCGCTCGTCCGGGCGGTGGCGGCACTATGAGCGGCATCTGGACGGGGTGCGGGCGGCGCTGGGTGGGTGAGCATTGGTCCGTTTGACGGGGATGCGGTTCATCACAACGGACACAACGAGGTCACAACGGACACGACGGGACCGGCAAGGCGTCTGAATCCGACCCCCTCGGCCCGTCACTGGATTGCGGCTTCGCCGCCTTGATTTGTTTCAGCGAGGGGTCCGGGTCCTTGATCCTCCCGAGACCCGTCGTGTCCGTTGTGATGCAGTTGTGCCCGTTGTGATGAAACAGCGGTGGCCGGGACAGCCTTCCTCGACCCCTGCCGGGAGACGCGATATGTGCGGGCCATGATCGCCCCCACGCCCCCCGTCGTCATCCTCGACAAGTCCCAGATGGCCGAGAATATCGGGGCGGTGGCGCGGGTGATGGCCAATTTCGGGCTGGCGGAGCTGCGGCTGGTGGCACCGCGTGACGGCTGGCCGCAGGAGCGGGCCTGGGCCACGGCCTCGGGCGCCGACTGGGTGCTGGAGGGGATCACCGTGTTCGACAGCGTGGCGGAGGCCGTCGCCGATCTGAACACCGTCTTTGCCACGACCGCCCGGCCGCGCGAGACGCGCCAGCCGGTGCGCACGCCGCGCGAGGCGGCGCGGGTGCTGTATGACGACCGGGCCTCGGGTCTGGGCGTCGGCATCCTGTTCGGCGGCGAGCGGGCGGGGCTGGAGACCTCGGACATCGCCCTGTGCCAGGGCATCGTCACCATCCCCATCGATCCGCGCCACCAGAGCCTGAACCTGGCCCAGGCGGTGGCCATCACCGCCTATGAGTGGCGGACCCTGGTGCTGGACGCCCCGCCGCCGAATTTCCGCGAGGGCGAGCCGCCGGCGGACGGCGCGCTGACGCTGGGGATGTATGAGCATCTGGAGCGCGAGCTGGACGCCGCCGGCTTCTTCCATCCACCGGAGAAATTCCGTTCCATGAGCCAGAACCTGAGGGTCATGCTGGGCCGGGCGGCGTTCACGGCGCAGGAGGTGGCGACCTTCCGGGGCGTGATCACGGCGCTGTCGAAGGGGCGGGGCCGGGTGCTGGAGAAGCTGGCGGCCCAGAAGGCCTCCCCCGACGGGGGAGGGGGACCGCGAAGCGGTGGAGGGGGCTAACCTCGTCCGCGGGCGTGTGGTCGCCCCCTCCACCATGCTTCGCATGGTCCCCCTCCCCCAAGAGGGGAGGATTGTTTAGCCTGCGTTTGAAACCGGAGACCTGCCCATGAAAACCCGCGCCGCCGTCGCCTTTGAGGCCAAACGTCCGTTGGAGATTGTCGAGGTCGATCTGGAGGGGCCGCGGGCCGGGGAGGTGCTGGTCGAGATCAAGGCCACCGGCATCTGCCACACGGACGCCTATACGCTGGACGGGCTGGACTCCGAGGGCATCTTCCCGTCGATCCTGGGCCATGAGGGCGCGGGGGTGGTGGTCGAGGTCGGGCCGGGGGTGACCTCGGTGGCGGTCGGGGACCATGTCATCCCGCTGTACACGCCCGAGTGCCGGCAGTGTAAAAGCTGTCTCAGCCGCAAGACCAATCTGTGCACCGCCATCCGGGGGACGCAGGGCAAGGGGCTGATGCCCGACGGCAGTTCGCGCTTCAGCTACAAGGGGCAGGCGATCGCCCACTATATGGGCTGTTCCACCTTTTCGAATTTCACCGTCCTGCCCGAGATCGCCCTGGCCAAGATCCGCAAGGACGCGCCCTTCGCCAGCGCCTGCTACGTCGGCTGCGGCGTGACCACGGGGGTGGGGGCGGTGGTCAATACGGCCAAGGTCGAGCCGGGGGCCAACTGCGTGGTCTTCGGCCTGGGCGGTATCGGGCTGAACGTCATCCAGGGGCTGAAGATGGTCGGGGCCGACATGATCGTCGGCGTGGACATCAATGACACCAAGGAAGACTGGGGCCGCCGCTTCGGCATGACCCATTTCGTCAATCCGAAAAATGTGTCGGACGTGGTGGCGCATCTGGTTGAGATGACCGGCGGCGGGGCCGACTACACCTTCGACTGCACGGGCAACACCACGGTGATGCGTCAGGCGCTCGAGGCCTGCCACCGGGGCTGGGGCGAGAGCATCGTCATCGGCGTGGCCGAGGCGGGCAAGGAGATCGCCACGCGGCCGTTCCAGCTGGTCACCGGCCGGGTGTGGCGCGGCTCGGCCTTCGGCGGCGCGCGGGGGCGGACGGATACGCCGAAGATCGTCGACTGGTATATGGACGGCAAGATCGAGATCGATCCAATGATCACGCATACCCTGCCGCTGGAGCGGATCAACGAGGCGTTTGACCTGATGCATGCGGGGGAGAGCATCCGGTCTGTGGTGGTGTTCTAGAGGATTTCGCGCCTGTCATCCCGGAAGCGCCGCAGGCGCTATCCGGGACGTTTCTGCCGAACCTTTCCACAGGTCCGGTCGCCGCTTGGGCGAACCGGACCGGGCGTGGAGAATGCACGGTTCGGGGTGACCTGACCCGGCTCCCGGTTCAGCCCTGCGGTCTGACCGGGAGGGACGTTTGGGACCGTTCACGTCCCGGATAGCCGCTTCGCGGCTTCCGGGATGACAAGGCAGCGGGATCGGGGTTAGTCTCCAAACGAAACCTACTAATCGGAGGGAGTCAATGTTCACCCACATCACCGTCGGCGCGAACGACGTGGAGGCGTCGCGGAAATTCTATGATGCGGCGCTCGGCGCCCTGGGACTTGAGCCGGGGCAGGGGCCGGACGCCAAGGGGCGGTACTGGTGGCGCACGCGCATGGGGGCCTTTGCGGTCGGCGCGCCGATCGACGGCGAGCCCGCCTGCCACGCCAACGGCGGCACCATCGGCTTCGGAGCCAAATCGGCCGAGATGGTCCAGGCGTTTCATGACGCGGGTGTCGCCGCCGGCGGCACGTCGATCGAGGATCCGCCCGGTGAGCGTGCCGGCGGCCCGTTCGGCACGCTGAACCTGGCCTATCTGCGCGATCCGTCGGGCAACAAGATCTGCGCGCTGTACAGGGCGGGGTGACCTTATGGCGGACCTGCTGTTCGAGGTCGAAGACGATCTGATGGCGAAGCTGGCGATTATCGCAGATTCGCGTGCCATGACGCTTGAGGACTACCTCCGCGAGCTGATCATCACCGAGGTCCAACGAGGTTTCCCGACGCAGGACGGTGAGCTTCCCGGCTGATGAACCTGCAAACCATCAAGACCCACGCCGTTCACGGCGGCACCCTGCGCTATCTGAAGCATGACAGCGCCACGACCGGCACGCCCATGACCCTGTCGGTCTTCGTGCCGGCGGGGGAGGGGCCGTTTCCGGTGCTGGTCTGGTTGTCGGGCCTGACCTGCACCGAGGACAATTTCACCACCAAGGCCGGGGCCTATGCGGCGGCGGCGGCGCACGGGGTGATCATCGTCGCGCCCGATACCTCGCCGCGCGGGGAAGGGGTCGCGGACGACCCGGCGTACGATCTGGGGCAGGGCGCGGGCTTCTATGTCGATGCGACCGAGGCACCCTGGGCCCCGCATTTCCGCATGGAGACCTGGGTCATCGGGGAGCTGATCGGGCTGATCGACGCCGAATTCCCGACGACGAGGACGCGGTCGATCAGCGGCCATTCGATGGGCGGGCACGGGGCGCTGACGCTGGCGCTGCGGCATCCGCATCTGTTCCGGTCGGTCTCGGCCTTTGCGCCCATCTGTTCGCCGACGCGGTGTCCGTGGGGGGAGAAGGCCTTCACCGCCTATCTGGGCGAGGATCGCGCGCTGTGGGAGGCCCATGATGCGGCACGGCTGATCGAGGGCGGTGTGGGTGAGGGCTGTTTCGACGACATCCTGATCGACCAGGGCGATGCCGATCCGTTTCTTGTGGAGCAACTGAAGCCGGAGCTGCTGGTCGCGGCGGGCGAGACGGCGGGGCAGACGATCACCCTGCGGATGCAGCCGGGATACGACCACTCCTATTTCTTCATGGCCAGTTTCATCGCCGACCATGTGGCCTTCCATGCGAAACGGCTTAAGGCCCGAGCGTATGACTGACGCCGCCCACGCCGAGATGTTCGCCGCCCTGTGCAAGGAGGTCGGCTTCTGCCTGCATCCCAAGGGGGAGAAGCGGGTGCTGGAGGCGCTGCCGAACGGTCTGGATGCGGCGACGCGGGCGGTGTTCGACGCCGAGGGGGTGGATTTCGCCTCGGCCACGGGTGACCTGCGGCGGGCGGTGCGGGATTGTCTGAAGGCCAATCTGCCGCAGGCCTGAGGGGAACGAATTCCGGCCGTCGGGCTTGGGTTCCGGGGCCGGGTCCCCAGATGGGGGTCTCTGAAACCCCGTCCAAGGAGACTCCCCATGGCCTTTGTGCTGCCGCCCCTGCCCTATGCCCATGACGCCCTGGAGCCGGCCATCGACAAGGCGACGATGGAATTCCATCACGGCAAGCACCATCAGGCCTATGTCGACAATCTGAACAAGGCCGTGGACGCCGACAGCGCCCTGCAGGGCAAGTCGCTGGAAGAGCTGTTCGCCACTATCTCCAAGGCCCCCAAGGCGGTGCGCAACAACGGCGGCGGGCACTGGAACCACAGCCTGTTCTGGGAGCTGCTGGCCCCGGTCGGCGAGACCGGCGAACCCTCTGCCGAACTGGCCGCCGCCATCGACCGCGACCTCGGCGGGATGGAGGCGTTCAAGACCGCCTTCAACGCCGCCGGTGCCGGTCAGTTCGGCTCAGGCTGGGCCTGGCTGATCGTGCAGGACGGCAGGCTGAAGGTCACCGCGACGCCCAACCAGGACAATCCGCTGATGGATGTGGCCGAGGACCGGGGGGCCGTGGTTCTGGCCGCCGATGTCTGGGAACACGCCTATTATCTGAACTACCAGAACCGCCGGGCCGACTATCTGAAGGCCTTCTGGACGGTGGTGAACTGGAACAAGGCCAACGCACTGTTCGCGGCGGCGATGGCCTGAAGGCAGGGGCCAGCCTTGACGGATGGACGGCGCGCGGTCATAAGCGCGCCCTTCACGCCGTCGGGTCCGCCCGTCTGCGCGAACCACTACGGACGATGCGTGGACCGCCGTTGAGATCGTCTCTCCAGTTGGGGAGGGACCGGGCCGCATCACGAAGAAGAGTGACACATGTCCAAGCGCCATAGCGCCAAGTACAAACTCGACCGGGTCATGGGTGAAAACCTGTGGGGTCGCGCCAAGTCCCCCGTCAACAAACGCTCGTATGGCCCCGGCCAGCACGGCCAGCGTCGCAAGCAGAAGGTCTCGGACTTCGGCCTGCAGCTGAAGGCCAAGCAGAAGCTGAAGGGCTACTACGGCAACATCACCGAGAAGCAGTTCGCTGCGACCTATGAGGAAGCCTCGCGTCGCAAGGGCAACAGCTCGGAGAACCTGATCGGCCTGCTGGAGTCGCGCCTCGACGCCCTGGTCTATCGCGCCAAATTCACCCCGACCGTCTGGTCCGCCCGTCAGTTCGTCAGCCACGGCCACGTGACCGTGAACGGCAAGAAGGTCGACATCGCGTCGTACCGTCTGAAGGTCGGCGACGTCGTCGAGGTCAAGGAAAAGTCCCGCAACATGGCGCTGGTGCTCGAAGCCCAGCAGTCGTCGGAGCGCGACATCCCCGACTATATCGAGATCGGTGACCGCGGCTTCTCGGTCCGCTTCGTCCGCGTGCCGGAACTGGCCGATGTGCCGTTCCCGGTGAAGATGGAGCCGAACCTGGTCGTGGAATACTACTCCTCGTAAGGGCGCTAACGCTCGCGACGCGGTCGCTCGCTGCTTGAGCGCGGAATGCGCGACGGCAGCCCGCGTCGGGTCGAGAAGGCGGAGCCTTCTGACCGCGGGCCAGAAAACAAGAGAGGCCCCGGAGCGATCCGGGGCCTTTTCCGTTTTTGCCTCTGACGCGATCCTGTGGATAAGTCGAAGTCCAAGTTGTTTGCGCGCCAGTGTTGTGCATTATGCAATCTAAGGGTAGGAACGGTTCATGGCGCTGTTCTCAAAATTTAGCGCCGGTTTGGCAACTTTGGTCATGTTGACTGGCGGTTGCGCGGCTCCCAGCGGGGCGGAGGCGGGCGTGCAGGATACCCAGCCGCGTATCATGGGCATGGACTACAACTCCGCCACGAATTCGGCGGTGATGGAACTCTGCCGCATGGCGAATGTTGGCTCCCTGCCCGGTGTCCGCGATTGCCATCTCGTTCGGGCGGATTTCAACCTGGCGACCGAGGGCGGCGTCCTGGCAGTCACGGCCGTGGCCGACGCGCCGGGATACAAGACCAGTCTGCCAGTGTTCACCCCTGCGGGCGATGCCGTCTATGCCGTCCGCCGCCGCAGCGAAGACTGGACGAACCTTGGTTTCCGGTCGCCGCTTGAGGTGGTCCGAGTCGATCTGGCGACCCGCGAGGCTGTGGTGATCGCCAGCGGCGGCCCGGGAACCCTCTCGGTCGTCGATGTTCTGGTTGGGGATGCCGGGCGCGAACAGCTGGTCATGTTCGAGAATCGGGCGGTCAACGAGCGCGGCCTGCCCACGAACGGCCGGGTGGTTCTAATGACCGTTGAGAACGGCCGGCCCGTCGAGGGCTCGCGTCGTGATCTGGACGATCTCACTGCGGGCGGGCTGGAGCTTTCGCTTTCCGGGGCGGGATATGTGAAGGGCGCGATCGAGCAGGTGGAGCGACGGGCCGTTCCGAAGGGCTTCATGTCTTTCACGCCCGGGAATTTCACGGCCGGCCGGCCGGACATCCTGCCAAATCCCGAGGCGGCGGTGACCGAGGTGACCGGCTGCGCCGCCGCGGCCTGCACCGCGCCCGTCGCCCAACGGGCCCATGCCGTCCTCGCCGCGCTGAGGGCCCGACCAACCTATGACACCGCCCGGTTGCGGGGCGTCGGTACGACCGTCGAGAATGTCATTGCGGCCTTTCCTGACCGACCCGCCGCCTATTTTCCGGACGATGTCGATCCTTTCGGGGCCTACCGGCTCGCCTATGACCTCGCGGGCGGCGCGGTGGCCACGCCGTCGGGTCCTCAGCCGGATGCTGCCCGTGTTCCATTCACCCTGATGGGGGGTGAGGCCATCCCGTTCAGGCCGGTGTTGAGCGGCTACCTTGATCTGGCGGGCTATGCCGCCGGGAAACTCTAGGGCCGGGATTCACCCGGGGGGAAATCTGCAATGCCTGACGGTCTTACCGACGCTCTGGTTCCGGCTTTCGACGGATACAACTATGTAGGGAATGGTGCGAACGATGCGCTTGGATACCTGCTCGATGCGACAAGCGACGGCGACGGGCTGACCCTCGCTGAGCTGGATGCGCTGATCGACAACCGGCCACCTACCAATGACATCGACTGGGCCGCCTTCTGGCACGACGTCGGCACGATCAACCCCGAGACGGGCCTGCCCTACGGCACGGTCGGGCAGGTGCTGAACGACCTCCACTTCACGGGGGCCAGCCTGACGGCCTTCTTCAGCGACCCGATCGGCAACATGTTCGGGCTGGCGACCGCAGCCTTCGGCATCGTGGCGGCGGGTTACCATGCGCTGGTGGGCTTCGCCAATGACATCGCGACTGCGGTGCGGAACGTGGTGGACAGGATGGTCGGCGCCATCAGAGACCTGTTCGACCCCGTCGTGCTGGATTTGGACGGCGACGGCGTCGAACTGGTGGGGCTGGACCATTCGGACGCGCGGTTCGACTTCGACGGCGACGGCCTGGCTGAGGAGACGGGCTGGGTCGGGGCCGACGACGGCCTTCTGGTGTTTGACGCCAACGGCGACGGCGTGATCGACGCCGCGGACGAAGTGGCCTTCGTCAGCTATCTGGCCGGCGCCGAGACCGATCTGGAGGGGCTGGCCGCGTTCGA
>Ga0209298_10001393_pt1 | contig 15770 bp, 14 predicted proteins | sample S_140806_EF_Meta_FD_187325 | JGI IMG/M metagenome (GOLD analysis project Ga0209298, IMG submission 187325) | Freshwater microbial communities from Lake Simoncouche, Canada to study carbon cycling - S_140806_EF_MetaG (SPAdes) (version 2) | ecosystem: Environmental > Aquatic > Freshwater > Lake ...
GGTGGTGGCAGTTTTGGGCTACAAATTCAGAGTCGGCTCCTTTCCTTGCCTTCCCGGCGGATTCCTCCAGGAGCAGCGCCGCCTCCCTTCCACCGAATGCCCTGAAGGTGGGCGATCTGCTTGTTTACGCGGAAAACCCAACGGCCCGGCAGCAGTTGCTCACGTCCCTGCGGCCCCTCCAGCGGCGTAGCCGCGGGCTCACCTTGCGGTGCCGGCAACGACTCCAAGCCGGCCAGGCAGTGTTTTGGCAGGCACAAGCCCTTGGCAGCCTTCTTGGTCCGGTGGCTCCCCTTCTGGAGCGCTACCAAGTGGGATGCCTGAGTTTTGCCCTGGAGCCCCGGGGCCTTCGCTGGCAGGGGGACGCGGCGGCCGAATCCAATGGCTTCCCATCGAACAGTCGTCTGCCGCGCGAAGCGGCCGGCAGCCCTCCTGAGGGAGCGGCTACCGGAATCGTCAGCACTCGTGCCCTCACCGAGGTCTCCGCCCTGCCTCAGCAGCCACCCCTGCCGGAGGATCTTCTGCTCGAGCTTGAGGGTTCCTCCCTCGACCAGCTGTTGCAGGGCCTGCTGGCCCGCCAGATCATCCGGGATCCACTGGCGAGTCGCTATGGCCTGGAGGGACCGAAGTTGGCCCTCGCCAGGCAGGCACCGTTCCGGCTGCGGCTCCATCCCCTTCCCGAGGGCCCCTTCCAGGCTTCCCTCGACCTGTTGGTGCGCGTGGATGGCGCTCGCAGCGCCTGGAGCACCCTGCTGGAGCGGGTGAGTACGAGCCTCTTGGCCCAGGGTTTTGTGGCCGCCGTCGATGCCCCGCTCCCCCTCCCGGGGTCTCCTGCTTCCGAGCCGAAACCTGATCGTTCGCTGCCTTCGCCGCAGCCTCCGGCTGGGATCACCGCCACGGTGTGGAAGCGACCGGACGGTACGACGGTTGGAGGTTGGCGCTGGCTGCAGGGCCGCGATGGCCAACCCCAACTCTTGCTGTTTCTAGGTCCACCACCCCCTTCTGTCCTGCCCATGGGGATGGCGCCTGGCCAGCGGGTTCAGCCGTCCCAGCTGACCCTGAGGGTGAGGCCTGCCGCACTCGATGCGCTTGGTTTACTTCCGGAGGAGATGCCGTCCCTGGCGCGCCGGGCGTCCCAGGTCTGGATCAACAGCGACCCGGACGATCGCGCCCGTCAAGGGGAAGCGATCAGCCTCCTGACGGGGCGACTTCAGTTGCAGCGCTGATCGTTCCCTCATCTTTCCGCTCCCGGCGACGCCGCTCGGTGGCGAGGGTTTCCTCCATCAGTTCGACGGCTTGGGCCATCTTCTCGATATTGCCGGCGTAGAGGCTGAGATCCTTATCGAGCCGATCTTTCATCAGACCCATAGCCTCGCCGAGGTCGTGGGCATAGGAGCGGAGGGTGGGCGCATCGAGGTCCTGGGCTCCCTGGGCCTTCTCCAGCAGGGTGAGCAGCCCCACCGCCATCAGGCGTGAATAGTGAAAGTCAGTGCGGCGGATCTGGTGAAGGGCATGGGCTAGGGGCTCGGGAGCGCCGCTGCCGCCGGCATCGATCCAGCCCTTCACCGTTTCCACACGATGGGCCCCCATGGCGGAGAGAGCGGTGTCACTCCAGCCACGCAGTTCGCCAGCATCAAAACCCGTGGCCTGGCAGAGGGCTTCAAACAAGGGCTCGCGATGCGCTTCTGGCCTGTAGCCCCTGGCGAAGGCCTGAAACACCTGCACCACTCCCACCGCGAAGAGGGGATCGGCTTGGAAGCCCCGCTGGTGACTCAGCAGATGCAGTTCCACCAAAAGCTCATCCACCATCCGCCGGTAGAGCGGTCCGATCACATGGGGGAAGGCGGCGTGGAAGGCACGCTTGCTGTCGGCAACGGTCAGAGGGGCGCTCACGCGGCAGGGCGGACGGGCCAAACGACCCTAGCGCCGCCGGCGGCTGAGGCAGCGGCTCGGTAGAATCGCTCCAACTGGAGTTGACGAGCATGATCCCGATTGTGATTGAAGAGTCGGGGCGTGGCGAACGGGCCTTTGATATCTATTCGCGTCTGTTGCGCGAACGGATCATTTTTCTTGGTGAACCGGTCACGGCTGAATCCGCGAACCGTGTGGTGGCCCAGCTTCTGTTTCTAGAAGCTGAAGATCCTGATAAGGATATCTTCCTCTATATCAATTCCCCCGGTGGATCCGTCTATGACGGACTCGGCATCTTTGACACCATGCAGCACATCAAGCCTGATGTTCAGACGGTGTGTGTTGGCCTGGCTGCCTCGATGGGTGCCTTTCTTCTCTGTGCTGGAGCCAAGGGAAAACGCAGCAGCCTCACCCACTCTCGCATCATGATTCACCAGCCCCTTGGTGGTGCACGGGGCCAGGCCAGCGACATCCGCATCCAGGCCGATGAAATTCTCTACCTGAAGCAGAAGCTCAACAGTGAACTGGCCGACCGCACCGGTCAGCCCCTGGAGCGGATCCAGGAAGATACCGACCGCGATTTCTTCATGTCCCCGGCTGAAGCGGTTTCCTATGGGCTGATCGATAAGGTGATCGACAAGAGGCCGATTCGCCCAGTCTGATCGGAAACAGGCGCTCCTGGATTGAGTTTCATTTTATCTCGATGTTTTTCATCGAGATTGCCATAAAAAAGACCCATCCATTGGATGGGTCATTTGTTGTCTTCAACGCTTTCAGGCTGGGCTGTTGATGGCCGGTTCGGCCACTAGCAACGGAGAGAAACGCTCCTTCTCAGGAATGGTGGTGAATTCGGCCACCACGGCCCGCAGTTCATCTCCATCGAGGGTTTCCTTCTCGATCAACATCTCCACCAGACGATCCATGCAGGAGCGATTGGCTGCCACCAGCTCCACGGTGTCGCGGTAGCAGCTCTGGACAATGGCGCGAACGGCTTCATCGATCCGATTGGCCAGGGCGTCGGATCCGTCGCTCCTGGTCATCAGGTCGCGACCCAGAAACACTTCCTGATTGCCGGCTTCCAGGGAGAGCTGACCGAGATCACTCATGCCGAAGCGGGTGACCATCTGGCGAGCGATCGAAGCCACCTGCTGGATGTCACCACCGGCACCCGTGGTGACCTCGGCATGGCCGAACACCACATCCTCGGCGGCTCGGCCACCGAGGGCGCCCATGATCCGGGATCGAAGCTGGGCCTTGCTCACCAGCATCTGCTCCTCATCCGGGGCAAACCAAGTGAGTCCCTGGGCCTGGCCCCGGGGCACCAGGGTGACCTTCTGGACGGGGTCATGGGCCTTCACCAGGGTGCCGACAAGGGCGTGGCCAACCTCGTGGTAAGCGATCAGGCGCTTGCTTCGGCCATCGGTGAGTGGTTTGCCCTCCATGCCGGCGATCACCCGGTCCACGGCGTCATCGATCTCCGCGAGGGTGGTGGCCTCCTTGCGGCGGCGGGCGGTGAGGATCGCCGCTTCATTGAGGAGGTTGGCCAGGTCCGCACCGGTGAAGCCTGGCGTGCGCCGAGCAATCGATTCGAGGCTCACATCGGGAGCAAGTTTCTTGTTGCGGGTATGCACCTTGAGGATGGAGAGTCGGCCTTTGATATCAGGCGCATCCACCTGAACCTGGCGGTCGAAACGGCCTGGGCGCATCAGGGCCGAATCGAGCACATCGGGGCGGTTTGTGGCCGCAATGATGATGATGCCGCTGTTTCCCTCAAAACCATCCATTTCGGTGAGGAGTTGGTTGAGGGTCTGCTCCCGTTCGTCGTTACCCCCACCGATCCCAGCACCGCGTTGCCTTCCGACCGCATCGATTTCATCAATGAAGATGAGACAGGGGCTGTTTTCCTTGGCCCTCTTGAACAGATCGCGTACCCGGCTGGCGCCAACACCCACGAACATCTCGACGAATTCGGAACCCGAAAGCGAGAAGAAGGGCACACCGGCTTCGCCGGCGATGGCTTTGGCCAGAAGGGTCTTACCGGTGCCTGGAGGCCCCACCAGCAGCACACCCTTGGGGATCTTTGCCCCCACCGAGGTGAAGCGCTCGGGGGTCTTCAGGAAGGTCACCACCTCTTGGAGATCCTGCTTGGCTTCTTCAACTCCGGCCACATCGTCGAACTTCACGCCGGTTTCGGCCTCCATCGCAAAGCGGGCCTTGGTCTTGCCGAACTGCATCGCCTGGCCAGGACCGCCGGGCATGCCGTTGGAGCGGCGGGCGAGAAACACCAGCGAACCGATCAGTAGCAGCGGGAAGAGCAGGTTGCCGAGCAACCCGAGGGCAGGGGAGGCAGGCTTGGGTGGATGGATATCGAAGCTGATTCCCTGATCCTTGAGCTTGTTCACCAACTCGGGTGCCAGCCCTGGCAGGTCGACCCGCAGCCGTTGAACCCGGTTGTCGAGGTCGGGATCCACGGCTTCAACCACCGCCGTTCGGCCGCCGTCGTAAATATCCACGGCGGTCACACGGCCTGCCTGCACATAATCGAGGAAGCGGCCATAACTCGTCCTGGCCACTGCGGCGTTGCGGGGTGCCACCACGGGGTTGGTTGCAGCTTTGCGGCTGACACCCGGTCCGAGGACCTGCCATCCGAGAAACAGGGCAACGGCAATCGGCAGGAGCCATAGGGCCAGGAGACGCCAGCGCTGATTCATGGGGGCCGAGAATTTTTAACAAGTGTAAAGGGCGCACGGCTCAGATTGCTGCCGCCTGGGCCAATTCAAAGGTGCCCGTCCAGGAATGGCTCAGCCGTTTTCCAGCCAGGGCGATTCGCCGAAGGGCAGATCCTTCGCTGCTGAGGGAGTCGGCACCATCAGCACCAGTTCGTCGGCGGTTAAGGACTCCACGAGTTCGGGGCCCCCCAGGCCATGGGTCCAGATCTCCACCCTCGCGGCCTCGGGGCAGGAGAAGGTGAGCATCTCGAAGGGGAAGACCACGCGCTCCAGGTAGAACTGCTGATGGCCGCAGCAGCGCAGGATCACCATCCGGTCGCTGGCGTTGCGGTATCCACACTCGAGAGTTGTCAGCAGGACGACATCGTCTTGGAGGAGCTGGTCAACGCGGTCCAAGGTTCACAACCAGGGTTGGTTCATCTACCCACCCGACCCCTTGGGTTTTTGGTGATGGCTGCGACCATTTTTGCGACTTCACAATCTTTTCGGTTTTCCGACCGAGCCGCATTGCGCCTTGCCAACCCCACCCGGCTCAGAGGCTGCGAAGCGCCACGATCGGATCCAGCTGGGCGGCCCGCCGGGCCGGGAGAACGCCGAACACCAGCCCGATACTCCCGGAAAGCAGCACGGTGCCCAGCACGGTGCCCGCCTCGATCGCCGCCGGCAGGGGTGTGAGCGCGGCCACCAGGGCCACGGTGCCGACCCCCACCGTGCTGCCGATCACTCCACCGAGGGCCGCCAGCACCAGGGATTCCACCAGGAACTGCAGCAGAACATCGCCGCTGCGGGCACCGAGGGCTTTCCGCAGCCCGATCTCCTCGGTTCTCTCGCTCACCGACACCAGCATGATGTTCATGATCCCGATACCCCCCACCAGCAGCGACACCGCGCCGATGGCCGCGAGCATCAGCGTGAGTCCGCCCGTGATCGTGCCCACGATCTGCTGAGCATCCTTTTGGGAGCGCACCGCGAAGTCATCGTCCCTGAGGATTCGATGGCGCTGTCGCAGCAGGTTGGTGATCTGGAAGGAGGCGGCACCGGTGCTCTTCTCATCGATGGCTTCCACGCTGATGAAGCTCAGCACCACCCCATACAGGGGATCCCTGCCGCTGAGCCGGCTCACCATGGTGGTGAGGGGCACGTAGACCGTTTCATCCTGGTTGGATCCGAACACGGCCCCTTTGGGCTCCAGCACGCCGATCACCTCAAAAGACTGGTCGCGAATCCGCAGCTGACGGCCCAGGGCAGAGCCCGTCGGCATGAGCTTGTCCTTCAGGTCAGGGCCGATCACCGCCACGTTGCGGACCCCCTCAAGGTCACTGGCGCTGAAGAAGCGCCCCTGGGCCATCTCGAAGCTGCGCACCGGCAGGAAGGCGGGCGTCACCCCGGTCACGGTGACGCTGGCCGTGAGGGATCCCGATTGCACCACCTCCGCGAGTGTGATCTGGGGTGCCACCCGCCGCACGGTGGGCACCTGCTCCTCGATCGCCTTGGCATCCTCCAGCACCAGCGTCTTGGGGCTTTCGATCCCCTGGCGGCGGGTGTCATTGCGGCCGGGAACCACGAACAGCACGTTGGCGCCGAGGCTGCTCAGCTGGCCCTCCGCCAGGTTCTGAGCCCCCTTGCCCACCCCCACCAGGGTGATCACCGAAGCATTGCCGATCACGATGCCCAGCATCGTGAGCAAGCTGCGTAATCGGTTTGAGGTCAGGGTGGTGAGGGCCATCCCGACGGTCTCACGGAGCGGTAAACGGGAGGCCATGGCCGGGAGCGGGGGCTACAAGATTGGCCTGGCGTTGACCTCAATGGGGTTGAGGGCGCCGCGATGCACCACCCCTTCGTGGACCGTGAGCGTGATGATCTCACCTTGCAGCAGATCCACCGTGGCGTTGGCCACCCCCACGATCACGGGGATGCCGAGCTGCTCGGCGGTCACAGCCGCATGGCTCTGGCGACCCTCCTGCTCGGTGATCACCCCCTTGGCCCGGCGGATGGCCTCTAGATAGTCGTCCGTGGTTTCGCGCACCACCAGGATTTCGCCGCTCTCCAACCGGGCTGCCTCCTCCGGGGTTCGCGCCAGGCACACCTTGCCGCTCACGGACCCCTGCCCAATCCCGGTTCCCCGACCAAGGAAGGCAGACACCAGACCCACCCGGACCAGATCCGTGGAGCCGCTCACCCCTTCGAGGGTGCCCTGGGTTTGCACCACCAACTCCCCTTCGTGGAGAAGGCCCATTTCCTGGGCCACGCCCATCGCCACATTGAAGGTGCTACCGGTGTTCGCCTGTTTCGCGATCAGCAGGGGTGTCACCCCCCACACCAGCTGCAGCTGCCTGGCCACGTTCACCTCGCTGGTGATGGCAAGAATCGGCGTGCTCGGCCGGAACTTGCTCACGTTCCGGGCGGTGGAGCCGCTCTTGGTGAGGGGGAGGATCGCTGCGGCGTTGAGCTGACGGGCGATGCTGCTCACGGCCTGGCAGATCGCATTGGGGATCGTGGTGGCCATGTGGCTGTCGAGTTCCCGGCGCGGGTAATCCCGCTCGATCCGCCGCGCGATCTGGGCCATGGTGGCCACCGCCTCCACCGGGAAGTCGCCCACGGCGCTCTCGTTGGAGAGCATCACGGCGTCCGTGCCATCAAGGATGGCGTTGGCCACATCGCTCACCTCGGCTCTGGTGGGCCTGGGGCTCGACACCATCGAATCAAGCATCTGGGTGGCGGTGATCACCGGAATGCCCAGGCTGTTGGCCTTGCGGATCAATTCCTTCTGCAGCAGCGGCACCTCTTCGGCGGGCATCTCCACCCCCAGATCACCGCGGGCCACCATCACCCCGTCACACAGGGGCAGGATGGCGTCGATGGCGTCGATCGCCTCGAATTTCTCAATCTTGGCTACCACTGGGGTGGCATGGCCGTGGCTGCGAATCAGCTCCCGGATCTCCTGCATGTCGGAGGGGTTGCGCACGAAGCTGAGGGCCACCCAGTCGACACCTTGCTGCAGACCGAAGGCCAAGTCTTCCCGGTCTTTGTCGGTGAGGGCACGGATCGAGAGCTGCACATCGGGGAAGTTCACCCCTTTGTTGTTCGACAGCACCCCTCCCACCGTGACGCGGCAATGGAGGTTCTGCTGCTCCACATCCACCGTCTCCACCACCATCTCCACCTTGCCGTCATCGATGAGGATGCGACTGCCGATCGGCACCTCGGAGGCGAGCGTGCTGTAGGTCACCGTGGCGATTGTGCGGTCGCAGGCCACGGACCGGGAGGTGAGGGTGAAGGGGTCACCGTTGGCTAAGGCAACCGGACCCTCGGCAAAGCGGCCAAGTCTGATCTTTGGCCCTTGAAGGTCCTGGAGGATGCCCACATGCACCTCGAGTTCTTCAGCCACCTGGCGGATCGTGGCGATCCTCACGGCATGGTCGGCGTGGTCGCCGTGGGAGAAATTGAGCCGGAAGGTGGTGGCACCGGCATCGATTAGGCGGCGCAGCATCTCGGCCGACTCAGTGGCCGGGCCGATCGTGGCAACGATCTTGGTGCGACGCATGAGATGGGGCTTAGCCATGGACCACCACTTCCAAGCGCGGAAACTACCATCCGGCCCAGCACTCCCCCCGCTCGCAATGGACTTCCAGGCCTACCAGGAGCGATCCCGCGCCACGGCCCGCTATCCCGATGTCGGACGCAACCCGATCTATCCCACCCTGGGACTTTGCGGCGAGGCCGGTGAGGTGGCTGAAAAAGTGAAGAAGGTGCTGCGCGATGCAGGTGGTGTGTTCGGTGAACCGGTGCGGGAGGACCTGCTCCTGGAACTGGGCGATGTGCTCTGGTACGTGGCGCAGTTGGCCACCGAGCTTGATCTCAGCCTGGACACCATCGCCGAGACGAATCTCGCCAAGCTGGCGAGCCGCGCGGCCCGTAACGTGATAACCGGTGACGGGGATCGACGCTGATGCAACCGGTATCGGGGAAGACCCTCAAAACCGTGCTGGGCCTTCTGCTCGGACTTGCCCTCGGGCTGATCCTCTGGCAGCTGCTGCCCGCCTCCGCCATGGCTGCGGAGCTCCAGGTGGGCCAGGTGCATCTCGAGCCCTGTCCGCCGGCCGATCCCGGCAGCCAGAGCGGCCTGCGGCGTCCCGCCGGGGCCAGCTGCTACGCGCTCCGGGGTGAGGTGCTCAACCCTGGCCGGCAGACCGTTGTGGATACGGATGTCTTTGCCCTGATCCTCGATGCCAGCGGTGAACCGGTCCTTCCCAACCGCAGCCGGGTGGGCTCGATTGGTGATGTTCCCCCCGGCCGCTCCGAGTTCGCCCTGCGGCTGGCGGTACCGGCGGGCACGCCCGGGCCCTTTCAGGTGAGCAAGGTGAGGGCCCGCGGCTTCTCCGCTCCTGTGCGGATGCGCGCCGGTCCGGACGAGGAGAAGCTGCCGCTGGAGGAAGCGCTAGGCCGATCCTGATCAAGGGAAGCTCAAACAGAGCTCAAAATCCTTTCTCGGGAAAGCGTTCGCACCGGAGAGTCCGGATTTGACAGTGGTAGCCCTCCCGGATCACGTCCGTCCTTCGCTATGCGTGGCTGGTGCAGATGCTGGAATCAATAGCCGATGCCGGAGGTGGCCAGGCTGGTGGCACCGAACCCCAGCAGACTTTGGGCCAGCTGCAGGGCCACGAAGGCCACCAGGGAGGAGAGGTCAAGCCCGCCCACCGGGGGGATCAGGCCGCGGAAGGCGTTGAGGTAAGGATCGGTGATCGCGCTCAAGCTGGAGAGGATCGGATTGCTCCAGTCGAGGTTGGGAAACCAGCTCAGCAGCACCCTCGCCAGCAGGAACAGCGTGTAAATGCTGAGGGTCTGGGCCAGCACCTGCAGCGTAAAAGCGGCGAAATTCATCGGAATCCGGAACAACTGGTGCATTCAAGCCTGAATCTATTCAGGCGGCATCCGATCAGCTGTCTGGAAGCACCGGCGGATCTCCGGCCTCGAGCTCCAGCTGCTGGGAGTGCTGGAGCGGGACGATGGCGCGGGGTTCCTGCCCCTGGACGGCAAAGGTTCTGTGGAATTTCTCGCTAAGGCTCAGCCAATAGGAACGGCCGTCGCTCTGGCGGCGGCGTTCGATGAAGTCCTGAGCCAGTAGCTCCTTAATGTGCTCGTAGGCGCCTGAACCGCGCAGCTCCACCAGCTCCGACTGGAGGATGCGCTTCTTGAGGGCGATCGTGGCCAGGGTTCGCAGAGAGGCGGTCGAAAGGTCGACTGGCAGCAGGTTTTGCACGAGGTCTCCCAGGCCCTCGCGCAACTGGAGGCTGTAGCGGCTGCCCTCCTGCTGGATCTCAAGGGCCGTATCCCGGTGGGCGTAGTCGGCCATGAGGGTGATCAGGGCCAGTTCGGTGGCTTCCCGCTCCAGGCCCGCCAGTTCGGCCAGTTCGGCCAGCGAGAGGGGACGACCCTTGAGGTACAGGATCGCCTCCAGCCGAGCGGAGATGGACAGGGTTTCCAGGGCAAGGGCGGCCGCCTTACTCGGCCCGTTTCCGCTGCCGATTGACGCCTCTGGCTCTGTGGGAGGTTCGCTGGCCTGGGCTGCCGTCTCGGGACTGGCCATGGGCGGTCCTGGGCGGAGGTGGGCGAACCGTATCGCAGGCCTCAGGTCGCCACCAGCGGTGGCAGGTTGGGAAGGCTGCCAGCCTGCTGGCCCAGAAACAGCCGATAAGCCGGATTGGCGCTCTCATCCCAGTGGGGATAGGGCAAAGCGGCCACGAACCGCTCCCACTCCTGCCGTTCTTGGCGCGGCACCTGCACGCCCACCACGATCCGTCCCACATCGGCGCCATGGTTGCGGTAGTGGAAAATGCTGATGTTCCAGCTGGGATGCAGGCTGGTCACGAAGGCCATCAGGGCGCCGGGGCGTTCCGGGAATTCGAATCGGTAGAGCAGTTCCTCCCCATGGTCGAGGGCTTCTGCGGCGCTGGCCGGCAGTCGGCCGCCCACCATGTGGCAGATGTGGAGCTTGGCGAGTTCGTTGCCGGAGAGATCCAGGCAGGGGAAGCCCTCGCCATGCAGCTCCGCCATCAACCGGCGGGTGTCGGCATGGCCATTGATCTGCACCCCCACGAAGATGTGGGCCACCCGGGGGTCGGCCAGGCGGTAGGAGAACTCGGTGAGGCTGCGCTGCCCCAGCACCGCACAGAAGCGGCGCAGACTGCCGAGTTTCTCAGGGATCTCCACCGCCAGCAGCGCTTCCCGCTCCTCCCCCAGTTCGGCCCGTTCGGCCACGAACAGCAGGCGACCGAAATTCATGTTGGCGCCGCAGGCCACCGCCACCAGGGTGCGATCCCGCAACCCTCGCTCCTGCACGTCCGCCTTCATGCCGGCCACAGCCAGGGCACCGGCCGGCTCGAGGATCGAGCGGGTGTCCTCGAATACGTCTTTGATCGCGGCGCACACAGAGTCGGTGTCCACGGTGATCATCCGGTCCACGTAGCGCCGCGCCAGGTCGAAGGTGAGTTCCCCCACCTCCCGCACGGCCACGCCATCGGCAAACAGACCCACCGAATCGAGCCGGACCCGTTTCCCTGCCGCCAGGGAGCGGGCCATGGCATCGGCGTCAATCGGCTCGACGCCGATCACCTCCACCTCGGGCCAGAGGTTTTTGACATAGGCGGCGATCCCGGCGATCAGCCCCCCACCGCCGACAGCCACATAAATGGCATCGGGAGGTTCGGAGCACTGCCGCAGGATCTCCAGGGCGATCGTGCCCTGGCCGGCGATCACATCGGGATCGTCGAAGGGGTGGATGAAGGTGAGGCCCAGCTCCGCCTCCAGACGGCGGGCCTCGGCGCAGGCGGCGTCGTAGTTGTCGCCATAGAGCACCACCTTCGCGCCGCGGGATGCCACCGCCCGCACCTTCATCTCCGGGGTGGTGACCGGCATCACGATCACGGCACGACAGCCCAGCCGCTGGGCGGCCAGGGCCACCCCTTGGGCGTGGTTGCCGGCGCTGGCGGCGATCACGCCCCGATCGAGCTCGGCGCGGCTGAGGCCCACCATGCGGTTGTAGGCGCCGCGCAGCTTGAAGCTGAACACCGGCTGCAGATCCTCCCGCTTGAGCAGCACCCGGTTACCCAGGCGGGCCGAGAGGTTGGGGGCTGGATCGAGGGGGGATTCGATGGCCACGTCGTAGACGCGGGCCCGCAGGATCCGCTGCAGGTAGGAAGCCGGCTCTGGGGGTGCGGGTGCGCCGGGGGCCTGGGAGGGCCCTGGGGTTCCGCCGGGTTGGCCGGTCTGATCGAGGGCGCTGGCGGCGGCATTCATGGGACCAGTCTCGCAATCATCGGCTGGAACGGTTGCGGTTGTCGCCATCCGCCCGTCGGCAACACGTACATTGGACCTCTAGGGAGCCTGAAGGCATGCAACTCAGCGCGTTGAGCCACCCCAACCAGCTGCATGGCCTCTCCATCACGGAACTGGAAGCGGTGGCTCGGCAGATCCGCGAACGCCACTTGGAGGTGGTGTCCACCAGCGGCGGCCACCTCGGCCCGGGGCTGGGCGTGGTGGAACTCACCTTGGCCCTGTACCAGACCCTCGACCTCGACCACGACCGTGTGGTATGGGATGTGGGACACCAGGCCTATCCCCATAAGCTAATCACCGGCCGCTACGCCGATTTCAACTCCCTGCGCCAGAAGGGCGGCGTGGCCGGTTACCTCAAGCGCAGCGAAAGCCGCTTCGACCATTTCGGTGCGGGCCACGCCTCCACGAGCATCTCAGCGGCCTTGGGGATGGCCCTGGCCCGTGATGCCCGCAAGGAACATTTCAAATGCGTTGCGGTGATTGGCGATGGGGCCCTCACCGGGGGCATGGCCTTAGAGGCGATCAACCACGCTGGCCACCTGCCTCGCACCAACCTGCTGGTGGTGCTGAACGACAACGACATGTCGATCAGCCCGCCGGTTGGTGCCCTTTCCACCCACCTGAACCGCATGCGGCTGAGCAAGCCGGTGCAGTTCATTCAGGACAACGCCGAGGAAGCGATCCGCAATCTTCCCTTCCTGCACGGGGAGCTGCCCACCGAGCTCAAGACCCTCAAGGAGAGCATGAAGCGCCTCGCGGTGCCGAAGCTCGGGGCCGTTTTTGAAGAGTTGGGCTTCACTTACATGGGCCCGATCGACGGCCACGACATCGCGGCTATGGTGCGCACCTTCGAGGCCGCTCACCGCACGGAAGGTCCGGTGCTGGTGCATGTGGCTACCACCAAGGGCAAGGGCTATCCCTACGCCGAGGCCGACCAGGTGGGTTATCACGCCCAGAGCGCCTTCGACCTGGCCACGGGCAAGGCCTACCCCTCCAGCAAGCCCAAGCCCCCCAGCTGGAGCAAGGTCTTCGGCCAGACCCTGGTCAAGATCTGCGAACATGACCCCCGCGTGGTGGGGATCACCGCCGCCATGGCCACCGGCACCGGCCTGGATCTGCTCGAGAAGGCCCTGCCGAAGCAGTACTTCGACGTGGGCATTGCCGAACAGCACGCTGTGACGATGGCGGCCGGCATGGCCTGCGAAGGACTGCGGCCCGTGGTGGCGATTTACAGCACCTTCCTGCAGCGCGCCTTCGACCAGCTGATCCACGACGTGGGCATCCAGAACCTGCCCGTGACCTTCGTGCTCGACCGAGCCGGCATCGTGGGGGCCGATGGCCCCACCCACCAGGGTCAGTACGACATCAGCTACCTGCGGGCAGTACCGAATTTCACCGTGATGGCGCCGAAGGATGAGGCCGAGCTGCAGCGCATGCTCGTGACCTCGATCGCCCACTCCGGCCCCTGTGCCATCCGCATCCCGCGGGGCGAGGGCGAAGGCGTGCCCCTGATGGAGGAAGGTTGGCAACCCCTGCAGATCGGCCGCGGTGAACTGCTCACCGATGGCGATGATCTGCTGCTGGTGGCCTACGGCGCCATGGTGGCGCCGGCCATGGCCACCGCGGGCCTGCTCCAGGAGCAGGGCGTGCGGGCCGCCGTGATCAATGCCCGCTTCCTCCGTCCCCTGGACGAGGCGCTGATCCTGCCGATGGCCCGCCGCATCGGCCGAGTGGTGACCTTCGAGGAGGGCGCCCTGGCCGGTGGCTTCGGAGCCGCAGTGGTGGAATCCCTCAACGACCACGACGTGCTGGTGCCGGTGTTGCGCCTCGGCATCCCCGATGTGTTGGTGGACCACGCCAGTCCGGACCAGAGCAAGGGGGCCTTGGGCCTTACCCCACCCCAGATGGCCGCCCGCATCCTGGAGCGTTTCGGAACCGCCAGCGGCGCCGGCCCGGGTTTGGATGAGCGCCGCACCTCCGACGACCGTCGCGCTCCGGTGGTGGCCTGAGCCCCACGCCCTCACGAGCGGTGCGGTGCCGGGTGCTGGTGGTGGGAGCCGGTCCCGCCGGTGCGGACCTCACCCGCCAGCTCGCCGCTAACGGCGAGGATGTGGTGCTGGTGGAACGGTTGCCCGATCTGCGGCGGGCTGCCTTCAGTAGCGCCGCCCTGCCCCTCGATGCCCTCGACCGCTTTGGTCTGCCTTCGAGCGTGGTGGCCCACAGGTGGAGCGGCTGGGAGCTGCTGGGCCCTGGTGAATCCTGCCGGCGCTGGCAGGGCGATAGGCCCCAGGGGGTGGTTTTGGATTTCGGGGCCCTGCGGGAGTGGCTGGTGGGGGAGGCGCAGCGTTGGGGAGCCCGGGTTTGGCTCGGCCACTGCGCCATGGCCTGCCACCAGGAAGCGGATGGGCTTCGCACGGTCCTGCGCCGGGGCGATGGCAGTCAGCTTGAGGTTCACAGCGACTGGGTGATCGATGCCACAGGCCAGGAGCGGAGCCTGCTGGGGGATCCGCCGGCGGCCGGCCCGGGTTCTGAGACGTTGGTGAGCGGTGTGGGGCTGGAGTGGCTGGTGGAGGTGCCCCAGTCGTGCTGGGAGCGTTGGAGCGATCGGTTGGCCTTCTGCCTCGGCAGCGACTGGGTGGCCCAGGGCTACGGCTGGGTGTTTCCGATGCAGGCGCCGCGCCTGAAGCTGGGCGTCTGTCGCTTGCTCGACCCCAGCCGGGATCAGCCGCCCCTGGGGGGCGTGCTGGAGCGGTTGATCGAGCGCTTACTGGAGCCAGCCGAGCGGCAAGCCATGGCTGTGGTGGATCGCCATGGCGGTCTGATCCGCAGCAGCGTCCGGCGCCGTGAACCCCACCGCCGCGGGCGCCTGGTGGGCTTGGGGGATGCGGTGAGCACCGCCAATCTGCTGGGCGGCGAAGGCATCCGCCATGCCCTGATGAGCTCCCGGGTGCTCGCGCCTCTGCTGCTGGAGGAACTGCAAGCCCAAGCCTCGGGTTCGGTAGCGGGCCCGACACCCGCAACGAAGGACGCCATGCCTGGAACAGCGCCCCCTAAGGGAACGATGCTGGGGCCACGGCCCCTTGGCCGTGGCGTGGACCGTTACCCACTAGAGGTCCGCCGCGCCCTCGGCTGGCGTTGGTCCCTCAGTGGCCGCCTGGCCCGGCGCACCTGGCTGGGGCTGCATGGCTCTGCTGCCGATCGACGCCTCGGCTCGTTGCTCACAAGTCTCGAACAAGAGGGAGCTCCGGCCCTGACGGATCTGCTGTTCGGCTATCGCTTCGAGCGCTACGGGATCAGAGCACTTCCCTATCTGCTCGGCCTGCGCTGAGCGGGGTGGTGTCCTATCGGCCCCTCGGTTTTTGTGCCAAGGAGGCCGATGGTCTATCGGGGTCGCGATGCTGCGATTGAAACGCGCGGTGAGCGTTCAGGAGACGTGCGAACGCTCACAGCTGCATCCCGATCAGAGAACGCCCCTAGAGGCCAGACCCTGGATAGCGCCCATGCCAAGGATGTGGCCGAGGCTGATGGTGCCCAGCATGGCGCCGTGGCTGAGGCCACCGAAGAGATTGGAGCTGGGCAGTTGCAGGCCCACGTTGGGCTGCTTGATGGTGGCCTTGCCGATGGCGATGGCGATGATGTTGGCGAGGATCATCACCAGGCCCACCTTCGGCGACCAGGAAACGGTGGCGGGAGCCAGAGCCAGGAGGGGAGCGATCATGGAGCCATGTGCCGACGCCCTATCTTCCGGTTGAAGAGCCGCTTCGTTGCCCTCACGTAAGACTTGTTCACTCGAAGGCC
>Ga0209298_10001394_pt1 | contig 15746 bp, 16 predicted proteins | sample S_140806_EF_Meta_FD_187325 | JGI IMG/M metagenome (GOLD analysis project Ga0209298, IMG submission 187325) | Freshwater microbial communities from Lake Simoncouche, Canada to study carbon cycling - S_140806_EF_MetaG (SPAdes) (version 2) | ecosystem: Environmental > Aquatic > Freshwater > Lake ...
GAGACAGGTTCGTCCCATTGCTCGTGGCAAGGCAAGAGCTGCTTTTGAGTTTGGCGCCAAGATTAGTGTCTCCGTGCGTAATGGCTTTGCCTTCCTGCACAGGATCAGCTGGGATCCATACAATGAATCTGAGGACCTGATTCCACAAGCCAAGAAATACAAGCAAGAACACGGCTGTTATCCAGAGCGAATCTGCGCCGATCGGATTTATATCAACACCAAGAATCGTAACTTCTGCACCAGGAGCAACATACGGCTATCTGGTAAGCGATTAGGGAGGCCTCCCAAGGATCCAGAGGTGAATGCTGCCCACAAGCAGCTGCTCAGCGCAGATCAGCGGAGGCGAAACGAAGTGGAAGGTTGCTTTGGATCAGGGAAGCGGAAGTATTCTCTGAAGTTGATTATGCCTCGGCTGGCTAAAGGTGCAGAGACCTCGATATCCATGGCATTTCTGGTTATGTGTGCAGAGAAGATCCGGAGGCTCCGCATCTTTTTTGTCACTATCTTTGCCTGGGTCTACGCTTGGCAATGGCCAGGCTGCCTCTGGATGGCGCTCAGGAACATTGGCCTGCTCGAGACAACTGAATCGCTGGTCACTGGATAACCGTGCTTATGAGCTGTCTACGCCATGGTCCCTGGCTGCAATCGAGCCAGCTCGCGATTTGTTTTTTTCAGGAGTCCCTGGTTACCGGCCGGGATCAAAACGCCCGATGCCGAGCGCCATGGGCTCTTCTATGGCCGCCAAGGTCGCCTGGTCATAAAGCCCCGCTTCACTCCGGCGCAGCTGGCCTATCAACTGGCCCGCAAGCTGCAGGCTCTGGGCCTCACAGCATCGCCCGGGTGCCCGGGTGCTGCTGAGCCTGGTGACGTAGAAGGCTGTCATGCCATTTCACAGACCAGCCGCGGATACTGCGGTCTGGGTGGAAGCGGTGCGGCTGCGATCCAGTAGCGAGGCCAGTTGAGGCAGGTCAGGATACGTGGCGGGCATGGACGTCTGGTTTGAGGTGGTAATCGAACCAGGGAAGCTGGCCTGCCCATCCCTTGTAATGACTGGCGTTACAGGAGCGCACGCTCAGCCGCGGCGACCTCGGAGCCGACGGCTCAGGGCCTATCCATTACCTGGCAGAGATCAGGCTGCTTTGCGTGAAATCAATCATAGCACTCAACCCTTGAATGTGGTAGGATTTCGGCAGAAAGATTCTTGCTTAAAACCAAACGCTATGGATTGTTCTCTGCTTGCAACTCCTGGACCCGACTCAAATGATGTGAATTTTACCCAAGGGAAACTCCCTGGCAATGACATCCATAAACTAAATAGTCAAGGCGAATATTTAAGCTCGCCAAATTCAAGCATAGTCGTTTTCATTGATACTGGTGTCATCGATTATCAACGCCTACAAGCAGGAGCTCTTCCAGGAATTTCCACCGTTATCCTCTCCCCTGCCGAAGATGCGATGGCGGAAATGACTGCTTATTTACAACAGAATCCCCAAGTTACCACGGTTCATATTGTTTCCCATGGTGTACCAGGGCGCTTGTATTTGGGGACCAGTCAAATTGACCTAGAGAATATCTGCGACTATGAGAATTTATTGAAACTCTGGCCAGTTAATATCCACATTTTGCTCTATGGCTGTCAGGTCGCAGCAGGGGATGCGGGGGAAGAATTTATAGAGAAGTTGCATCAGTTGACGGGTGCAACGGTAATAGCTTCCGCAACTCATACTGGAAGCATCCGATTGGGAGGAAATTGGAAACTAGAGGCAATTGTTTCTCGCACCGGAAATCAGCAAGATTTGAATACCCCGTTAGCGTTTTGTGAGAACACATTAGCCACTTATGCGGGAGTATTTGCCCCTCTCGATGACGAGCCCCCCCAGGTATCCGTCACCGCCATCACCAACGGCAACGAGGCTGATGGCAGCCCGGCGATTTTCCGCTTCTCGCGCACCGGCTCCACCACGGATCCACTCTCGGTGAGCTACCGGCTGCTGGGCACCGCCCAGGCCGGCAGCGACTACACCGGTGCCACCACCGGCACGATCAGCTTCTCGGCAGGCAGTGCCACCGCCGAGCTGTCCTTGCCGGCGCTGGCCGACAGCGTGGTGGATCCGGGTGAAACGATCATGGCCCAGATCCTGCCCTCCACAACAGCAACACCCAGTTACTTGATCACCCCCGGGCAGCAAACGGCCACCGCCACGATCAATGCGGAGGGGATGGTGGTGACAGTCAATGGGCCAAGCCGGCCCAAGTGGAGCAAGGGGGAAGTTGGAAATAGGTATGCATTTGCGGCCCTGAAGAGCGATGGCACCGTCGTTTCCTGGGGTGACCCCAGCTATGGCGGCACGACACCGGCGGGGCTGAGCGGCGTCACCCAGATCTTCTCCAATGGCGATGCCTTTACGGCCCTGAAGAGCGATGGCACCGTCGTCTCCTGGGGTAATCCCGCCTCTGGCGGCACGACACCGGCGGGGCTGAGCGGCGTCACCCAGATCTTCTCCACAGACTTTGCCTTTGCGGCCCTGAAGAGCGATGGCACCGTCGTCTCCTGGGGGCCCGACTGGGCTGGCGGCACGACACCGGCGGGGCTTGGCGGCGTTACCCAGATCTTCTCCAGTGCCTTGGCCTTTGCGGCCCTGAAGAGCGATGGCACCGTGGTCAGCTGGGGAAACCCCAACTATGGCGGCACGACACCGGCGGGGCTTGGCGGCCTCACCCAGATCTTCTCCAATTTCTATGCCTTTGCGGCCCTGAAGAGCGATGGCACCGTCGTCTCCTGGGGGCCCGACTGGGCTGGCGGCACGACACCGGCGGGGCTGAGCGGCGTCACCCAGATCTTCTCCACAGACGTTGCCTTTGCTGCCCTGAAGAGCGATGGCACCGTCGTTTCCTGGGGTTACCCCGGCTATGGCGGCACGACACCGGCGGGGCTTGGCGGCGTTACCCAGATCTTCTCCACTCGCTTTGCCTTTACGGCCCTGAAGAGCGATGGCACCGTGGTCAGCTGGGGAAACCCCAACTATGGCGGCACGACACCGGCGGGGCTTGGCGGCGTCACCCAGATCTTCTCCACTGGCAGTGCCTTTGCGGCCCTGAAGAGCGATGGCACCGTGGTCTGCTGGGGTGCCCCCGCCTCTGGCGGCACGACACCGGCGGGGCTTGGCGGCGTCACCCAGATCTTCTCCACTGGCGGTGCCTTTGCGGCCCTGAAGAGCGATGGCACCGTGGTCAGCTGGGGAAACCCCAACTATGGCGGCACGACACCGGCGGGGCTTGGCGGTGTCACCCAGATCTTCTCCAATGACTTGGCCTTTGCGGCCCTGAAGAGCGATGGCACCGTCGTTTCCTGGGGTGACTCCAGCAGTGGCGGCACGACACCGGCGGGCCTGAGCGGTGTGGTGGGCTTTGCCAATCCCTTTACTGATGATCGGCTGGTGTTGCCCGACATCACACTTGCTGTTGCGCCTGCGGGAGTGGCAGAGGATGGCACCAACAATCTGGTTTATACCTTTACGCGCACTGGCCCCACCACCAGTGCCTTAACCGTTAACTACGGCATCACCGGCACTGCCGATGCCTCTGATTACACAGGCGCCACGCCTGGAGCCGGAAAAACGATCAGCTTTGCCGCAGGTTCTTCTACAGCTTCTCTCACCATTGATCCCACAGCGGATACCATCATCGAGGGCGATGAAACTGTTTTGCTCACCCTTGCTGCCGGCACTGGTTATACCATTGGCACTACAATTGCGGTGGTGGGCACCATCACCAATGACGATTTCCCCCAGGTATCCGTCACCGCCATCACCAACGGCAACTAGGCTGATGGCAGCCCGGCGATTTTCCGCTTCTCGCGCACCGGCTCCACCACGGATCCACTCTCGGTGAGCTACCGGCTGCTGGGCACCGCCCAGGCCGGCAGCGACTACACCGGTGCCACCACCGGCACGATCAGCTTCTCGGCAGGCAGTGCCACCGCCGAGCTGTCCTTGCCGGCGCTGGCCGACAGCGTGGTTGATCCGGGTGAAACGATCATTGCCCAGATCGTGCCCTCCACAGCAGCAACACCGAGCTACCTGATCACCCCCGGCCAGCAAACGGCCACCGCCACAATCACGGCGGAGGGGATGGTGGTGACAGTCAAGGGGCCAAGTTGGCCTGGGTCGAGCAATGGCGAACAGCGTAATTTCTTTGCCTTTGCGGCCCTGAAGAGCGATGGCACCGTCGTCTGCTGGGGTTATACCGACCTTGGCGGCACGACGCCGACGGGGCTTGGCGGCGTCACCCAGATCTTCTCTACTGCGGGTGCATTCGCGGCCCTGAAGAGCGATGGCACCGTGGTTTCCTGGGGTAACCCCAGCTATGGCGGCACGACACCGGCGGGGCTTGGCGGCGTCACCCAGATCTTCTCTAATTACGGTGCCTTTGCGGCCCTGAAGAGCGATGGCACCGTGGTTTCCTGGGGTAACCCCAGCCGGGGCGGCACGTCACCGGCGGGGCTTGGCGGCGTCACCCAGATCTTCTCTAATTACGGTGCCTTTGCGGCCCTGAAGAGCGATGGCACCGTCGTCTGCTGGGGTGACACCAGCTCTGGAGGCACGACACCGGCGGGGCTTGGCGGCGTCACCCAGATCTTCTCCACTTTCAATGCCTTTGCGGCCCTGAAGAGCGATGGCACCGTCGTCTGCTGGGGTGACACCAGCTCTGGAGGCACGACACCGGCGGGGCTTGGCGGCGTCACCCAGATCTTCTCCAATTCCTATGCCCTTGCGGCCCTGAAGACCGATGGCACCGTCGTCTGCTGGGGTGACCCCAGCTATGGCGGCACGACACCGGCGGGGCTTGGCGGCGTCACCCAGATCTTCTCCAATGGCGTTGCCTTTGCGGCCCTGAAGAGTGATGGCACCGTCGTCTCCTGGGGTTCTCCCGGCACTGGCGGCACGACACCGCCGGGGCTTAGCGGCGTCACCCAGATCTTCTCCAATTACTATGCCTTTGCGGCCCTGAAGAGCGATGGCACCGTCGTTTCCTGGGGTTGGCCCGGCCTTGGCGGCACGACACCGGCGGGGCTTGGCGGCGTCACCCAGATCTTCTCCACTTTCAATGCCTTTGCGGCCCTGAAGAGCGATGGCACCCTGGTTTCCTGGGGTAACCCCAGCTATGGCGGCACGACACCGGCGGGGCTTGGCGGCGTCACCCAGATCTTCTCTAATTACGGTGCCTTTGCGGCCCTGAAGAGCGATGGCACCGTCGTTTCCTGGGGTGATGCCAACTATGGCGGCACGACACCGGCTGGGCTGAGCAGCGTGGTGGGTTTTGCCAATCCCTTTACTGATGATCGGCTGCTGTTGCCAGTCACCACCAGCGCAGCAGTCACCGCCATCAGCGACGACGTCGGCATCATCCAGGGAACGGTTGCCTCCGGCGCCAGCACCGACGACACATCCTTAGCGATCAGCGGCACACTCTCCGCCGACCTGGCTACCGGTGAAACTGTTCGTCTTTACGACGGCACGACGTTGCTGGGCAGCGCAGCGGTATCGGGCACCACTTGGAGCTACGCCGATGCTCGCATACTTGGCAATAATCAAAATGTCAGCTATTCGGCCCGGGTTGCCGATGCCGCTGGCAACCAGTCGGCCGCCGGCAGTGCCTACACCGCCACCGTTGACACCACAGCACCGACCACCACCGCCGCCATCACCGCCACAGCCGACAACGTTGGCTTGATCAAAGGCAACGTCGCCAATGGTGCCGTCACTGACGACGCCACCCCCACCTTCTCCGGCACCCTCTCGGCGGCCCTGGCCAGCGGCGAAACCCTGCGCCTGTTCAACGGATCCACCCTGCTGGGCAACGCCAGCGTGAACAACACGGCCCAAACCTGGTCGTTCACGCCATCTGCCCTTCCCAGTACCAGCGGCACCAGCTACACCATCACGGCCAGCGTCGCCGATGCCGCCGGCAACCTCGGAACCTCATCGGCCCCCTTCTCCTTCTCCCTCGACACCACAGCAGCGGCACCAACCCTTGCTCTAGCGGGCGACACCGGCTTCTCCAGCTCCGATCGCCTCACCAACAACCGCACCATCACCGTTGGCGCTCTGGAAGCTGGCGCCCGCTGGCAGTTCTCCACCAACAGCGGCAGCTCCTGGAGCACAGCGCTGGCCGCCACCACCACCTCCTTCTCGGTGGCGCCCGGTAGCTACACCACAGGCCAGGTGCAGGTGCGCCAAAGCGATGGCGCCGGCAACAGCAGCCCAACCAACACCACCTTCGCAGCCTTCACGGTTGACAGCAGCGCCCCGGCCGCCCCCAGCCTCACCCTCGCCAGCGACACCGGCAGCAGCCCCACCGATCGCCTCACCAACAACGGCAAAATCACCGTTGGCGCTCTGGAAGCTGGCGCCCGCTGGCAGTTCTCCACCAACAGCGGCACCAGCTGGAGCACAGCGCTGGCCGCCGCCACCACCACCTTCTCGGTGGTAGCTGGCAGCTACACCACAGGCCAGGTACAGGTGCGCCAAACCGATGCCGCCGGCAACAGCAGCACAGCCACCACCTCCTTCGCAGCCTTCACGGTCGACATCACCGCACCGACCACCACCACCGTCATCACCGATATCACCGACGACGTCGGCCCTCTCGGTACCCTGGCCGCCAATGCGTTAACCGACGACGCCACCCCCACCTTCAGCGGCACCCTCTCTGCTGCGCTGGCAGAAGGAGAAACCCTGCGCATCTTCAACGGCACCACCCTGCTGGGCAGCGCCAGCGTTACAAACACAACCTGGTCGTTCACCCCAGCGGCATTGCCGAACGGTTTCTATGCCGTCACGGCCCGCGTCGCCGATGCCGCCGGTAACCAGGGGGCAACCAGAGCAGTGCAACGCTTCAGCCTCGATGCCAACGCCAACCAGGTGATTGGTGATGCCAATAACAACATCCTCAACGCCACCAATGCCAAGGATGTGCTCACGGGCTACGGCGGTGCCGACAGATTCTCCTTTGCCTCCCTCACCACATCAAACCTGGCCAACTTCGATCGCATCACCGATTTCGCCATCGGCACCGATCGCCTTGATGGCCCCACTGCCGTTACAGCCGCCAACATCAACAAACTCGGAGCTGTTTCAGCCCTCGATGCAACCAGCATCGGCAACGTGCTGACCAGCACCTCCTTCCTCGCCAATCGCGCTGCCACTTTCACCTATGCCGATCCCTCCGGTATCTCCCGCAGCTTCATCGCCCTCAATGATGGCATTGCTGGCTATGACACCAACAGCGATGCCATCGTGGAGATCACCGGGTACACCGGTTTACTAGCCAACTTGGCGGTGATCTAAGCGGGATCTCGTTGGGGCTGGCAACGTCCCCACAGAGATGCTCACCCTGGGGGCGATGGCTCGCCTTCAGGGGCTTGGTTGCTCTCAGGCCGGGTTGCTAGCCACGGATGCCAAGGATCAAAACAGCGTAGGGATCTAATGCGATGTGCCAAGAGCTACTGGACTCCGCTGACGAGAAAAACACAAGTCCATGAAAAATTTTAACAACCAAAAAGCCCATGGCGAATATCAATTCAACCAGCAAAAGAGCTTCTCAATGCGGAGCTAGCACTATGGCATTGGCCAAAATTCAGAACAGGCAATCAGCGGTAAGCACGGCAAATTTTTTGATTGATGCAACAGTTAAAGCAATTAACAACCGCGGCCAGATAGCGATCGCCATGCTTGCCGGCGTTGCAAGTCTGGTCCGTGCCGCTCCGTGCAGCGCGTCGGTCTGGGTCAGGGCATCCTCGAGACTCAGCTCGTCAAGCCACTGTTTGAGCACCGCTTGGTCGTGGTCCTCACCGCTGGAGGAACAGGACTGACTGATCGCCCCAGCCCATGCCGCTGAGTAGAGCGTGACCTGGGCAGTCCTCGGTAGGTGCTGGACGGCAACCCATCCTGCGGTGCCACCAAGGGTCTGGACTCGGTCCAACTCGCCTGGCTGGTATGCCCTGCCGCTGGTCCAGTTTTCGATGTCGGCTGACAGCTACTTCGGCCGCCCATGCATGCTCTCGCCGGGATTAACCCAGCAGGTGGAGCTCCCGCAGCAGGCGCCGCTGGGCCGCCGCGGGCACGAAAGCGATGGGCGGCCTGTGCCTGTCTTGGGAATAGTGGCGGCCTTTCGCGCTTCAAAAATGCTGCGCAAAAGAGTGACGTTTCGGAATGATCCTTAAAATTCTGATAAAGATTCATTGCCAGATGTAACCCAGCTGCAACCATGACACGATCAACAAAGTTGTCCATTTAGTTCTTACGAAGCCCTAGGACCGTGTTGCGCAGTAAGCCTCACCTTGTGGTGCAAAGGGAAACTTCTGAGCCCGGTCAGCCACGACATGGTGTGCGACCTTGTAAAAGCTTGCCCTCCCGATCAGCAATGGCTACGCAGGAGGTTTGTTATGGACTCTTCAGGAATTGAATCAACGAAGTCGCCAGCATTTAGAGCTGAGTTATGACGCCTGTTGATAGAGCTCCTCCAGCCGCTCCCGGCTGAGGTCGACGTAAAGGACTTGATCACCGGGCTCGGGAGCCTCGGGATGGCGCCTAGACCTGGAGCCACGTCGCTGGGTAGAAGCCAGCGGAGCCGAGCCGCGCAGGTTCTGGCTCATCAAGGCAAAAGCTCCACCGGCGATGAGCGCAAAGAAGATCAGGTAAACAGCAGCCAGAAGGTCGTTCAAGGATCAAAGATTCTTTCGATCACCCTAGTGTAAACAAATGTTGAGCGTGGCTTGCAGTTCCCAGGGTCCGTGCTGGGCCATCTCCCCAGCTGCGGCCAACAATGCCTTTGCCTTGAGAAGCACCTGGCCTGGAGGGGCGCACCAGCAGGCCATCCGCCGGCCAGAACCACAGGCTGCTCAGAACAGGAAGGCGATCGAGAGGCTCACCAGGGCCAGCCCTGCCAGACCGGTGGCGGCAAGAATCGAGACGGATTGGATCACCGGCAGCTCCAGCAAGGCCAAAATCTAGAGCAATTCTTAAGGCCCGCAATCATTCCGGCCTGGTGCCGCTGCAATGCTTTACAGCAACGCAGGCCCGTCGAGCGCAGTCCGCTGGATCACCAACGGCGACTGTTCGGATGCGTGCAGCGTTGATTGGCGAGATTGGAGCCGCTGCATCCCCGAATCCCCGATGGCCGATCACCCAGTGCGCGCCACCAAGGTCTGCCCGGTCTGTGGGCGTCCGTTTCAATGGCGCAAGACATGGAAGGACGTCTGGGAGGAGGTGCGCTACTGCTCGGAGCGCTGCCGCCGCCGCCGTTCCAGCGTCGCCGATCCCCATGGGGTGGCCCCAGGCTGCCGTCAGGGCGGCTGGAACGGGCCTTGTTTGGTCGTCGCGTCCATCACTGGGCCGGTGCCGGTCCAGACGGTGGCGGCCAGGGCTCATTGGCTTGCACGATGGAGCCCGTTCGGGATGTCTGACCATGAAGGTGATCGTCGATCTCGCTCTGGCGCCGTTCATCCTGAGCTGCTGAAGGGCGCTGGGCAAAGCACCGATGACTGTGGATAGGTTGCTGGGCTGGACCGGCTTGCTAACGCTGGGCTACGCCGGTGTCGCCCTGTTGGTGTTCCTGACCCAGCGCTCGTTCATCTATTTCCCCCAGCCCGCCGCTGATCCATCCGGCCGGCTGGAGCTGCAGGTGGAGGGGAAGCGGGTGCTGGTGGCCCATCGGCCCCACCCCGGACCCCGGGCGCTGATCTACTTCGGCGGCAATGCCGAGGACGTGTCCCTCTCCCGCACCGAGCTGGCCGCCCTTCTGCCGGACACCGCCCTCTATCTGCTCCACTACCGCGGCTACGGCGGCAGCGAGGGCAGACCGAGCGAAGCGGCCCTGCGCGCCGACGCCCAAGCCCTGTATGCCCACGTGGCCGAGCGCCACAGCGCAGTGACGGTGGTGGGCCGCAGCCTTGGCACCGGGCCGGCGGTGCATCTGGCTGCCACGCAGCCGGTGAAGCGGCTGGTGCTGCTGGTGCCGTTCGACAGCCTGCTGGCGGTGGCCCGCGGCACCATGCCGTGGCTGCCGGTGGATCTGCTGCTGCTCGATCGCTGGGATGCGGCCGCCGAGGCGCCCCTGGTGCGCGCCCCCACCACGATCGTGGCGGCGGCCGTCGATCGGGTGGTGCCCACACGCCACGCCATCGCCCTGCACCGTGCCTTCCAGCCCGGCGTGGCAGAGCTGGTTCTGGTGCCCGACCTCGACCACAACTCGCCGATCCTCAGCTCGGCCGCCTTCCGCGCTGCCCTGCAAGACCGGGACACTGGCCGTCCCCACAGCCGCTAGCAGGTGCTGCTGGAGGCGCAGGGGGTCAGCCTTGGTCGAGACGGCGGCAACGGCAAGGGCAGAAGGGGCCGCAGCGCCGCCCGAAGCGAACGCAACGCCTGCTGCCGTTCCTGTGGGGTGAGCGTGGCCTGGGGCATCACCACCAGCAGATCGAGGTCGGAATCGGGCCGCGCATCGCCCCGCGCCCGGGAGCCAAACAGCAGCACACGCCCAGGCCTGGGTTGAACCCCGGCTAGGGCAGCCTTCACCGCCTCCAGGTCGGCATCGATTGTGGGGGCTTGGATCGCCATGCCTGCAGGGTAGGGCGATCCTTGGGGTCAGAGGCCATAGGGATTCAGTAGGGCTACCCCGCAGACAGCGAAATCGGCTGTGTTTCGTGTCACGACGGTGAGGCCATGCAAGAGCGCAATTGCGGCGATCTGCTTGTCGATCCCATGCTGAGGATTTGGCACCCGCAGCCGCCCCCACAGCTGGGCAGCATCGCAGTCCAGGCTGAGAACACGATCGCCATAGTTGAGCAACACCCTCTCCAACCACTGCTCCAGAAGCTCGGCCTGCTGTTGATCACCCCGATGCCGGATCAGCTCAACACCACGTCGCAGCTCACCGATCGTCACGGAGGCCAGAAAGATCGGCGTGTCGTTGAGGGCTGCCTCTGCCCAGAAGGCGACGACGCCTGGATCAGCCCGCCGTCCCTTGCGGGTCTCGCTGATCACGTTGGTGTCAACCAAAAACATCTGCCGGTGCAACTGTGTCGTCCTGTCGATCGAAGTCGGCATCCAGTCCCACATTGGGCATGGAACCCAGCAGTTCCGCCAGATTGCGCCGAGGAGGGCTCATCAATGCCGATGCCAGGATGGCCCGATGCTCCGCTTCGGCACTGCGGCCATGAGCTCCGGCCCTCTTCTTGAGGGCTTGCACGATCCCATCATCGACGCCACGCACCAACAAATCAGCCATCAACCCCAACAACAGCTGCTATCAATGCTAGCGGGGCTTTTGAGTCGATCCAGGGTATGTCTCAATCGAAGCCCGGAACGCTCACCCCCACCCGTTCAGCGATCCGCCCCAGCAGGGCCTCCATACGATCCAGGCGGGCTTCGATGGCGGTCAAGCCAGAGGGCACGGCCACTGCCTTGGCTGCTGTCTTCGCAGCCAGTGGGGCCTCGCCCCCCCGGAGCCGCTGGATCAGGGCTGCCTTGTTGAGGCTGGTGCATCCCTTGAAGCCCCGCTCTTTGCAGAGGGCCTTCAATTCCTTCACGCCCAGCCTCTCGAGCCCCTCCGCCAGTTCTCCTGCCACCCTCGGCTCCGTTTGAGCCTTACCTGGCAGCGCCCCATCCAGCTCCCGCAACATCCGGGCATCCGCCTGGGCCAGCTCCCGCAGGTTGGCCCGCAGCGCCTCAGCGATCTTGCCCATCGCTCGGATCCTGGGAGGGTTGGGGAAGAATGGTGAGTTGCAGGGCGTGGCTCTCCGGTTTGCCAGCCTCTGGCTTGCTGGTCTCTGGTTTGCCGGCCTGTGGCTTGCCGGTCTCCGGGCCGCCGGACTGCTGTCCGTTGCTTTCCACGACGCTGGACGGCAGCTCGTTGCCCTCCAGGCTGGCCCGCAGCGCCTCCTGGCGGGCACTCAGCTGCTCGAAGCGTTCCTTGCCCGTACGCCAGCGGTTCAGGAAGCTGATCACCGCCTGCACCAGCCTGCCGATGTTGCCGCCGCCGTTGTAGGAGCGCCGGCCCAATTGGTATGCCCCAAAGGCGGTGCTCATCTCGTCGCCCGCATCCTCCAGGTGCTCCACCACATCAGTCACGATTTCGAGCATCGCGTAAGCCTCCGCCTTCACGCTCGCCTCCCGCGCCGCCAGGGCCCGCAGCCGCTGGCCCAGTTCCTGCAGCTGGCCTCCCTGCTTCTCGGAGCGGCTGCGGTGGATGCCGCGGCTGATCATCAGACTCTTGTAATTGCCCCGTAGCTCCAGATACAACGCATCCAACCGCTCGCGCTCCAGCGCCGTGGGGTCACTCGGGTAGGCCGAGGTGGGTGGTATGGCCAGGGGGGGCATCACAGATTCGGCGTTGTTCCACCATTCTCACCTGGGGTGGACTGATGCAGAAACTGCATAATCCAGACGGTGCCTGGATCACGCGGCCTTTTGCCTGTGGACTGGTCACATAACTGGTCAGACAGGAGGACGACGTGGCGGTCTGGCCCGTGAAGCACGCCAAGGCGCGCTTCAGTGAGCTGGTGGATGCCTGCCAGCGGGAAGGCCCCTAGGTGGTCTCACGCCGTGGCACGGAAGCCGCCGTGTTGGTGCCGATCGAGCAGTGGCATCGCCTGCAGGCAGCCGCAGTGAGATCCAGTCGGGAATTGAACTCACCCGTGAACAGAACGCCGCCAAGGCGGGCGATATCGAACTGTGGCTCGATCAGGTGAGTGACACCTTCAACTTCCTCAGCATGGATGGTCGGGCTTTTCGCTGCTGGGCCCAGCTGATGCATCGCCAGTCCGACACCCTCTATGAAGATGCGATGATCGCGGCCATCGCCAAGGTGCATCACCTCACGGTGGTCACCCGCAACATGCCGACTTCAGCCATTTTGAAGTGCCCCGGCTTAACCCATTCACTGCAGCCTGACGGCCCGGTTCACAAGGGAGCACTATCTCGTGGCAGGGGGCTGGCCTGAGCCTAAGGACGGCTTGTTTTATGGATGGAATGCATCGCTCAGAACGGTTGTCGACACTGCAATCTCCGCTAACCTGAAGGTGCAGATTCGCCGCATCCCTTGCTCCCCTCCGTTGTAGCCAGTGAGCTGGAGCAGGTCGCCGCCGATGCCATCCGCACCGCCTTCCACCCCACCACGCCGGACATTGCGGGGTTGATCGATCGTTTCCTGGCCGACCGCGAGCGGCCTTCTTCACTGCTCATACCGCTTACCGCAACGAGGGCCTGATGATCGGTTCCTCGGCCGCGAACCTCATCAGCACCTGGAGCGCTTCGCTTTGGAGCGTCGTGATGAGCCGCCATACAGACCTGGACGGGCCAGATGGAAAGACTATGCATAAAGTGCATAGGTTTTCTGTAAAGGGGATGGAGATCCCATGGCGTTTGCGGCTGGGCTGCCGTAGAACGAGGCAGAGTGGCATCAACCGACGACAGCGTATGGCCCATGGGAGTGTCAAGGCTGGTTGGGCGGGTGTTGGGCTGTTGCATCTCGCGACTCCTCACAACGCCCCATGCCAGTGGTGCGCCCTGAGTGGACGGCATCCCCACGCAAGTCGAGTTGGAGGGGGCGCCGGGAGTCGCAGCTGATCACGCCGATCCCCAAGCCCAGGAAGCGGGGCGGCAAGGACGAGCAGCGCGAGCTGGAGTTCGGGGCCCAGGGGCTGTCGGACAGCGACCGGCAGTATGAGGTCACCCAGCAGATCAACTCGATCCGGGCTCTGGTGGAGGAGTGGCGTCTGGCGCCCGAGAGCCAGTGGAAGGTGTCAGCGGAGACGGCCCGGCTGCTGAAGCACTTGCGCCACCACGAGTTCCAGGGTATTCGGCCCTTCTACTGCCAGATCGAAGCGGCCGAGACCGCGATCTGGCTCACGGAAGTGGCGCCGGAGAACAGAGATTACTATGCTGGCGGGAGGAAGATGAACGAATTCAATGATCGTCTCAATCGATTAATGCCATGAAATTGTATGTTGGCATTGCGGATGCCGATTGGTTTCGCTATCTACGACAGCGAAATGCCGAAGAGATGAATTTTGGCGGCCTCGGGCAACAACCCAATTCAAAATTCTCGAAGCAAGCGAGCTCTTTTTGTTCAAATCCAACTACCCAGAAAACAAGATCGTGGGAGGTGCATTCTTTATCAGGCACTCTACACTGCCGCTTGATCTTGCCTGGAAGGCATTTGGAGAAGCAAACGGAACGCCAAGCCTTACGTTATTCCGCCAGAAGATTGGGAACCTGCGCCGCGATCAAGAGTTCAATCCCATCATTGGCTTCACAATACTCACCCAACCCTTTTAATTGGAAGAAGCGATGTATATCGATCCTCCCCACGACTGGCCGTCCAATATCGTGACAGGGAAAAGTTTTGAGATTCTGCCTGGGAGTGAAGGATTGAGGCTTTTCGAGCAAGCTCAACCATTCTTCTCTCTGGTGGCCCAATCTGATCATGAGCACAGTTGGCCTGTTGGCGGCAGGTACGGTAAGGATCTCACCATCAGGCCAAGGCTTGGCCAAGCAGGTTTTCGTATCATGGTTTTAGATGAATACTCTCGTCGTTGTGCCATTACAGGCGAGAAGACGCTGCCCGTTCTCGAGGCTGCGCATATCCAGCCCTATTCTGAAAATGGGCCGCACAAGGTATCGAACGGGATTCTTATGCGTTCTGATCTGCATCCGCTATTTGACAATGGCTATTTAACCCTGACGAAGGAGTTCCATGTTGAAGTGAGTAGGCGTATCAGGGAAGAATTCTCAAACGGTCGTGAGTACTACGCGCTCCATGGGAAAAAGTTGGTATCAATCCCCGATCAAGTCAGCAACAGGCCGGATCCTTTGTTTCTGGAGTGGCACCAAAATAATTGTTATCGAGGCTAATGGATACCCCGGCTTGGCCGTTTTCGACCCCTCCACCGGCGAAGTCCGCAGTGACGAGCCCGACAATATCGCCTGCTGGTTCATCGATAGCGACTACAACGGCGAGAGCTTCTTCGTGCGCCAGGCCTACTTCCTTGGCCAGAACGATCCCTACAAGAGCCTCAAGACCTCCCTTAAGGCTTAGATCGACCTTGAAGCCTGGGAATCCCTCAACAGCGACGTCTCCGTTCCTTTCGCCAAACCCTCAACCGGCTGCATCGCTGTGAAGGTGATCAACCACCTGGGGGATGAGGTGATGAAGGTATATCGGGTGGCTTGATGCGCCGAGATTCCGCCACATTAGTGGGCGGCGTTGCTTTATCTCATGTTACCGAAAAGAGGGATGCAATGCTTTAATCGCGCAGCTTGGATTACAGTTGTCTTTTGCCCTGGCTTCTAGCAATAATCTCAATAATGAGTTGAGCCCGAATATCTTCAGTCAAGAGAGGCCCGATTTGTGCGTGCCGTTGTCAAGACCTTTTTTCAGCTTTTTTATCGAACACTAATGACAACAAGAAGACTTTGGCTTCGGGCGAAGCTTTTATAGCATTCCATGCTGTAAAAGCTTGAGTGGCTTGGTCAACAGATTGTCGGGCATCCGATTTCTTTGGTTTTTTCAGAATGTCGTAGTCAGCTTCGTGGCGTGCTTCTTGAAGGTTGCGGAAATTGTAACCATTCAGGGGTCGGGATGCGCCGCCGCGCAAGTTCACGCCTGCTCGCCCATGGCTGAGCGAGCAAAGAAGCAGTGCAGCCTTTGCTGCTGAACTCAGGGATCCGGCAGCAGTGATGGCATCA
>Ga0209298_10001395_pt1 | contig 15742 bp, 19 predicted proteins | sample S_140806_EF_Meta_FD_187325 | JGI IMG/M metagenome (GOLD analysis project Ga0209298, IMG submission 187325) | Freshwater microbial communities from Lake Simoncouche, Canada to study carbon cycling - S_140806_EF_MetaG (SPAdes) (version 2) | ecosystem: Environmental > Aquatic > Freshwater > Lake ...
CAACCCCCGCTGCATCGACCATGCGCTGCGGCTGCGAAGCCTCTGGATAGCCTATCTGCTGGCGATGTTATTTCATGTTCAGCTTGGCTTGATGCCGCTTTTCCATGGCCTCTCCGTAGTCATCGGCAATACTGTCAATCCATCACGATTGACATTGGTGTATTGGTCCATGATGGTCTATTTTTTGCTGCCGCTGGCGGCCCTCCTGCTGATCAGCTGGGCGGCCAGTGATGGCCGCAGTGATGGTCCCTGGCGCCGCTGGCGCCGCTGGCATTTCTGGCTGAGTGTACTTTATAGCGTCACTAACTTAATCCATTTGATGGCGGATATTGTCATCCCCGATTCCCGTGGTGATCAGGTGTTCTTGATGGCGCTTTTGCTCCTGATTGGGCTCTTGATCAATCGCCAGGCCTGGCTCTGGTGGCATCCCAGGTTGGCTGCGATGCAAACCTGAAAGGGGTGGCCGTGCAAAGGTGATAGTTGGCCCGCCTCGCTGGGGCCGATGCATTGCCTGTCATGTCCATGCCCCTGGTTGTCTCTGGATCGGCCCCTGGCCATCAGCAGGCCCGTACCGAACGGGAGTCCAAGGGCTTTGGCGGCTCCAAGGGCAGGCGAGCCGATGGGTTCCAAGGCGCTGGCGGCGGCGGCGGCGGCGGAGCCAAGGCCAAGGAGACCGGCAACAAGGGCGGTGCTGGCCGCAAGCGTCGGGGTAGTGGCTTAAGTGCCGCCGACCGTTCCCCCCTGGGCCGCAGTCCCGATCTGGAGGCGATGCAGGCCCGCCATCGCCTCGGACTAGCCCTCGCCGGCCGGCTGCGGGAAGCCGATGTGACCCGGGCCTGGAAACTGGCGGCAGCCGATCACCACCCCGATCGGGGCGGTGCCCATGACACCATGCAGGCGATCAACGCCGCCCGGGTCCTGCTGCTGGGTCTCGATAGCTACTAATTCCAATGCACCACCAGAACCCAGGTTCAGCGTCTACATAGGCCCTGACCACAAGGGCTATGACTGTGATGATCACAACTCGGCCACTGCCCTTCCCTCCGGCGCATCGCCACAGATCATGGCCTCGGCGAGGCAACAATCGACCAGCGTCGGCCCAGCGCCATCCAAGTGCCAGATCTTGACCTCGGCGTCGGCCGGACAGGCGAAAGTCAGCAATTCGAAGGGAAACACCACCCGCTCTAAAAAAAAATCCCCAGGGCCACAGCAGCGCAAGATCAGCAACTGGTTGCCGATATTGCGATAACAACAGAGCAGGGAAGTCATGGGGCATGGAATCCGTTCTCCTATCCAGCCACCTGGTTTTGGTTGACATAGTCGCCGCCATGACTCTTTGACAGCGGTGAGTATTTCCACTCAGCCCGACCATCCAGGCGGCCCTGCTCCTGGCCGAAGCGATGCCCAAGGACTGAGGAACTAAGGCCGGGGAAGATACTTCGCCGGGTCCACCGCCACCTGGGTGGGCCCCGTACCACTCCTCAGTTCCAGGTGTAGGTGGTCCGTGCTGGCGCTGCCGCTACGGCCCACCCACCCCAGTTGGCCCCCCGCCGGCAGCACCGTGCAGGGACGCACCGCCACAGCCTGCAGGTGGGCATAAAGGCTTTGCCAGCCGTTGCCGTGGTCCACAATCACTGCAATTCCGTAGCCGCCGATGGTGTCAACCCGGGCCACCTGGCCCGCCATCACAGCCAACACCGGCGTTCCGGGCGGGCTAATCAGATCGATGCCGCTATGTAGGCGCCAGGCGCCACGGGCACTGGAGTAACGCCAGCCGAAAGGAGAGATTTCCCCGGCCCAGCGGGTCAAGGGGTATCGCAACCTGGCCCCCGCCACCGTGCGTCGGCCCTGGGCCATCTTTGCAGCCGGACAACGGCCTGGCTCCGCCCCACCAGCGAGGGTGGCAGGGGCCAGGTTGGCCACCACCGAGGCGGCGGCAGGGGCGGGTCGAACCAGCGAACCCTGGACCGCTTCGTTGGTTAGAGCCGGTGGCACCGTGAGCCATGCCAGAGCCAAGCAACTCCCAAAAATGATCCAGCGGCGGCGGCAGCGTCCGTCCTGAGTTGTACCGCCGACGTTGCGGGGTACAAAGTGAATCGCCGCCCCAGGCACTTAGAACTCCTCCGCCGCCTCGTCCTGGTCTGCCTCGGCGGGGGGCCAGGCCAGGTGCGCAACAACTGGCGCGTGGTCACTTGGCTGGGGGTTGCCCCGCAGCCGTTGGTGGATCACGCAGCCAGTGGCGAAGTCCAACAACTGATCATCGAAGTAAATGTGGTCAATCCGCCAGCCCCGGCCCGTCTCCCAGGCGCCGCTGCGGTAATCCCACCAGCTCCAATGGCCGCTTGCTGGTTCAAACACCCGAAAGACATCCCTGAGCTCTGACCCCAGCGCCTGCCTCAGGGCCTGACGTTCGGCTTCACTGGCCATTATTCCGCCACTGAGGCGCTCGGGCGAGTGGATATCCCGGTCCTCAAGGGCGATGTTGAAATCCCCCACCACCACCAGCGGATCCCCTTGGCACCTGAGGGCCCCCAGAGCCCTCTCCAGGCAGGCCAGCCATTCCAGTTTGTAGGCGTACTTCGGGGATTTCAGCGAGGCGCCGTTGGGAACATAGAGATTGACCACCCGTATCCCATCAATGAGGGCACTGATGACGCGCTTCTGATCGGCCAGGCCCTCGGCCTCGGCATCGTCGCTCAGCAATCCATCAAAGCCGATACGAAGGTCTTCCAAAGGCAGACGGCTGAGGATCGCCACACCGTTGTAGGCCTTCTGGCCACTGAAAACAGCCCTATAACCAAGGCCCTCGATGGGCTGCCAAGGGAAAAGGTCATCACTCACCTTGGTTTCCTGCAGGCAGAGGACGTCAGGACTCTCCTCCGCCAACCAGGCGAGCACCTGGTCCAACCGAATTCGCAGCGAATTGACGTTCCAGGTGGCGATCCGCACGCCGGGCTCTCCGCAGGTACCAACTAGCATCTATGAAAGCCCCCCCTTGGCCGTCGGCGCTCCGCCAATCCATGGCCCGTTCTCTTCTGACCATCAGCCTGCTGGCACTCCTCCCTGCCCCGCTGGCGCTCTGTGGGCCTGTTGGCGCCCAGACCGCCGGCTACGGACAGACCATGGGCACCAGTCCCCAGGAACGCCAGATTTATGACGGCGGTGCCTCCAAATCTTCCGTGTTGGATGCCACCAATCCCATCGATCTGATGAATCGGTTGCGCCGCAGCACGGCCATGGATGACGCCACCTCCCCAGACCAGGCCGTTGATAAAGCCCTTAAGGATTTTGATTCCCCGGCGCCGGCTGCGACCCGCCCAGGGCTGGCTGGACCGTAGGCGAACTGGCCACCCCTCCCCCTTGCATTGGTTTTGCTGCATTCGATTGCGAGCGCACCAACAGCATCGACCAATTCGACGCCAGTTGGTCGAGCACCGGATCGGCGTTGCCCGTATTGCCACTGCGTTGCTTGGCGTTGGTCAGGGCGGTCAAGGCAGCAGGGGTATCGCCGCTTTTCTGCAGCAACATGGCCAAGGCCACCATGGGGCGTGGATCTTGGGGGAATGAGACCGCCAACTTTTGATAGGTGGCCTTGGCCTGCGGCCTCTGCCCCACACGGTCTTGAATCTCGGCCAGTAATAGCCCCAGGCCCAGGGCCTGGGGCTTGATTCCGGGGGTGGTGGTGGCGGTGAATGCCGCCTGGACTTGGCGTAGGGCCTGGCTTCCCTTGCCCTGTTCGAGTTGCAGCAGGCTCATCAATTGCAGCGCTTCCACCTGGTGGGGTTGGCGACTCAGGATCTGACGCAACTCCCGTTCAGCTCCCGTCGGATCACCGCTATCCCTGCGCAGTTCGGCCAGCATCAACCGCAAGGACCACCGTTCCGGTTCCCGATCGGCCATGGGCTCCAGCAGGGCGATGGCCTCCTGCTGCCGGCCCAGACCCACCAGCAATTCGAGCAGTCGCTGGCGATCGGTATCACTGGACTCGTGGCGCTCTTCCCGCTGCACGAGCACGTTGATTTCCTTCTCCAGGATGGTTTGGCGCGGATCGCCCGCCGACCGGTTGGCGCCGCTGCGCAGCCCCAGCCACCAACCCGCCCCCATGGCCAGCAGCGTCAGGGCGATGGCGGCGGCAAGCCCATAGGCTCCAAAGCGGCGGGGCTGGGTCAACATCCGGAACCAGAAAGGGCAAGGCCCTTAGGGAGACTACTGTTCACGCTCGCTACATTGACCTCACCGCCGCTTGGGCGCTGCTGCGCCGCACCCAAGTCCCCACCCACCATGCGTCAGCACCCCATTCCCCCGGTCACCGAACCGTTGCAATACCGGGCCATCGGTGTCGTCCGTGGGGTTTACGAACCCAGCGATCCAACCGTGCTCACCCGTGGGGCGATCCGCACCGCCGATGGTCAAGCCATTGAAGCGGTCGTGTTGGGCCGGCTGCTCACCTTGATGCGCCGGCACCTCGATTTATCCCTGCCCCATCTCTGGGTGGTTTATCCCCGCTCCCGGGAAGAGGGTCAGTTGCATCTCCAAATGGTGGGCGTCTGGGAGCCGAGCACCCTGGCTCAAGAGGCTGAAGAGTCGGACGCCAGCGACGGACTCCCCGAAGGAGACGATTACTTTTCGGTGCGCGGTGAGTTGATCTTCACCCGCCCCGAAACCCAGGATTTTGTGGTCAAGGTGCGTCAGTTGCCCCGCCCTGACGGCGAAAGGCCCATTCCCTTCAAACTGCAGCTGCGAGGCGAGATCCCCCTGGCCCATCTGCGCCATTTCGTCTCCCTCGATCTACGCCGCCAGGAGCAGGCCTTGCAGCTCGAACGTCTGGAGGTCCTCAGTCCCATCGCCCAGCGCGGCAACCGGGGCGGCAAGGGGCGCCGCCCAGATGGCGGCGGCCGCAGCCCGGAGGGTTCGCTCCGCAAAGATGATGCCCCCACCCAGGCTGGTCGCAGCTCGGACAACCGCAACCCACCGGCGCGGTCTGTGGATCCTCAGGAGCGTTCCCTGGAACCCCGCGCCGCCGCTGGCAGCCGCAGCCACTCGCGCGCCGTCAGCCGTCCGCCTCGCTAATCGCTTGATGGCCTCGGACCTCACCGCCCTTACTGCCGGACTGGCCGTCCTGACCATCTGTCTGGCCGCCGTGTTCGGACCCTTCCTGGGAATCTCCCCTTGGTGGACGACTGTTTTCACAGCCTTCGCCCTGGGCGCCCTCAGCCTGGATGCGGCGCGTTTCGGAGGCCGCGGCGGCCATCTGTTGGCGGAGACCCTGCCCGGGGGCAAGGCCCGGCTACGCCGGATCGCCCGCCACGAAGCGGGCCATGCCCTTGTGGCCCAGGCCGAGGGGCTGGCGGTGCGAAGGATCCTGGTGGGCAGCTTGGCGGCACTCCAGGCGGGTATGGCCTGCGGAGGCAGCACGGAGTTCGATCCCCCCGCCTCGGCCAGACTCCCAATTGAGGACCTGCGCCGTTGGAGCCGCGTCCTTCTGGCGGGCATGGCGGCTGAGGATTTGCTCTATGGAGAAAGTGTCGGTGGGGCTGATGATCGTGCCCTGCTAGGTCGCCTCTGGGGTCTTTCCGGCCAGGACGTGGCCACCGCCCAGCTGGAGCAGCGTCGTGCCCGCCGCGAAGTGGCCCAGTGGTTGCGCCAGCACCAAGGCGAACTGGAGGCAGAGGCGGAGCAATTGCTGGATCGCGCCCCGCGGCTGGGACGTCCCATCCCGGCGCTCGGCTCGTGACCCTCCTACACATTGACGCCCCCACTGGCTTGGCGGGCAACATGTTGCTGGCGGCCTTGCTGGATCTCGGCGTTCCGGAAACCGTCATCCACGGACCCCTGGCGGATCTCGGCTTGGCTGGGCGCTATCGCCTGGAGGTAGAGGAACGGCGCAGCTCGGGCCTCCGGGGCCTGCACCTTGAGGTTCATTGCCTGGAACAGGATCCCCACCATCGCCCTTGGGGCGAGCTGCGCGATCTGCTGATGTCTGCACCCCTTGACCCGCCCCTGGCGGAGCAGGTGCGGCAGGTTTTTTTGCTGCTGGCCGAGGCTGAAGCCAGGGTCCATGGCCATGCCCCGGAAGCGGTGCATTTCCATGAGGTCGGGGCCATCGACTCCCTGGTGGATGTGGTGGGCGTCTGTGCCGCGTTGCTGCATCTTGGGGTGAACCAAGTGAGTTGCGGTGTGCCACCCGCTGGCCACGGCAATGTGCGAACCGCCCATGGCCTGCTGCCCCTGCCAGCCCCGGCGGTGTTGGAGATCGCCCGCCGACGGGGGCTGGCCCTGGCCGATAGCAGCCGCTTTCCGGCGGCCGAACTCACCACCCCCACCGGCCTGGCGCTGATGGCCTGCTGGTCCCACCGCTTCGGGGTGGCGCCTGGGGGAGTACCTGAGGCGGTCGGCGTGGGCCTGGGCAGCCACTGCCTCGATCGTCCCAACCTGCTCAGGGCTTTGCTGCTGCGCCCCTTGGCCGCAGCTCCGGAGCCTGGAACCCAGCCACTGGCCTACGAACTGGAGGAGACCCTCCTGCTCCAGGAGGCCCAGATCGATGACGCTACAGCCGAAGACCTGGCTTTCCTGGCGGCAGCCCTGCGGCATGCGGGTGCGCTGGAAGTGTTCAGCACGGCGATCACCATGAAGAAGGGACGCCAAGGCACCCTTGTGAGCGCCCTGGCGCCTGCGGCCCTTGCCGCCGACCTGCGACTGGTCTGGTGGCGCCATGGCACCAGCCTGGGGGTGCGCGAGCAACTGCAACGGCGCTGGTGTCTGCCACGACAGATCGATTCCCGCGCCACTCCCCTCGGCCCCGTTCGTATCAAATACGCCCAAGGGCCCGATGGGGAGTGGTGCGCCAAAGCCGAACATGGGGACCTGGCCCATCTGGCCCGCCTGCATGGGCTGTCCTTGCGGGAGGTGCGCCGTCAAATCGAGCCCTTCATGCAACCCCCGGCCGCTTATCCCTCGACCCTTGCCATCCCTGAGCGCCTTGGGGGGGAACTCCCCTGATGGCCCGTCCTGTTTGGCCATGGCCCTGGCCGCGCCTGGGGCCAGGTTCCCTGACGCTGAAGTTTCCAAACCAGGGCTGGTGGCGCCGCTTGCGCTGGCCTGCAGGGGGACTTCCTGGTGGTCTGCGCCCCCTGATAACCTTGGTCAGCCTTGGCTTCGTCCTGGCGGCCCTGCTGCAAAACGGCCGCCAGCTGATCCAATACCGTCCGGACACCCAGGGACTGTTCTGGCTGACCCTGGGGGTTGGCCTGAGCCTGCTGAGCCTGATGGTAAATGGACTTTCCTGGGCAGTCATCCTGCGTTGGCTTGGACTCAGACCGCGGCTGGAGCCCTTGGTCCGTCTGTATCTGGCCACCAACATGGGCAAATTTCTGCCGGGGGGAGTGTGGCACTTAGCCAGCCGGGTACAGGCCCTCCGCCTGGGTCATGCCGCCTTGCCAAACCGAACCAGCACCCCGCTGGCCTTAATGGCGGTGTTGCTCGATCCACTATTAGCAGCGGCGGCGGCCCTGGCCCTTGTGCCCCTGGGGGGCCTGGAACACGGAATCGCGTTGCTGGCACTGGTGCCCTTGCTGGCCCTGTGGCCCCGTTGGCTTAACCCACTGCTGCAGCGGCTGGAGCGTCAACGGGCCCGCCAGCTCGGCCTGGAGGAGGCCCTGGACCAGGACCTGGCTGGCGCCCTGCGCCTGCGCTCTTATCCATGGGCGCCGCTGCTGGGCCAGTGGGCTTTTGTGCTGATGCGCTTCGCCGGCTTTGCATGCTGCGTCTTGGCCTTCGATTTGCAGCATGCCCTGGATTGGTGGCGTTGGCTCTCGGCCTTTGCCCTGGCTTGGACCGTTGGCTTGGTGGTGCCGGGCGCGCCTGGAGGCCTGGGGGTTTTTGAGTCCGTTCTGTTATTTCGACTTGGCGCTGCTCTACCGAATCCTGCCCTGCTGGCTGTGGCCTTGGGCTATCGATTGGTTGTGACTACGGCGGACCTGCTGGCGGGTCTGATGGCTTCCCTTGATGGAGGAGGCTTCGCGCGGGCCCGTGTGACAGCAGCGACGGGAGCTGGTGAGCCTGGCGAAGGCAGGCCGCCGTCGACCTAGCCTCTCAATAAGGTCTGTTCTTGCGACTCAGGGCAGACCGCTCTGGTTTGACTGCCCCGTCCCCCAGCTCCCTGCCTGCCCCATCATCTCCATCGGCGCAAGCTGCCGCCCCCCCAGCGTCGTCGCGGGCGGGCCTGCGCAGCAGCCTGCACAATCGGGGACAGCGCCTGACGGCCCAACGTCAGCGGGTGCTGGAACTCTTCGAGCAACTCGGCGAAAGCAGCCACCTCAGCGCCGAAGAAGTGCACCAGCGATTGCGGGGGGGCGAGGAGCGCATCTCGTTGGCCACCGTTTACCGCAGCCTGCGGTTGTTGAGCTCCATGGGGCTGCTGCAAGAACTCGAACTCGCCGAAGGCGGGCGCCGCTTCGAGCTCAGCGGTGAAGCCCACCGTGACCACCATCACCTGGTCTGCGTGCGCTGTGGCCGCACCGAGGAATTCGAAAGCGCCGCCGTGCTCCAGGCTGGAGAGGTGGCGGCCGGCAGCAATGGGTTTCGACTGCTGGAGTGCGTTCTGAACGTGAGGGCTCTGTGCCCGGCCTGCCTGACCCAGGAGGGGATTCATGAAAGCCAATCCCCAGAGATTCGGAGAGCCACACCCCCAAACAGGTAACAACCTGTTACTATTAGTTCACACTTCGCAACCTCCTCCGATGGCTGCTCCTGAAACCCGCTTCGGCTTCGTCGCTTTTGCTGAAACCTGGAATGGCCGTATGGCCATGCTCGGTTTCGTGATTGGCCTGGCCACCGAACTCCTTACCGGCCAAGGCATCCTCAGCCAAATCGGCCTTAGCTGAGTCCTAACCTTTTTTGATCTGATAGCAAACCCAGGGAGACTTCTCCCTGGGTTTTTGCGTTGTGCGAGAACTGACTACAGACCTTTAGCCACCAGCTTTTGGCTGGCTTGAGTCTGGACCTCAGACCAGGACCTCAGGCCAAGGCCCCACCGCAACTTGAGCCATCTCCTGCCGTACAACCGAAACAGTGGTCTGCTACCGCAATCGGCGCACCTACAGGATCGCACTCAAGCAGATCGGAAAGAGCGGACAAACTCGGTGATCTTTTGCCCAGCATCTGGTTGAAATCACAGTCGTAAAGCTGCCCCCGCCAATCAACACTGATCAGCTGGCGACACATCACCTGATCCAAATGGGCAGGATTATGATTCTTGCGCAACAAAGTGAGGTAGGGCTCAAGCTCGCCACTAAGCCGCAAGCTGGCGGCAAAGCGTTCGATCGGCATATTGGCAAGCGTCAGCAAGCTGTTGAAAACAACCCCATAACGCTCGCCCAGGTTGCGTCGAAAATCCTCCTCCAGGGCCTTTTGGGGAGGCGGCAAGCTGGGTCCCTGGGGGTTGTAAACGAGATTGAGCTCCAGATTGGAGCCCCTATGGCCATAGCCTTTACCATTTAGTTGACGTAAAGCTTCAATACTGGCGGCAAAAGCCCCGGCCCCCCGTTGGCGATCCACATTAGCCTCTAAATAGCAAGGCAAAGAAGCCATCACAACAACCGATTCACTAGCCAAGAAAGCTGCCAAATCCTGTTGATCAGACTCCAGCAGAATGGTGAGATTGCAGCGATCTATCACCCGCACCCCAAGCGCCCTGGCCTGTTGCACCAACGACCGGAATCCGGGATGCAGTTCGGGCGCCCCACCCGTCAGATCCAATTGGCCGATCTGGCGGGCGGCCAGTACCCGGGGAACCATGGCCAGGGTGGCGGGCTCCATCATCTCGGTGCGCTGGGGCCCCGCCCCCACATGGCAGTGGCGGCAGGCCTGGTTACAGCGATAGCCGAGGTTCACCTGCAAGGTGGTAACAGGACCACGACGGAGGGCAGGGAAGGGATCGATCGCAATTGCTGCTCGGCCCTGGCTGGGATCCGGATCGGTATGGGACATGGGGGACATGGACGCGATGGCAGGAACCTCGGAATGAACCTCTGGCGGCTCCATCGAGCAGGCGGCTCGATGAACTCCATGAACAAGGATGCCAATCGGGAAGCCAGAGCGGCGGATGGAGCAGCAGGATGGACCCCAACCCATCCTTGCCCATGGCCCGCTTTCTGCTGGTGCTCAAGCCCCGGAAACCGATCGAGTCCAAGGATCTGATCGCTGGCCTTGATCGTCTTGTCGACCAGCTCGATGCCGAGGTTGATCACCGCACTCCAGCCCACCTCAGCGCCATGCTGCGCGGCGGCTTGGAACATCTACGCCTGCAGCTTTTCGCTGATGTGCAAGCCAAGGCCGCTGGCCCAGTCCTAGAGCTGGTCCTGATGAGTCGCGAACCGATGGGACGCGGCGCCCCCCAGACCCGTGAATGCTTCGAAGATCTCGTCCGCAAGGCCTCTGAATCAATGGCCAACCTCGAACCCGTCTTCCGCTCCGATCGGGACGGGCCCTTGCCCAGGCAGGAGTGAAAGGCCATTTCCTCCCTCCGCAGCACCCCATGCTCCAGGCCAACAGGCTGGAGCATGGGGTGCCCCAGCCTGAGGGGCTGCAATCACAGTTTCTTGTCGCTCCCGTGACAGTTTGAATCTGTCACATGGGCGAGGATGGGTACCTTCCGCATGAAAGTTGTGCCCCTTTCCATGGCCTCCAGCACCCATGTTTTTTCAATCCGGCCCCGCAGCTCCGTAATCCGTTCCTACCGCTTGGTCGACCAATACGGATCCCCCCATCCGGTACTCGACGACCTCTACGACTCCCTGGAATCCGCCTGGAGTGAGGCCACTCTCTGGTGGCAAGCCCAAGCTCCCGGGACCCCAGAGCCCCTCGGCATCGGAGTCGAAGTCAGCACGTCCACCGGCAATTGGCGCACCGTGCGCCATCCGGCCTGCTGAGCGATTCAGGCCAGGTCTCAGGCCACCTGCACACCCTTCCAAAACGCCACACGGCCCGCAATGGCGCTCGCGGCTTGCTTTGGTTCGGGATAGGTCCAGGCCGCATTGGGGTTCTCAGCCCCCGCAACCACCACATCAAAATAGTGAGCTTCGCCCTTCCAACCACAGGTGCTGCGGTGATTGGAAGAGCGAAAAAACTCAGGCTTCAAAGAAGCTTGAGGGAAATAGGCATTGCCCTCCAACATCACGATGTCATCGCTACTGGCGATCGTTTGGTTCTGCCAACGGGCTTCCATGGTTCGAGACGAATGGGCTGACACCATCCTGCAGGGCCCGGGACGGTATCCGCGAGTATCGACCTACCGCCAAGGCTGAGCGCCGACCTCAGGCCAGGGTGTCCTCCCGAGCCTGGTGCACAAAAGGGGTCGGATCCTGATCCAGCCGATGGTTTAGATGGAGCGGCGCCCCCTGGGCCCAAGCATCACTGCTATCGAGCTGGGCAGTGGCTTCCAAGGCCCGGCGCAGGCATCTAGCGGCATCCAGGGGCATGTCCCTGGGCACGCTGATGCGGTCGCGGAGATACCTCAAGCCCCTGGCAGAACCAGCCTCGGGCCTGCAAGCTTCGCCCGTGGCCAGCAGGGTCAGGGCGGCACGTAAGGGTTGGTCGAAGCTTTCCGGCCCCAGGGGATTGCGTTGCAGCAGAGTTTGGTAATGGCGACAGACCCTTTCCAGGGCCCTCAGTGATGCCTCGGGGGATTCGGGTCGGCTGGTTTCCGGATCCGGATCACCGCCGTCGCTGATGGGCCAAGGGCCTGCATCAATGCGCTGGGCCAGGGCCCGTTGGTCCTGGCTGCCATTGGCCTGGCAGCACCCCATCTGGGGCGGCAGGTCATGGGCGTGGGTGTGGAAGTCACTCTGGGTACCGAGGTAAGTTGACCGTTGTTCCCAAGCTTTGAACCAGCGGTCGATCAGCGGGTGCACCTGGCGCAGTCGGTAGCCCTTGTAATAAGCCAAGCTGGCATTCATTCGTTCGAGATAGGGCACAAACACCAGATCGACCGTGCCTGGGGACTCACCCAGCAGGAAGGGACCGACGCTGCTCCCCAGGGCCTCCTCCAGGCGTCCCGCCATGGTTTTAAAGGCCTGGGCCGCCCGATCCTCCTGGCCACTCGTGAGTCCATGGCGGCAGAGCCATTCGCACCAGCTGGCAAAAAGACGCCGCTCCAGCCGTCTCAGAGTTAGCCCCTGGGGCTCGCCCATCGGAGCCCCCAGAGGACCAAAAGCCCCTTCCAGGGCCTCCAGAATGCGGTCGCTCTCCGTGATCAGGCGGCCATCGAGTTCGAGGGCGGGCAGATAACCAGAAGGCACCAGCCGCCGGTACCAGGACTCTTTTTCGCCGTAACAAACCATCGTCACCTTGCGTATACGGTAAGGAACCCGCTTCTCCTCCAGCCAGAGCCATACCTTTTGGCAGTAGGGACACCAGGCATGGTGGTCCCGGTACAAGGTCACCCGCACTGTCGCCTCGTCCTGCCCAAACAGCCGCAAGCGGGCCTGGGGATTGGTGGGTCCATTGACAAGGTCTGGCCGCCGGGGTGCCAGGCGCTCGAGGTCCTTCCAACTGAGGGGGTTGGCCCGTAGGGATCCCATGCCGCTGCTCTAGGGGAGCTTTCATGGTGGCGCAAGCAAGCTGGCAGGCGTTGCGAGTGTCGCCGGCAGACCTAGCGGCCAATCTGGGTGCTTTTGCACCCTTGGCAAAGCTTTGGTTTCGGTTGCTACATCTCAACCCACCCCTTGAAGGTCACTGTTGCTTGGAACTTCGCAGAAGTTGGTCTTTTATGCCATCGCGTTTTCGATCGGGCCATGGAGCGTCGACCCTTGAGACCTTCAACCGCTTGAGAATCAATCTTTTTGCTGGTGTCCAGCAACAGCAATTGCGTCGATACGGCATGGGCCTGATGGCGGCTGGGGCCGGACTCCTGCCCCTAATGGCAGGGTCGGCCCATGCCGCCCTTACCAAGATGCCTACCGATGGGGCCGACACCCTGCTGATGCTGTTCGGCTCCGCCTTGGTATTGCTAATGACCCCTGGTCTAGCTTTCTTCTATGGCGGTTTTACCCGCTCGAAGAATGTGCTCAACACCATGATGATGAGTTTCTTCCTCATGGGTCTCATCGGCGTTCTCTGGGTGGTAATTGGTTACAGCCTGGCCTTTGGCACCGGTTTCAAAAGTCCCTTCATCGGGGGCCTCGAAGCCATGTGGCTCAATGGGGTCGGTGGCGAGTTCGGGGATGCACCACTGGCCGACGGATTTGCTATTTCCAGCAGCTCTTTTGCCCTTTTCCAGGGCATGTTTGCCATCATTACCCCGGCCTTGATCTCCGGTGCACTGGTGGAAAGAATCAGCTTCAAAGCCTGGTTCTGGTTTTGTTTGCTATGGAGCCTCTTGATCTATTCACCCATGACCAAGATGGTCTGGGGTGGTGGCTTTCTTGGTCCCTTCGGCACGATCGGCGCCATCGACTTCGCCGGGGGTACCGTCGTTCACATCGCTTCCGGGGTGGCCGCCCTAGTGGCAGCAGCCATCCTTGGTCCCCGCACCACCTGGCCCAGCAATAAGCGCCCACCCCACAACGTTCCTTTTATTCTGCTCGGCGCCGGTTTGCTTTGGTTTGGCTGGTTCGGTTTCAACGGCGCCAGCATGTTTGCGTCCAAAACCGCTGGTTATCCCTTCCTGACAACTACCACAGCCGCATCAGCGGGCATGCTCACCTGGTGCCTGATCGAGTGGTTCAAGGACGGCAAACCCACCGCGGTCGGTGCCGCCACAGGTGCCGTAGCGGGCTTGGTGGGTATTACTCCCGCCGCCGGTTTCGTCTATGTCGGCGCATCTATTTTGATTGGGGCTCTCAGCGCTTTGGCTTGCACGATTGCCGTACGCATCAAATCAGCGGTTCAATTTGATGATTCCCTGGACACCTTCATGGTCCATGGCGTTGGTGGAACGGTCGGAGCCCTGCTTACCGGCCTGCTTGCTGTTAAAACTCTTGTGCCTGCCGACTATTTCCCCCTTTCTGCCAAGATCATCGAAGAGGGCGGTAATGCAGGCCTGTTCATGGCCCAATTGAAGGCCGTTTTGTTCACCTACGGCTTCGTTGCCCTGGGCACGGCACTTATCCTCTGGTTTCTGGGCCTGTTTATGAAACTTCGTGTTTCTGCTGAATCTGAAGATCGCGGTCTCGACTTCGTGGCCCACGGAGAAGAGGCTTACGACCCCATGACCAATTGAGCCAAACCCCATTATGAAAATGATCACGGCACTCGTGCGCCCCTCAAAAGTGGACGCCATCAAACGGGCCCTCGTGGCCATTGATGTTATTGGTATGACCGTCAACGACGCCCGCGGTTTCGGTCGACAGAAAGGACAGGTGGAGCGTTATCGCGGCACCGAGTACACCGTTGAGTTTTTACCCAAGGCGAAACTGATGGTGGTTGTTCCTGATGACAAGGTGGAGGCGACCATCACCGCCATCGGTGATGCGGCCCGTACCGGTGAAATTGGCGACGGCAAGATCTTCGTCAGTCCCGTGGAAATGGCGATCAGGATTCGTACCGGCGACCGGGACGCCACCGCCCTCTAACCCCCCAAGCCCTGTTCAGCGCGATCCAGCCCCAACTGTCCCCGGCAACAAACTGGTGGGGTGAGCCAACCCTTCGCTGCGGCGAAGGGTTTTTTCATGCTGCCTTGCTTCGACCAAGCCACCTAAGTTGCCCAAGGACCTGCCCGCTGAGTCATGGAAGATTGTTTCGATCTACTCGTCATTGGTGCAGGTTCCGGCGGTCTGGCCGCCGCCAAACGGGCGGCCAGCTACGGCGCCCGGGTGGCCATCGTCGAGGGAGATCGGGTCGGCGGCACCTGCGTGATCCGGGGGTGTGTTCCCAAAAAGCTGCTGGTTTACGGCTCCGCCTTCGGGCACCTGGCCGAGGATGCCAGGGCCTACGGATGGCAAATCTCCACACCAGTACCCCAGGGCGGGGTGCTGCTTCAAAGGGTGCGGGACGAAGTCACCCGTCTCGAAGGAATCCACAGGCAGGGCCTGATCAAGGCCGGTGTCAGCCTTGTGGAAGGTTGGGCCCGCCTGAGCGGTCCCCACAGTGTGGTTGTCAATACCAATGGGCAACCGGCCCGCACCCTGCAGGCGGATCGGCTACTGATCGCCGTCGGCGGCCGGCCCCAGCGACCCTCCATCCCAGGGCTTGAGCTGGCCTGGGTGAGTGACGACCTCTTTCTGCTTGAGGCCCTTCCCCAACGGGTGGTGATCGTGGGGGCAGGCTTCATTGCCTGTGAACTGGCCGGGATTTTGCTAGGGCTGGGGGTGCAGGTGTGTCAGCTGGTGAGAGGAAACCAGCTGCTCAAGGGTTTCGATCGCGAAGCCGTGGAGGTTGTGCAGGAAGGACTGCTGGCCAATGGGCTGGAGCTGCACTTCCAGCAGCAGCCCAGCGCCATCGAAGGGAAACCAGGGGCCCTGACGGTGCGCACCCGAAACGGTGAGGGCCTGGCCTGTGGGGGGGTTTTGCTGGCAACAGGTCGCAGGCCTTTCCTGCAAGGACTGGACCTGGAAGCTGCCGGAGTGGCCGTCGCCGACGACCACATCGTGGTTGATGGGGACCAGGCCACCTCCGTCCCCCACATTTATGCCGTTGGCGATGTCACAGACCGGGTCAATCTGACCCCGGTGGCGATAGATGAGGGCCGGGCTTTTGCCGATACCATTTATGGCGGCAAACCCAGACGCGTCAACCACGACCTGGT
>Ga0209298_10001397_pt1 | contig 15722 bp, 11 predicted proteins | sample S_140806_EF_Meta_FD_187325 | JGI IMG/M metagenome (GOLD analysis project Ga0209298, IMG submission 187325) | Freshwater microbial communities from Lake Simoncouche, Canada to study carbon cycling - S_140806_EF_MetaG (SPAdes) (version 2) | ecosystem: Environmental > Aquatic > Freshwater > Lake ...
CTCATTACGGTGATCACTAATTACCTTCACTTCTGAATCGGGCTGCGCATGTAGCACATCGGAGTCGTGCTTCGCGATGATTTGATTTAGCCTAGAAATATAACCAGCATCATTAGCCAAAGGGACCAAGTACTTATCTTTTAAGTTAGAAAGTGAAATCATATTTGGGGAGTTGTCCACACCGGCAATAAGAACATCCAGATTCGCGATACGAATCGAGTCGATAAAATTACTACTTGCCGATCCACCTACGCCTGTTACTAAGAGATTCATGAGATTAATTTAGTCTACTAAACTTGGTTTTGATCTAATTTCAATTGAAGTTTGCTACAAGCGGCGAATTGACTTAACGCGCCAAAACGCACATCAACGCCTCAACCGTCAGCAAGGGTGCTGCGTTACGGCTCAGATTCGTCCTGGCATCCATGATGGCGTTGATCTTTTTGATAGTTGATTGTGGCTTTGTCTTGGCAGCCGTTGCTCTAATTTCTACTTCTAGCTCTTTGTTTATCAGTGCATCATTTGCACCTGCTTGCACCATCATGACATCGCGGTAGAAGGTAGCAATATCAAGAAGTGCTGCATCTAGGCCATCACGGATCATTCTTGTTTGACGAGTCTTTTGTTCTTTCTCTAAATCTTTAATTGCCTTACTGCCACCAGTTGCCATGCCACGTCCTGTGGCACCTTTGCCATAGGCAAGTGAAAGATCATCTACCTCTTTTTCATTTCTTAGCTCTGCAGCATTTGTTGCTTGCTCTGTTGCCAGATCAACCAGTGTTTGTGCTGCTGCAAAGGCAGAGGAAATTCCTTGAAGAGTTAGGGGGAGTTTCAAGATTGTGTTTCTGGTGTTGCGGACAGATTCGTTGTTAGCCAAATAGCGAGCGCGACCAATGTGACCTTGGCTTACCCTTGCTGCAAAATCTGCCATGACAGGTGAGATGCCATCTCTGGTTTGTAGTACCTGGGCAACTGCTGTGTTAGATGGTGTGACAAGTTGCAGGTGGCGGCAGCGCGATCTAATTGTTGGTAACACATCATGCAAGGTTGGAGCACAGAGCAACCAGACTGTTCTGTTGCCTGGCTCTTCAATTGCTTTCAATAATGCATTCGCTGCAGATTCAGTCAGTCTGTCAGCATCTTCCATAACAACTACGCGCCAGCCGCCCATAGATGGTGCCCAAGCAACGCGGGTTAACAGCTCTCTTACTTCGTCAATCTTAATAGAAAGTCCTTCTGTGACAATTACTTCAACATCTGGGTGTGATCCATTGGATGCAGATCTACATTCATTGCATGTGCCACAACCATCTTTAGAACACACAAGTGCTTGGGCAAATGCGATTGCAGCAGATGATCGACCTGAGCCTGGAGGTCCCGTAAAGACCCAGGCATGGGTCATTTCCTGTGATTCTTCGCCTGATCGTGTGGCAGCTACTGCCTTTTGTAGGATCTCAACAACATGTTCTTGACCAACAAGATCTGTATAGACGCTCACTTTTTCTTAACTGTCTTCTTCTTTGGTGCTGCCTTTTTAACAGCTTTACCTGCAGCCCTTATTGGGCGCAGTAATAGATTGCCTTTGTCTTCTACTGCGTTGCGCTTTAGCGCAGGGATTTCACTGACCCTAGAGATTATGGCCGCGTGTGTGTCCTCTATGGATTGATTGCCATCGATGATGACATAGCGCTCTGGGTCAAGGGCAGCTAACTGCAAGAACTCTTGACGTACTCGCTCATGAAAATCCATAGGTTGTGATTCAAGGCGATCTTTACTCTTTAAACGAGCAAGACCAATCTGTGGTGGTAGATCAATAATGATTGTAAGAGTTGGGAAGAGTGATTCAGTTGCCCAACGAGATATACGTGCCACTTCACCAGGCTGCAGGACACGTCCTGCGCCTTGATATGCAATGGATGAGTCAAAGTATCGATCACTAATTACAACATCACCTTGGGCAAGTGCTGGGCGAATAACAGAGTAAACATGGTGGGCACGATCTGCGGCATAGAGCAGAGCTTCTGCGCGGGGTGAGATCTCTCCGGTTGAGTGAGAAAGAAGAATCTTTCTAATTTCAACTCCAAGATCACTGCCGCCAGGCTCACGAGAAAGAACAACTGTTTCATCTTCTTGCTCTAACCACTCTTTGAGTAATCGTGCTTGTGTTGTTTTACCAATTCCTTCGCCGCCCTCAAAAACAATGAAGACACCTTTTGTTGGCGCACCAGTGATGCTGCCCAGCTCTCCTTTAAGCGCATTTGAAATATCTGACCACAAAGAAACATTAGGTCGATCCTTCATCTGTCTATAGGAGATCAGTCCGATAATCACCGCAATGACACCTGCGATCATGATGGTCACAGCAGCTCCGTTATAGGAAACCTGTGTGTTTTTAAATTCAAAGGTGTGTTGACCAACTGCTGCTGCAATGATGGGCGCAACAGCTAGGACGCCGACTAGAACAATGCGGATCAGGCTTTGCACGAAGGCAAAGGTGCGACCGCGAACATCATCTGCAACCTCCATGCCCAGCATGGTGAAGCCGGTAACCCAGCAGATGCCACTAAAGGCGCCCAAAATGATGGTGATAAAGACAGCTAAAACAAGGTTTGGGATGGCAGCAAGTGCCATGAGGAAGGCACCTGCAACTGTTAGAGATGCACCAAAGAGTCGTCTGCGAGAGAACTGCGCAAAGACTTTAGGGCCAAAAGCAATACCGGCAGCTAAGCCCGTAAAGACTGCGCCAAAGAGAACACCGTAAGCAGCTTCACCGCCACCAAGATCACCAACAAATGTTCTAGCAAGTCCAATAACCGCACCTGCTGCTAGGAAAGCACCGAGCATGCCAACGACTAGACCACGAATAATCTTTGTTCCGCTAACAGATTTCCAACCTTCGTGCAGTGATTTTATGATCCCAGTTTCTGCAGCATTTTTTGCTGCAGCTCCTTTAGGGATCTCTTTTAATCCCCAGATCGTAAAAGCTGCAAATGCAAAAGAGAGAGCATTGACATATAAGGCTATGTCAACTGCAGTTGCTGCTAGATCAGGCAAGGTTGCATTAATTGCTGTGATGAAAAGAGAAAGGAATGTAAAGAGCAGGGCTGCGACGGGTGCTGTGCCATAGGCGGCCAAGAGTGTTACTTGGTTAGCGCTTTCTAATTTCTCGCGTGGTACCAAGTTTGGTACCGATGCATCCTTGGCTGGGGACCAAAACAAAGTTATGCACTCAACCAAGATCATGGCGGTGTAGAGCCAGAAGTAATTGTTTGCAATTGGGATAGAGATATAGAGCGCTGCGCGCAGGATGTCGCAATTAACCATTAACTTGCGACGATCTAACTTGTCAGCAATAACTCCAGCTAGTGGACCAAGAAAGACTGCAGGTAGTAAGCGTGCGATGAAAACACCTGCGATAGCAAAGTTTGCTGTGGTGTAGTTGCCATCTGAGAGTTGCTGGGCCAACGCAGTTGTTGCAAGAAGTCCTAGCCAATCACCCAAAGATGAAAAGACCATAGAATTCCAGAGCTTGCGAAAGGGCTTAATTGCCAAGACACCTCGAGTCACATCCTGCGCAGGTGCGGCAGGGGTTGGGAGCGTCTTTGGCATGGTGGGAGTCTATCGGGCGCTTGAACCTGGCTTAAAGAGGCCACAGGGGCCCTATTTATGGGTGTTTATAGATGTAGCACAATTGTTAATGTGTGCTACATTTTAACTATGACTACAGCCAAAAAAGCCAAAGCCCAGAACACTACGGTTGGCGTGCGCGAACTTCGTCAAGCCGCATCGCAAATTTTAGACCAAGTCAAAGATGGAGTAACTGTGGAAGTAACCGAACACGGTGTGCCCGTTGCGCGAATTGTTCCAATTACGCGATCTATATTTGAAGAGTACTTAGAAAATGGCAGAATTATTCCTGCTCGAAATCCAAATCGTGTATTTACAATGCCAAAAGGAAAAATATCTAAAGGCAAGCAGCTCTCCGAAATCATTATCGAAGAGCGCCGGACAGCAAAGTTTTGAGATGGTACATAGATAGCTCAGCGATCATTAAGTTGATCAAACCTGAACTTGAAACAAAAACTCTACTTCAACAACTTCCACTCTCTATAACTACTTCTCAGTTAAGCAGAGTAGAAGTAATCAGAACTATTAATTTGAATTTCGCTGAGTTGCTTGAAGACGCGTATGACATTCTATTCGACATACCAATGATTGCAGTCGACAACTCTGTTCTATTGGGAGCCGAGAACCTTCCTGCATTTATTAAATTAAGAGCTTTGGATTCAATCCACATGGCAACTGCCTTTTCTATGAAGAGTGAGATTGAAGGAGTAATTACCTACGATAAAGAAATGGTGAAGGCCGCGAGTGCGCTTGGTTTTAAAACTATGTCTCCGGGAATGAAGTAGTTACTCAGCCTTCTTCTTGGCTTTACCTGATGCAGCCTTCTTGGCAGCCTTCTTTGCTCCTGCTTTTTTAACAACATTCTTTGTAAGAGTCGGTGCTGCATCGCCCTTCTTAGGCTTTGCTGCAGCTTTCTTTTTTGTCTTTTTTGGTGACGGGCCGTTCTCTGCTTCCCATGCACGGCGTCCTGCAAGTAGTTCAAGTCCACGATCTAATGTCATTCCTTCTGCAGTATCACCACGACGCAGCGTTGCATTTGTTTCACCGTCAGTGACATACATACCAAAGCGACCATCTTTAATAATCAACGCCTTTTGAGAAGTTGGATCAATACCAAGTTCTTTAATAGGAGGCTTTGCAACGCCGCGGCGTCGCTCCTTTGGACGTGAATAAATATCAAGTGCTTCTTCTAATGTCATTGTGAATAGATGGTCTTCACTTGGCAGGGTGCGTGAATCTGCGCCAGCTTTTAGATATGGACCATAGCGACCGTTTTGAACTGTTATCTCTTCACCTGCGCTGTTGGTACCCAGCGTTCTAGGGAAAGAGAGCAACTGCAACGCATCTTCATACGTCACGGTATCTAATGTCATTGTTGAAAGCAGGCTTGCTGTCTTTGGCTTTGGTGCATCTGCCTTCTTCTTTTTCTTCTTGCCAGATGCTGTTAACTCAACTGGTACTTCTGGTAATACTTCGGTGATGTAGGGACCAAAGCGTCCACTCTTTGCAATGATCGGCAAGTTTGTTGCTGGATCAATACCTAGTTCGCGCTCACCAGAAGGAGCAGCTAACAACTCAATTGCTTTAGCAAGTGTTAACTCATCAGGGGCTAAGTTCTCAGGAATGTTTGCAAGCTTGCGTTCTTCACCCTCTTTGTTCTCTTGCAGGTATGCGCCATAGCGACCAACACGTATTTCAATCTCAGGGGATAGGTTCATGGTGTTGGTTGCTCGAGCGTCAATAACGCCAAGATCTGCTGATAATTCATTAAGTCCAGGCTGGCCATCAACGCCATAGAAGAATTCACGCAGCCAATCAACACGGCCAGCTTCTCCTGCTGCGATCTTGTCTAGGTCTTCTTCCATGCTGGCTGTGAACTCATAATCAACAAGTTTTGTGAAGTGTGTTTCAAGTAGTCCTGTGACAGAAAAAGCCAAGAAGGTTGGTACTAATGCGCGGCCACGCTTATAGACATAACCACGATCTTGAATTGTTTGAATAATTGATGCAAAAGTAGATGGTCGACCAATACCAAGCTCTTCCAATTTCTTTACAAGAGTTGGTTCGGTATAGCGGGCAGGTGGCTTTGTTTCGTGACCTTCACAGGTGTATTCGTTGACCTTTACCGCTTGGCCAACTGACATGGCAGGTAAGCGCTTATCTTCAGACTCTTCATCTTTGTTTTCTTCACTAACGATTTCATCGTAGGCGGCAAGAAATCCTGGGAAGGTAATTACAGATCCGTTTGCGCGGAAAATTGTCTTTTTGTTGTCATTTGTTGTTGCGTCAAAATCAACCCGCATCTGCATCTTTTTAGCATCCGCCATTTGTGATGCCACTGTGCGCTTCCAGATCAGGTCATAGAGTGCGAACTCATCACGAGAGAGCTCAGGTGCTAACTCACCTGGAGTTTTAAAGACATCTCCTGCTGGGCGGATTGCTTCGTGGGCTTCTTGGGCGTTCTTAGTTTTACCGACATAGGTGCGAGGAGCATCTGCAACATGGTCTGCTCCATATAAAGCTTTTGCTGCGTTACGTGCAGCTGTAATTGCTTGTTGTGACAAGTTGATGCTGTCGGTACGCATATAGGTGATGTAGCCGTTTTCATACAGTCTTTGTGCAAGACGCATCGTGATCTGTGCGCCCCACCCAAGACGACTACCAGCATCTTGCTGCATCGTTGAAGTTGTAAAGGGAGGCTTAGGACGCTCAGTACGTGGGCTTTCCTCCATGGATTTAACAGTTAAATCACTGCTTTTTAGTGATTCAACTAGGCCACGGGCACCCGCCTCATCTAATAACAAAATATTTGCTAATGATTTTTCTTTGACCGCACCATCTGCGCCAAAGTCTGAAGTTGCTGCAACTCTCTTGCCTTCTACCTCTAGTAAGCGCGCGTTAAAGCCAAGGGCGGTAACTGCAGCTAAATCCCACCACGCAGATGAAATAAAGGCCATACGCTCGCGCTCTTTTTCAACAATCAACCTTGTGGCAACTGATTGCACGCGTCCTGCTGAAATGCGTGGCATAACTTTCTTCCAGAGCACTGGAGAGAGTCGGTATCCAAACAATCTGTCTAGAACTCTGCGAGTCTCTTGGGCATCAATTAAGTGATAATCAAGATCGCGGGTGTCATTTACTGCAGCTTGGATAGCCTCTTTTGTGATTTCATTAAAAACCATGCGCTTGATAGGAATCTTTGGTTCAAGTACTTCCACCAAGTGCCAAGCAATCGCTTCACCTTCGCGATCCTCATCCGTTGCCAGAATTAACTCTTCAGCGCTTTTCATTAACTCTTTAAGTTCAGCAACCTTCGCCTTTTTATCTGGGTTAATCACATAAAGAGGAGCAAAGTCGTTTTCAATATCAACGCCCTCTTTAGCCCAAGCAATTTTTTTATATTCCTTTGGGATATCTGCTGCGCGCTGTGGCAGGTCACGAATATGGCCGACGGAAGCCTCGACGACATATCCGTCGCCGAGGTATCCACCAATTTTTCTGGCCTTTGCTGGTGACTCAACAATCACCAGCTTAATCAGGTCAGCTTTTGCTTTAGCCATAGGGGGAAGTGTCCTATGTGTTAAACGGTAATTGCTGTTGCTTGACGACGGTTGCGGATAAGAGCACCGATGATCACTGCAACTGCAAATAGTGAGATCGCCATGCTTGTTCGTTCTCCGTTACCAAGTGCCAAAGAAACAATCGCTGGTGTAATTAACAAAGCAACAAGGTTCATTACCTTGATAAGTGGGTTAATTGCAGGTCCTGCTGTGTCCTTGAAGGGATCTCCAACAGTGTCTCCAACGATTGTTGCTGCGTGTGCTTCTGAGTTTTTTCCGCCGTGATGGCCATCTTCAACCATCTTCTTAGCGTTATCCCACGCACCACCTGAGTTAGAAAGAAATACTGCCATCAGTGTTCCTGTGCCAATAGCACCGGCAAGGTATGCACCAAGTGCGCCAACACCTAAACCAAAGCCAACAGCAATAGGTGCCATTACAGCTAGTAATCCTGGTGTTACAAGTTCACGTAGTGAATCGCGAGTACAGATATCAACTACGCGTGCGTAATCTGGCTTCTCTGTGCCCTTCATGATTCCTGGGTGCAAGCGGAACTGTTCACGCACTTCAACAACAACCGCGCCAGCTGCACGTGATACTGCATTAACTGCCAAACCTGAGAACAAGAACACAACTGCTGCTCCGATAATCAAACCAACAAGGTTACGAGGATCAGCAACATCTAAGATGCCCTGGAACTGCAAACCAACTTCTGCTGCAGTCTTACCTGCATCAATTACCGCTGTCTTGATCGCATCTGTGAATGCACCAAATAGGGCTGTTGCAGCCAACACGGCTGTTGCAATTGCAATGCCCTTAGTGATCGCCTTAGTTGTGTTACCAACTGCGTCCAGGCTTGTAAGGATCTCTGCGCCTTCGCCATCAACATCGCCAGACATTTCTGCAATGCCTTGTGCGTTATCTGAGATTGGACCAAATGTGTCCATCGCAACGATTACACCAACAGTTGTTAGTAGTCCTGTGCCAGCAAGTGCGATTGCAAGCAGTGACAGCACAATGCTTCCGCCACCGAGCAAGAACGCACCGAATACTGCTGCTGCAATAAGTAACGCAGAGTAAACAGCTGATTCAAAACCAACTGCGATACCAGCCAAAATTACTGTTGCTGCACCTGTCTCAGATGAAGCTGCAACATCATTTACTGGACGCTTGCCAGTTTCTGTGAAGAAGCCTGTTAATACCTGAATTGCTGCAGCAAGTGCGATACCGATTAAAACAGCGCCAATAGCTAGTACACGTGGGTTTGTGTTACCTGCTGCTGCAACTGCTTCTGGTGAAAGACCTGTCATCAACTTGAAATCAGATGGTAGGTAAGTAAATGTTGCAAGGGCTGTTAAGCCTGCTGAAATAATTGCTGATAAGAAGAATGAGCGGTTAATCGCGCTCATTGCTGACTTATCTGTGCTGCGTAGCTTGGTAAGGAAAATACCAATCACTGCTGTGACAGTTCCGATTGCAGGAACGATCAATGGATAGATAAGACCAGCATCACCGAAGGCGGCCTTACCAAGAATCAAAGCTGCAACAAGTGTTACGGCATATGACTCGAACAAGTCTGCAGCCATACCAGCACAGTCACCAACGTTATCTCCTACGTTGTCCGCAATAGTTGCTGCGTTACGTGGGTCATCTTCTGGGATGTGCTTTTCAACTTTACCAACAAGGTCAGCGCCAACATCTGCTGCCTTTGTAAAGATTCCGCCACCAACTCGCATAAACATCGCAAGCATCGCTGCGCCAAAACCAAAGCCTTCAAGAACAGCAGGTGCGTTCTCGCGGTAGATGATTACAACCAGTGATGCACCGATTAGTCCAAGACCAACAGTTGTCATACCAACAACGCCACCTGTGCGGAATGCAATCTGCACAGCCTTTTGGCCATCCTTGTTTCGTGCAGCATCTGCAACACGCACATTTGCGCGCACTGCAAGCCACATACCGTTGTATCCAACTAGTGCAGAAAATGCTGCACCTAGTAAGAAGAAGATTGAACGGCCAACGCGAATTTCCGCATCCCCTGGGAGTGCGAACAAAAGGAAAAATACGATTACAACAAAGTATGAAAGTGTGCGGAACTGGCGAGATAAAAACGCAGCGGCTCCTTCTTGCACAGCTTCTGCGATTTCACGCATCTTTGGTGTGCCATCACTTGCTGCCAATACCTGGGCACGTAGGCCGTAGGCGATGGCGAGGGCAGCTAGGGAAATTGCTAGAACGATGTAGGCATATGTCAGGTTAGATCCGGTCACTTGGACCAGCGATACGGTGCTTGAAGCACGCATAGGTTCTCCTCCATTGGAGTTACAGGCGCCCTAAAACGAGGGTCAGGCGCGAGACTGGTGAAGTGTAAGCGCAGATACCCTTAAATCAGCAAATTTATACTTATCTATTACCTAACACTGGCCGTGATCCAAGGGCCATCACAAGGGCCAAAACCGCCGGAACCAGCATGGCCCAGCGCAGGCCAATGGCATCTCCGAGCAAGCCCAGGGTTGGCGGGCCGACCAGGAAACCGAAGTAGGCGATGCCAGAAACCATGGCCACACCTTCAGACGGTGCGAACTGTCCTTCAAATCTGGTCTTGGCAATCTCGCCAGCTTGGCTAAAGAGCATTGGGATAACTGTTGATAGACCAATACCTGCTGCAAGCCAACCAACAATAACTCCACCCATGCCACCAACAAGTAAGCCAGAGCCCAAACCAATACCTGCAACTAATCCGCCGCCGACAATTAACTTCATTGGGCTGTACTTGCTTGCAAGACGATCTCCGAACAAGCGACCGATCACCATTGCCGCAGAGAAACAAATATAAGGAAGAGTTGAAATAAATGGAGATGCATCAAAGGTGTCGCGAGCAAGGATTGCGCCCCAGTCACCTGCTGAGCCTTCACCAATTGCCGCGCATAGTCCGAGCAAGCCAACAATTAAAAATACCTTTGGCTTTTTGATTTTCTTTTTACCTTCAATTGGGTGCTGATCTAGTTCAGCAGGCAAGAACCAGTTGCGCACAAAGAAGTTTGCGAGAAACACCAGCACCGCAATAAAAGCTGCATGTCGCATTAGATCAATATTGTGCTGTGAAAACCAAGCACCGATTGCGCCTCCGCCAAGTGCGCCTAATGAAAACATGGCATGGAAGGTGCTCATGTAGCGCTTGTCTGCTTCTTGCTCTAAAACAATTGCGTGAGAGTTCATTGCGACATCTTGGACTGCAAGGCATGCACCAAGAACAAATAGCGTTAAACAAAGAGTTAAGTAGTTATTCGCAGTTCCAACGAGCAATAAGGCGGCACCCAGCGAATAGGTTCCATACAGAGTTATTGGTGCGCTTCCGCTTTTAGCTGTTTGCTTTCCAGAAAATGCAATCCCAAGTAAAACTCCGATAGAAATAATTAACAAAGCAAGGCCCAAGGCGCTATTAGAAAGATCCAAATTTTCCTTGATATCAGCAACGCGGGAATAAAAAGTGCCGGCAATTGAGCCATTGATAACAAAGGCCGTGGTTATTGCTATGCGGGCACGTGAATATTGGCGTATTTGGCTCATTTGTGGAGTTTACTGACATAAAGGCCATTAGCCCATAGGCTTAATCCATGGCTAATTTTCCAAAAGATTTCTTGTGGGGCGCAGCAACTTCTTCATATCAAATTGAAGGTGCTGCCTATGAAGATGGTCGCGGAGCATCGATCTGGGACACATTTTGTAAGACACCTGGCAAGGTAGCAAAGGGTGACACTGGTGATGTGGCCAATGATCACTATCACCGCTATCCAGAAGATATAAAGATCATGAAAGACCTTGGATTACAGGGCTACCGATTCTCATTTGCATGGCCTCGTATGTTTCCAAATGGTGATTCGGTCCGAGAAGAACGCGGTTTTGATTTCTATGATCGTTTAATCGATGGGCTACTTGAAGCAGGTATCGAGCCATTAGCAACTTTGTATCACTGGGATTTGCCACAAGCTTTGCAAGATAAGGGCGGTTGGGTAAACCGCGACATTGTTAATCACTTTGCTGATTACTCAACTGCAGTTGTTGAGCGCTTTGGTGATCGTGTTAAGAAGTTCTCACCAATTAATGAGCCATGGGTTGTTGCATGGCTGGGCCATGGCATTGGTATTCACGCGCCTGGAATTCTTGATCGACGTTCTGCGTTCGCTGCAGCTCACCACACAGTTCTGACACACGCTGCATCGACGAACGCGATGCGCGCTCTGCGCAGCGATATCTTGACTGGGCCAGTTCTAAATCAAGCAAACCATGTTGCAGATGATTTAAATGATCCAGCACAAGCACATGCTGCTGCTATTGGTGATGCTCACCAGAATCGTTTCTGGATGGATGCGATCATGCATGGCACCTACCCACAGATCTTGCTTGATACATACGGCGATGAGCTGACATCTGTTATTAAAGATGGCGATATGCAGGCTGCTCAAGTAAAGAATGACTTCATCGGCATTAACTATTACTTTGATAACCGCATCGGTAAGTCCCTCGGCGGAAAGCCTGAATGGCACTCTATTTCAGGCCTTTTTGACCTAGATATCGATGAGACTCCACGTGGTCCACTAACCGATATGGGTTGGCCGCTATCTCCAGAAGGTTTGGAGAATCTTCTTGTTCGTTGGCACAAAGAGCATGGTGACAAGTTGCCACCGCTCTACATAACAGAAAATGGTGCCGCCTACGATGATGGTCCAGATGCTTCTGGTCGCGTTGCCGATCAACGTCGCATTGATTACTTGCAAACACATTTAAAGGCTGTTTCAAATGCAATTGCACAAGGCTCACCAGTTAAGGGTTACTACCAGTGGTCACTGATGGATAACTTTGAGTGGGCACTTGGCTATGACAAGCGCTTTGGCATTGTGCACGTTGATTTTGAAACTCAAAAGAGAATCATTAAAGATTCTGGGTATTGGTATCGCGATCAGATCAAAAACAACGGGGCAAACATTTAATTTACTTAACTGAGCCCGCAAGAAGTCCGCGGACGAAGTAGCGCTGTAGTGAGAAGAACACAATTAGTGGGATCGCAATAGTGATGAAGGCACCGGCTGATAGCTGTGTGTATCCAGAGCCGTACTGACCAACGAGTGAGGCCAGCTTGCTGTTAATTGGTGCAACCTCTTCTGTGCCAGATGCAAATGTAAGTGCAACTAGTAAGTCATTCCACACCCACAAGAACTGGAAGATTGCAATTGATGCAATACCAGGTACTGCAAGTGGCAAAACGATACGACGGAATACTGTGAAGTGGTTTGCACCATCAACATATGCAGCCTCCATCAAATCACGAGGCAATCCTGCGATGAAGTTGTGCAACAAATAAATCGCTAACGGCAATGCAAACATTGTGTGAGGTAACCAAATACCTGCAAAATCTCCTGCGATACCAAGTGCTGGGAAGATTGGAATTGATCCAATGTGGGCGCCACCTGTGAAGAGCAAAAGAAGCGGGATTAAGGCCATCTGCAAAGGCACTACCTGCAGCGCAAATATTGAGAAAAATAGGAAGTCGCTGCCGCGGAATCGAATCCAGGCAAGTGCGTAAGCAGCCATGGTTGCGATTGCAATCGGGAAGATTGTTGCTGGCAGAGTAATGACAATGGAGTTAATAAAGTAAGGAAGAACTCCGGCACTTAATGACTCTGTGCCATCACCCAGGAATACACCCTTGTAATTTGCAAAGGTGAAATCTGGATGCAACAGTGAAATCCACCATGCTTCGCCAAGAATCTTTTTATCATCTTTAAATGAAGTTACAAGCAATCCAAGTGTTGGGACGGTCCACACGAAGGTGACAAACCAAACTACTACCGTTGCGATCTTGCTTGAGAAGATCTTGCGACCAGGAGTGTGCTCAGCGAGCTTCTTTGCCATTAGTGAGTACGCTCCTTTCGCAATGATTGGATGTTGTAGATCAGAATTGGGGCCACCAACAAGAAGAGAACAACGGCAAGTGCAGAACCCTTACCTTGATCAAATTGAACGAAGGTCTGTGAGTACATCTCATTTGCAAGCACGTTGGTACTAAAGTTTCCACCGGTCATTGTGCGAACGATGTCGAAAACCTTGAGCGCGCCCACAACACCGGTTGCAAGCACCACGACGAAGGTTCCCTTAACCATTGGGAAGGTGATGTTGCGGAATAAACGCCAGCCGTGAGCACCATCTAGGGCTGATGCTTCAACAATATCTGAAGGCACGCCCTTGATCGCAGCTGACAAAATAACCATTCCGAAGCCCATCTGGGTCCAAACGTAAATAATCATTAACAAGAAAGTATTAAGTGGCTTTGAGAGCATCCAGTCACTTGGTGTCAATCCAAAGAATTCAACAACGGCACTTAACAAACCTATTTGTACATCGCCTGGTTCGTTATATTCATAAACAAACTTGAAGATAATCGAGGCGCCTACAAATGAGATCGCCATAGGCATAAATAACAGTGATTTTGGGATGGATTCATGCTTAATGCGATCCAACATAACTGCCAGCAACAGTCCAAGTGCTGCCGTAAATAGAGGCACAACCAAGATCCACAAGATTGTGTTGATCATGATTGTTTTAATGTTTGGATCTTCAAGCATCCATTGATAATTGCCAAGCCCAATAAACTCATTTGAATCTGGATTCATAAAACTAAAGAGAATTGTTCGAATGCCGGGAATTACAACACCGGCAAGCATTAGTAGAAGCGCTGGAGCTAAAAAGATCACTAAGGCAATAGGTCGCGCTTTTTTACCATTTGCCCGTCCTGCAATTGTGAAAATTAATCCAAGAACAATAAAGAAGATTGCAATAGCAGAAAACGCTGAGGTGAACTTAGGAATGTTTGTCGAAAGAAATTCTGACATTTCTTATTTCACCTTTCTAGCTCGTTAAAAAAGTTACTTCTGATTATTGAAGTTTAAGTACAGAGGAGGCCACCCGTAAAGGTGGCCTCCTCTGTATTACTTATTGCGCTGTATTAGCTCTTTGGCCAAGCAGCATCGATTGCCTTTACAACATCAGCAATGGACTTTCCTTCACCGAACCAAGCGGTGAATTCCTTCCACTCTGCACCTGCACCGACAGCAGCTGGCATTAAGTCAGATGCGTCGAATCCAAATGTTGACTTTGGATTTGATAGGTATGTTGCTGACAACTTATCTACTGGGTTCTTGTAAGCAGCTAGTGGTACACCGCTGTTTGCAGAGATCCAGTTATCAAGCTGAACACGTGATGTAGCAAATGTTGCAGATGATAGGTATGTCTGTACTGCTACTACCTCAGGACGTGATGCGAAAGCTGCTGTGAACTCTCCACCACCGACAACTGGAACAGTTACCTTTGAGTTTGTAGCTGGTAGGTAGAACGCAAATGCATCACCTGTTGGTGAGATTGTTGCGCCTGACTCAGCAATGATGTTTCCGTAGAAAGAAGCCTGCTGAAGCATCATGCACTTACCATCAGGAATTCCCTTACCTGCATCTTGGAATGTAGTTGTAGCGATTCCCTTAACGTTTCCAACCCACTTTGGATTCTGCATCCATGATGCAACCTTCTCCATAGATGAAACGATGCGTGGATCTGAGAACTTAACAGTGTGGTTTACCCAACCGTTGTATACAGCTGAACCGTGATCGCGTAGAACAATCTGCTCTACCCAGTCAGTTGCTGGCCAACCTGTTGCTCCACCAGAACCAAGACCACCGCAGAATGCGATCTGTCCCTTTCCTGCCATGGTGTCAGCAAGTGCTGTCATTTCAGCCCAAGTTGTTGGAACCTTGTAACCATTCTTTGTGAATTGCTTTGGTGAGTACCAAACAAGTGACTTCATGTTTGAACCGAATGGGGCTGCGTAGAACTTGCCCTTTACAGTTCCGTAATCTTTCCAAGACTTTGACCAGTACTTGTCAACGTTAGCAACAACAGACTTTGGTGCAAGCTTTACTTTGCCTGTTTCAACTAGCTTTGCAAGAAGACCTGGCTGTGGGATCCACGCTAGATCTGGTGCGTTGTTACCCTTAACACGAACTGGTAGCAATGCTTCGAACTGGTTTGATCCTTCGATCTTGATCTTGATACCTGTGCAAGTTTGGAAATCCTTCATTGCAGTATTAAGAGTTGTTAATTCTGGTTCTAGAATTGATGTAAAGATTGTTACTGTCTTGCCCTTCATCATCTTGTAGCCAGCATATGGATCACAGTTAACTGCAGCAGAAGCTGAAGTTGTTGTTACCAATGAAGCAACGAGAGAAAGAGCTGCTGCGCCAACAAGCGCGACTAAACCTTTTCTTTTCATTTTTATCCTTAAGGGGTCAGCGGTCCGGGCTCCCCATGAAGCCCGCGTCCCGTGGTGGGTCAATTCTTGTGCGAGGGGTTCGCAGGAGCAAGGCAAATGACATGCAAAAGTATGTATAACTACAACGATTTGATAACTGTCCAGCCCCACGCGTGAGATAGCCTGCCTGTATGAACCTTTTTGATGCCCATTCAATCGTTGGCGATCTGGGCCTA
>Ga0209298_10001399_pt1 | contig 15716 bp, 14 predicted proteins | sample S_140806_EF_Meta_FD_187325 | JGI IMG/M metagenome (GOLD analysis project Ga0209298, IMG submission 187325) | Freshwater microbial communities from Lake Simoncouche, Canada to study carbon cycling - S_140806_EF_MetaG (SPAdes) (version 2) | ecosystem: Environmental > Aquatic > Freshwater > Lake ...
CCTTTCCCTTTGGGAAAAGGGGGTAAATGAAGGGGTCGGGAGGCCCGGTGTCAATGACGCGTCCCTTATTGACGCGAGGGGGTTTCAGTATCAAAACTGTCTCAAATCGGCATGGCCAAGCCTCTTCCCAGTGAATCGCCGGAGCAATCAGGAGCCTTCCGGGCGTTCATCGCCCAGCAAGGCCTGCGTGCGACCCGCCAACGTATGGCGGTCTTCGAGGGCGCGCGGACCATCCAAGGCCACTACACCGCCGAGGATCTGCTCAAGAAGGCCCGCTCCCTCGACCGCAGTGTTTCCCGCGCCACCATCTACCGCGCCATCCCCCTGCTCATTGGCAGCAGCGTGATCCGAGAAGTCGATGTCGGTCGCGACCACAAGTACTACCTCGCCGAAGCCGGGAGCGCGACCTTTCGGGCGCAGCTCATCTGCGAAAGCTGCGAGACGATCGTCGAAGTCGAAGCCCCGTTCATGGAATGGTACGGCAAGGCCGTGGCCGCCAAGCACGGCATGCGTCCCATCTCCCAGAAACTCCAGGTCACCGCGCTCTGCGAACGTTGCCAGAAGCGCAAGGCCGCCCGCCCATGATTCCCTATCCCTCCGCTTCCGTCTTCCCTCCCCTGCCCGCGGGTGGCACGCCGTTGTCCGACCTGCAGAAAGAAGTGATCGCTCTCAAAAAGTCCAAGGACGCCATCATCCTCGCGCATAATTACCAGTGCGAGGACATCCAGAACGTCGCTGATTTCGTCGGCGACTCGCTCGGCCTCGCCTACAAAGCCGCCGAGGCGAAGCAGTCGACGATCGTCTTCTGTGGCGTGCATTTCATGGCCGAGACGGCCAAGATCGTGAACCCGACGCGACGCGTGCTCCTGCCGGACATGAATGCCGGCTGCTCGCTCGCCGACTCGTGCCCCGCCTCGAAGCTCGCCGCCGCCAAAGCCGCCGACCCTTCGCTCTACGTCGTCGCGTACATCAATTGCAGCGCGGCGGTGAAGGCGCTCAGCGACGTCATCGTGACGAGCGGCAATGCTTCGAAGATCGTCAACCGCGTGCCCGCTGATCGGAACATCCTCTTCGTCCCCGATCAGAACCTCGGTCGCTGGGTCTCCGGCAAGACCGGACGCGCAATGCAGCTCTGGCCAGGCAACTGCTACGCCCACGTGCAGTTCACGCCCGGCGCCCTGCTCCGCACCAAGGCCGCGCACCCTGGAGCGCCCATTGTGGCGCACCCGGAATGCACCGAAGCCGTCCGCGAGATGGCCGACATGGTCTGCTCGACCGAAATGATGGTCGGCTGGTGCAAACAACAGACGCCTGAAACGATCATCATTACTACGGAATCAGGGATGATCCACCGCCTCCGCAAGGAAGTACCCGGCAAGACCTTCGTGTCAGCCCCCACGGATCGTTGCTCCTGTAACGATTGCAAGTTCATGAAGATGAATACCCTGCAGAAGGTCCGCGATTGCCTGCGCGATGGCTCACCGGAAATCCTGATGGAAGAGAGCATCCGAGTCGCCGCCGAGATTCCGCTCCGCCGCATGCTCGAGTGGAGCAAGTAGGGCGAAAGCGTCATTCCTTATAATCAAATGGGGTAAAATAACTTTTACCAAAGTTTGACAAAGTAGATTATTATAAAATGTTGGAGGCATTCACACAGCTTCAAAAGTTATCCCTGCCGCCATGGATAAAAACAAGCCCTCCCTCTCCTACATGAAAATCGACCTAACTCCGACCGCCTTCACCTCGAAAGACGCCTACGTTCGCGCCGCCCTCTCCAAGGCCCGCGACCTCGCTGTGCAGACCTGGGAAGACGAACACAGCGAACGCCAGTCGCTGATCGAACGCGAAGTCGCCAGCCTCTCGAAGCCCGAATTAGCCAAGCGCCTCATCAAGCTCCTCTCCCGCCCGAACCGCGCCCGCGCCCAGATCTCGGACAACATGCGCTCCAAGGCTCAGAACATGCGCAAGAAAGGGGCCCCGGTCCGCGAGATCGCCGCTGAGCTCGGTATCTCGATTCCGTCGGTCTACAACATCACCAAGGACTAACCTTGCCCGCCATTCCCGCTTCGCCGAAAGTATCGGCGATGCAGGAATGGAATCGCGGCGATCCGTCGAAAGCCCCCGCCCGCGCGCCCTTGGCCCGCGGCGGGAAGCTGGATGCTCCCCACCTGATTGCGGCCTACCGGGCCGGCATCTTCCCTTGGTATTCCGCCGGTGAGCCGGTCAAATGGTGGTGCCCTGATCCGCGCTTCGTGATGCGCCCAGCCGATTTCCGCCTGACGGACAGCCTCAAGAAGACCATGCGCAAGAAGGGCTGGTCGGTCACCTTCGACCAGCAGTTCGAGACGGTGATGCGCCGCTGCTCCGAAGTCCCCCGACCGGGCCAAAATGGGACCTGGATCAACGATGACATGATCGCCGCCTATGGAGAACTTCATCGCCTCGGCATCGCCCACAGCGTCGAAGTTAGCTGGGAAGGCCAGCTCATCGGGGGACTCTACGGCGTCGCCCTCGGCCAACTCTTCCATGGCGAATCGATGTTCCACCTGAAGGCCGACGCCTCGAAGGTCGGCTTCGCCACACTCGTCGCCCGCCTCCAGGCCTGCGGCTACTTCCTCATCGACTGCCAGGTGCCCACGCCCCACCTCGGCAGCCTAGGCGCCTTCCTCATCGACCGGGAAGAATTCCTCGAAGTGGTGAAGCTCTTCCGCGACCAGCCGCCCACGGGCGACGCGTTCGCGCCTATTCCGACTTCGGACGCGACTTGAGCAGCGCGCGAGCCTCGCGCTCGTACACGCGTTCGACGATCACGCAGAGCTGCTGGAGTGAACGTCCGTCGGTATACACGGCGATGCCGGCCTTCATGTAGGCCTGCTCGCGCTTCTTCATGAGTTCGCGAATCTTGGCCTCCGGGTCGTCGCCCTTAAGGAGCGGCCGACGCGAATTGCCGGCGGTGCGACGCAGGATGGTGTCGACCGATGCGAAGAGCGTGACGACGATACCCTTGGAGCGGACGAGCTCGCCCATACCGGGAGGCACGACCAGGCCGCCGCCACAAGCGATGACGGCTCCGTTCGGAGGAAGCAGGCCTTCGACGACCTGGCGTTCGAGGGCGCGGAAATGATCTTCACCATGTTCGGCGAAGATGTCGGCAATCGAAACACCAGCTAGTTTCTCGACCAGTTCGTCGGTGTCGTAGAAACGGCGACGCCAACGCCTGGCCAGTTGGCGTCCGAGCGCGGACTTCCCCGTGCCCATGAAACCGGCAAGGATTAGGTTGGGAGAGTCTTCCTTATTAGCGACGGGCGCCATGGAAACATAGCAATCTCCCACCCGCCTCTCGGCAAGCGACAAGCGTCAGGGAAGATTACTTAGCCGAAAGGGCGTCGAGCGCGGCCTTCGCCTTGGGCGCGATACGTTCGGAAAGCCCCTGCGAGGCTTCGGTCAACGCGGCGCGGTCAGCTTCAGTGAACAAACGGGGCACGGCGGCCCAGGCGGCTTCGGTCAATTCGTTGGCCGGGCCCTTGAGCAAGGGCAGCATTGATGCCTTGATGGCAAGACGAGTCTTGCCGTTGCTATTAATGCGCGCGGCGACGATGCGGGCCCAGGCTCCCTTGGCCGCGAGCGACATACCTGAAGGGTCGACAGGCAGGAGTTTCATGGCGATGGAGGACGGAAGGCGGAGGATTTCATCTTCGACCTCCTGGACCTGCGAACGCTGCGTCAATTTCGCCACACGCTCCCAAAGAATCGGGGCGGCGGAGGACGGGCTGATGCGACGAAGCAGACGGTTGGCGCGCTGGGCGGTGGCGAAATCCTCACTCTTCGTGAGCCCGACGAGCTCTTCGATGGTCAAAGGGTAATCTTTCGAGGAACGACGCTGATCAAGCAGCCGCTCAAGCTGGGCGAGCTTGGTTTCCGGCGTAGTGCCATCCGGGTAGTCATACACCTGCGGCTGCTTCTGATTCAAAGGCAGCTGCGGCTTGTAAGCGGGATCGAGCAGCAAGATCTGACCGAACGCGGCCAGAACTTCAGGATTCTCGGTAGCCTTAGCGGCGGCGCGGACACGATCGAACCAGGCCTTGGCCTCGGGCGAAGCCTTAGCGAACGAACGCGAGTGATCAAAGATCGCCTGCTGCGCGGCAAGACGCTTCTCGGCGATGGCGAGGTCGGCGAAGGTGGCGTCGGACGGAGCCTCGGCGGCAGAACCGACGAGACAGGCGGCGAAGGCGAGGAAGAGCGAAAGGTGCTTCATGGTCTTAGTGGTCAGGGCGCGCTCAGATGGACCAGTTACCGCGCATGGCAGGTGAGTGAAGATGGTTGGCCTGGTCGTCATCAATGAAGCCGCTAGCGTCGGACTTGAACTTCAGCTTGCGGCCGAGACGGACGCACACGGCGGCCAGATTGACGAGCGTCGAGCTTCGGAAGGCTTCGCCGACGCCGTAGCCGAAAGGACGCTTCTCACGCGCGCACGAGTCGAAATCATCTTCCTGATATTCCGGAAGCGGAAACTCGGAGGCCTTGACCAGCAGCTCAGGGCGACTGCAACGCATGCCGGCGAAGAGCTTTCCATTCGGGCCTTCGAGAAAGGGATTCTCGGGGTTACGCTCGGCGAGTTCGGACTCAAGGATGATGCGAGTGCCGTCCTTAAAGGTCATCGTGACGGTCTTCCAGACGCCGCAGGCCATGGCGTCCTGCGCGGGGGCATCGCATTCGACGGTGACGGGCGATTCGTTGTCCTTGCCGAGGAAGTACTGCACCGGATCGAGGAAGTGCTGACCCATGTCGCCCAGACCGCCTTGGTCGAAATTCCAATAACCGCGGAAGGAACCGTGGCAGCGGTGCGGGTGGTAAGGGATCAGCTGCGAAGGACCGCAGTACATATCCCAGTTCAGGTGCGCCGGCACCGGCTCGGGCTTGAGGTCGGGCTTGCCAGTCCAGAGATTGACCTTCCAGGCGATGCCGCCGACGGGCGCGAGGCGCACAGTCAGCGGACCGCCGAGGACGCCACTGGCGACGACGCGCTTGATTTCGCGGGCCGGGCCGACGCCGTAGTAGTTCGTACGGTTGAGGCGGAACCAAGTGTTCACGCGAAAGGGAACGCCGGTCTGCTGCACCACGCGGCTCAGGGCGATACCCTCCCCGATCGTGCGCGTCATGGGCTTCTCGCACCAGACGGCCTTACCGCGGCGAGCCGCCATGGCCGCGATCACGCCATGCCAGTGAGGCGGCGTGCAGACGTGGACGACGTCGGCGTCCGGCAGCGCGATCACTTCGCGAAAATCTTCGGCCATCATCGGCGTGCCGCCGCCGGCCAGCTTGATACGATCAAACTTTTTCTGCATGTGCTGGGCATCCACATCGCAGATCCCAACGATGCGGTTCTTGCCGGTCATGCGCGGCTCGGAGTGCATCGCGGAGATACCCCCACAACCGACGATGACGTGGTTCAGGGTCTCGCTCGGCGGGACGAAGCCGCGGCCAAGCACATGACGCGGGATGATTGTGAAGCCGAGGGTGGCGACAGCAGCCTTACGCAGGAAAGAACGACGGGGGAATCGCATGAGGGGTGTTATGAACAGAAAAGACCTCGTTCAATCATGATAGTTCCCCCACGAGGACGAATGCCGTTATATGGCACTAATCCGCCGTAAAAGACCCCTCTGCTTTGCTTTCCAAGAAAAGCCTGCCACGATGAAAGCATGTCGAATTCATCCATGCCTTCCGCCCTGTCTCGCGACGGTGCGGCCTGTCTGGAATCAGCTATCCAGCAGACGTTAACGGTGCCTTTTTACGCCACGACGGAATGGCAGGTCGCGTTCGCCCTCCCCTCGACTCGACTCACCGACCTGCCTCGCATCACCAAGAGCCAGCTGCGCGAACATTCACCCGAAGGATTCCTGCCTGCCGGCATAGACCTCAAGACTCTCCACGCCCGCGGCCTGATCGAAGAGGAAAGCACTTCCGGCACCTCCGGCGCCAGCGTCCGCGTCGTCTTCAGTAAGACCTGGTGGGCCGAACAAGAATGCCGCGCCCTAGTACGCAACCCCTTCCTCGCCGACCTCTTCGCGAGTAGCCCTATCCTACGGCGAGCCGTCCTCACGACGCCTGGTTGCAGCGGGGTCAGTTGCTTCAACCGATGGCTTAGCCTCGAACAGCGCACCCTAGGCGACACCCTCTACGTCAATCAGACGCGCATTCCGTTTACACTCGGAGAAGAGAAACTCGCCATCATGGCCAAGGAAGTCGCCGACTGGGCGCCGACCTTCCTCGATGTCGATCCGGTGCACGGAGCCTGGTTCGCGCTTCACTGCGAACGCCACGGTCTGCGGTTTCCTTCCCTGCGCTTCATCCTGACGAGTTACGAATACACCAGCATCGTCCATCGCGCCATCATGGAGCGCGTCTTCGGCGTGCCGGTGATCAATCTCTACGGTTCCAGCGAGACGGGGCACCTGCTCGTCGAACATAACGGCGCGATGATTGCCAGCGAAACGAATGCCATCCTCGAAAGCACCTCAACCGAAGGACTCGGCGAACTCCTCGTGACCACCCTCACGAACCCCTACCTCCCCCTTCTGCGTTACGAGATCGGCGACCTCGTCGAACACTCCCCGGACGGGTATCACGTGCACGGACGCAAACGCGATGCACTTCGTGGCGCCGACGGACGCACCCTGACCACACGCATGATCGACCAAGCCTTCGCCGGAATCGGCGGCATCGCCCACTATCAGCTTCGCCAGAAAGCCGACGGCTCGGCGCACCTCTTCCTGCTACCCGAAACCGAAGGCGACACCCTGACCTTGGCCCAAACCAAGCTGACGGACGAACTCGGTAGACTCCTCGGTTCCACTATCACCGCAGAGTCCGTCAGCCTGATCGCACCCGAGGATTCGGGGAAATTCCGCCTCACAGTCCGCGAAGCGGCCTGAACGAGAGATTACCGCCCTAAAAGGGGCTTTCGGGCTGGAAAAATCCTCCCCACCCACCAACGTGGCCTTTTCACCACCATGGAAGTCTACATCGACGGAAAGTTCTACCCCAAGGCCGAGGCCAAGATCTCGGTCTTCGACCACGGCTTCCTCTATGGAGACGGCATCTTCGAAGGTATCCGCCTCTATCAGGGTTGCGTCTTCCGCCTGGACGAACACCTCGAGCGCCTCGAGATGTCCGCCAAGGCCCTCTGCCTCGAGATGCCCTGGTCCCGCAAGGAGATCGCCGAAATCGTCTGCGAATCCTGCCGACGTAACAACCTGACCGACGGCTATATCCGTCTCGTCGTTTCGCGCGGCTTCGGCGACCTAGGCCTTTCGCCGAAGAACTGCCCGAAGCCTTCGATCGTCTGCATCGCCGACACCATCAAACTCTACCCCGAGGAACTCTACACCACGGGGATGCGCATCATCACCGCGCCGACACGCCGCGTCAGCCCAGCCGCCCTGCCGCCGATGATCAAGTCCCTCAACTACTTGAACAACATCATGGCCAAGATGGAAGCCCAGCAGCATGGCTTCCACGAGTGCCTCATGCTCAACGAACAGGGCTACGTCTCCGAGTGCAGCGGAGATAACGTCTTCCTCATCCATAAGGGACGCCTCATCACCCCTGCGTCCCACGCTGGCGCCCTCGTGGGCATCACCCGCCAGGTTGCCCTCGAAATCGCCGCCGCCCTCAAGATTCCGACCGTTGAGACGAACATCACCCGCTACGACGTCTGGAACGCCGACGAATGCTTCCTCACCGGCACCGCCGCCGAGGTCATCCCCGTCATCGAAGTCGACGCCCGTAAGATCGGCACCGGTAAGCCCGGCCCTATCACCGCCAGCATCCTCGCGGAATTCCGCAAGAAGGCTTCGCGGGAAGGCCAGATGATCCGCTAAGAACGCTTGCGCCCTGACGCGCATGCCCGCCGCCGCCGACCCTTCCACCGCCGCCAGTCGTGACGCCACGCTGCGGCGGTTGCTGCGTATCGCTTGGTCATATCGCTCGGACTGCCTGCAGCTCCTCGGCCTACAGCTGGCCGTGGTCTTCCTGACCGTCGCGGTCATCGTCCTCGCCGGCGTCGGCATCGACTTCGTCCGCCACTGCGCTGACCGGTCAATTCCCGCGCCGCGCCTGCCCTTCTTCGTCCCGGCCGACGCCTCCGATAAGGCCGTCTTCGTCTGGCTCGGAGCCGGCATCCTCGTCGTGGCCCTCCTCCGCGCGGTCATCTCGTATGTCTTCGGGCTGGTGTCCGTCCGCTTCCTGCACGGCCGAATTGTCGCCAACCTACGCTCGCAGGTCTTCGCCAAACTCCAGCAACTCAGTTTCCGCTTCTTCGACTCCAACGCCAGCGGCTCGATCATCAACCGAGTCACCTCCGACGCGCACGCCATCCGGGTCTTCATCGAAGGCGTAGTCCTACAGCTCGCCATTATCACCATCACTCTGGTCGCCTGCTCCGTCTACATGTTACGCACCGACTTGTGCCTGACGCTCGCCTGCCTCTCAGTGCTGCCGTTCCAGATTTGGTTCGCAATCCGCTTCTCGCGCAAGGTGCGGCCGGCCTACGAGGAGAACCGCGAACTGATGGATCGCATGGTGCTCGGCTTCTCGGAGAACGTGCAAGGCATCCAAGTCGTCAAAGGCTTCGCCCTCGAATCACGCGTGATGGGTCGCTTCGCTGGCTGGAGTGAGGATATCCGCCTCCAAAAGCGTAAGGTCTTCGGCGAAATCGCGCTCTTCTGGCCTGTCATCGACGGCCTCAATCGCCTCTCCATGGCCATCCTCATTGGTTACGGGGGGTGGATGGTCGCGCGGGGTGAAATCGCCTTAGGCACTGGCCTGGTGGCCTTTGCGGGCCTTCTGCAGCAGTTCTCGACCCAGGTGACCACCCTCGCCGCGGTGGTCGACAACGCCCAAGTCTCTTTAGCCGGCGCCAAGCGTATCTTTGAGATCCTCGACACCGACCCGGGTGTCGCGACCGAACCCGGTGCGACCTCTCCGGGCCGCTTCCTCGGCCGCGTGGCCTTCGAGAACGTCAGCTTCGAATATCAGGAGAACGCCACGGTGCTGCATGAACTCTCGTTCGTCGCCGAGCCCGGCCAACGTATCGCCATCGCCGGCGCCACCGGCGCGGGCAAGTCCGCCCTACTCTCGCTGATCCCCCGCTTCTATGATCCGCGCTCCGGACGCGTGACCCTCGATGACCACGACATCCGCGCCCTGCCGCTCCAAGAACTCCGCCGGCAGGTGGGCATGGTCTTCCAAGAAAACTTCCTCTTCTCGAACACGATCGCCGCCAATATCGCATTCGGCCACCCCGACGCCACGCAGGAGCGCATCGAACGCGCGGCCCGCATCGCCGGCGCACATGCGTTCATCGTGGCGCTCCCCGAAGGCTACGAGACCTTCCTCGGCGAAGGCGGCGTCAACCTCTCCGGCGGCCAACGCCAGCGCATCGCGATAGCCCGGGCGCTGCTGCTGGAGCCGACCGTCCTGCTGCTCGACGACCCGACCTCGGCGATTGACCCGGAAACCGAGAAGGAGATTATGGAAGCGATGGAAGCGGCGATGGTCGGCCGCACGACCTTCATCGTGGCCCACCGCCTAAGTACCCTCCGCCGCGCGGACCAGATTCTGGTCCTCGAGCACGGCAAACTAGTGCAGGTCGGCACCCACGCGCAGCTGATGGCCCAGGACGGTCATTACCGCCGCGCCATTCTCGTCCAATCAGAAGGATCCGCCACATGAGTAAGGATCGCCTCGAAATCGCCGTGCGCCGCCTCCGCCCCGACGAAGAGGAACCCGACCGCCTTCCGTTACGCTGGTCGACCGTCGCCCGCCTACTCGCCTTCACCGGCCCACACCGAGGTATGCGTAACGCCCTGCTCTGCCTCTGCGTCTTCCGTGCGATGGCGCTACCCGCCCTCGCCTGGATCGTCGGATATATTATCAAGGGGCCCGTGGCGACCGGCGACGGCCCAGCGACCTTCCGAGCACTCGCCCTGTTCACAGTCTTCTTCATCATCGCCGACATCGCCCTGTACTGGCGCATCCGCCTCGCCCACCAAATCGGCGAGAACGTCCTCCGCGACCTGCGCGACCGCCTGATGGGCCACCTGCTCACGCAGCCGCTCTCATTCTTCCACGCCCGGCGCCATGGCAGCCTGATCAGCCGCATGATTTCGGACATCGAGGCGATGCGTAACGGGATCCAGAATAACTTCTTCATCACCTTCGTCTCGTTAGGCCAGATGAGCTGCGCTGCTGCGCTCATGCTGCTCGCCAATCCGCAGCTGTTCCTCGTGCTGCTGGCCATCGTTCCCTGCCTCCTGCTGGTGCACGGCTTCTTCCGCGGCAAGATTCTCCATGCCTCACGCGTCCAGCAAGAGACCTTCTCCCGCGTGACGTCCGCGCTCGCCGAGACGGTGCAAGGTATCCGTGTGACGCAAGGCTTCGCCCGCGAGGATACCAACGCCGGCATCTTCACCCGTCTCGTCCGTAGCCTCGCTGATAATGTCGTGAAGACCGCTAGCCTCACGTCGCTCTACCTGCCGCTACTCGAACTCAACGCGCAAGGCTTCATGGCTGCGCTCATCGGCGTCGGCGGCTGGGCGGCCCTTTCCGGCACCGGTACGAGCCTCGGCGACCTCGTGACGTTCTTCTTTCTCGCCGACCTGTTCTTCTCGCCAATCACGATCATCGGCACGCAACTCTCCGAAGCCACCCTCGCGATGGCTGGTGCGGAACGCTACTTCCGCCTGCTCGACACGCCGCCAGCCTGGACGGACAAACCAACGGCAGGCGAATGCCCGCCGCTCCAAGGCCAAGTGGAGTTCCGCGACATCCATTTCGCCTACATCCAAGACCGGCCTGTCCTGCACGGGATTTCCTTCCTCGCCCAGCCGGGACAGGTGATTGCGCTCGTGGGCCATACTGGCTCAGGCAAGTCCACCATCATCGGGCTCCTGGCGAAGTTTCAATTGCCACTCTTAGGCCAAGTACTGGTCGACGGCCTTGACCTCGCCGATATCCGCCAGGAGACCCTGCGCCGCCAAATGGGCTTCGTCTTCCAGCAAAATTTCCTCTTCGCAGGCACGATCGCCGAGAACGTCAAATCGGCCCGCCCTGAGGCGACCGACGAGGAGATCCGGCAAGCCTTCCGCGACCTCGACTGCCTCGACCTGATCGAAGACCTCCCAGCAGGCATCCACACGCCCTGCTCCGAAAAGGGCCGCGGCCTCTCGATGGGCCAGCAGCAGCTCGTCGCCTTCGCTCGCGCGCTCATGGCCAATCCGCGCATCCTCGTGCTCGATGAAGCCACCAGCGCCGTCGACACGCTCACGGAAGCCCGGCTTCAGGTCGCCCTCGCTCGTCTCATGAAAAGACGCACGTGCTTCGTGGTCGCCCACCGCCTCAGCACAATCCGACGGGCCGACTGCGTCATCGTCCTGAACGAAGGCCGCATCGTCGAGCGCGGCACGCACCCCGAACTGCTCGCGCTGCAAGGAGCCTACGCAGGGCTGCACCGCGACTTCCTGAGCTCGACAACCTAACGGCGGCTACTTCGCCGCAGGGCCGCCGCCGAAGTTTGGCCGACGCACCTTGGCCTTCTCTTCCGAATTAACCGGCGTCTTCGGATCAATCAGGCTCGTGGGAAACGCAGCGGCGAGACCTTGGGTCCGGACGTTCGCGTAAAAATCGCCGAGGGGAGATTTCCGGACGGCTTCGACCTGCAAGTTCTGGTAGGTGACCACGCCCTCCTTGGATTTTACCGTCAAAGATACGTCGAGACGCACCGCTTGACTGACCGGCCCGCCGGAGAATTTGATATCATTTTGGGCTCCGAGGACGACGAGACCAAGGCCCTTCGGGTCTTGGTGCACCGGCACACTCCAGGTCTCGGCGGCGACCAAGCCAGGAGGCAGCAAGAACAAGACTGTGCGGACTGGACCTCCAGGATTACCAGGGTAGACGAGCCGACGACGGACTAATGGCCAATAACGGCGACCCTGTTCATCGACCGCCTCGATACCTCCGGGTCCGTCGACGACGAGCATACGCTCCTTTAAAAGGAGGATTTCGGCGGACGTCAGATTCGCCTGCACCGCACCGGGCCGACGAATCGGGCCTTCGTCGACGGCCACTTCCGCCGAGACGAGGACCACGAGATCAAGCGGACCGGCGACACGATGATCGATCCAGGCAATGAAACCATAGGGGATGACAGTCATGGCTGCGGCGAGGAGCAGGCCTCCACCGAGCGCCTTAGGGAAATCATATCGGGACATTAAGGCCGCCATCAGCGCCGCTCCGGCGAAGCCTGCCGCATGCACCGAGATATCCGTACCCAGCGTCCACTGGGCCATCTGAAAATCATCAGCGTACCCGAACCAGCGGATCCGGAAGAACATCGCGACCACCCAGAGCGTGCCTGCGGTGGCGCCGATGAGCGGCGCATAGCGCGGGCCACTGCGCTCGTAGACGCTGGTAAGCAACGCCGAGAGCAACGCCGCGAACAGCCCACCGAAGAAGGCGGACTTCAACGAAGCTACGCCCGTCAGGGCGGCGGCGATGACGAGGAACGCCCAGGTAAACCAGTAGGTCCGGGCGTAGGTGTTCATTCCCCGACAATCGTCCCAGGAGGAACGATGGCACCCTTCTTGACGACAATCACGCCATCCCGGACGAACAAGGCGTCGGTCTCCCATTTCTCGGGTAGGCCGGTCGGTGCGAGGCGACAACCGGCGCCAATGCGCGCATTCTTATCGATGATCGCGTTACGGATGAGGCAGTTCGGTCCGACGCCGATATCAGGGCGACCAAGCGAGTTGTTCTTGGCGAGATCGTGCGGACGCTCGAAGGTGTCGGCACCCATCATGACCACGTTCTCGAGGCGGGAGCCACCGCGGATCACGGAGCGGACGCCGATGACGCAACGGCTCAGCTCGGAGTCGTCAACGATGGCCCCATCGGCCATCAAGACGCGCTGCGAGCGGGCGCCGTTAAGCTTGGCCGGAGGGAGATAACGGGAATGGGTGTAGACTGGATTCTGACCGTCAAAGAAATCAAACGGGGGTACCGGGTCGGTAAGGGTAAGATTGCACTCCCAGAAGGAGCCCACGGTACCGATATCCTCCCAGTAACCGTCAAAAACATAGGCCATCATACGCTTTGATGCGAGCAGGCCGGGGATGACTTCCTTGCCGAAGTCGGTCTGAGCCGGATCAGCCAGCGCCTCGCGCATGACCTTACCGGAGAAAAGGTAGATGCCCATCGAGGCCAGGCAGTAAGGCGTGTCGGACTTGTCGGACAGGCGGGCCCGGGCGTTACCGCCGAGGACCAGGGAGGAGATGACTACCGGATCTTTAGGCTTCTCGACGAACTCGACGATGCGAAGGTCGGCATTGACGCGCATAACTCCGAGGGCGCTGACTTGGTCGGAAGGCATGGCCTTGGCGGCGATGGTCACATCGGCGGCGTTATCGATGTGTTGGCGAGCGAGCTCGTCGAAATCGAGACGGTAAAGCTGATCTCCAGAAAGGATAAGTACCAGGTCCTCATCTTTCAGGTTATAGTGATGGAGGTTCTGGCGGACCGCGTCGGCCGTACCCTGATACCAAGTCTCCTTGTCGCCCGTCTGCTCGGCAGCGAGGATATCCACAAAGCCGCGGCCGAAACCGTCGAACTTATAGGTCTGCTGGATGTGTTTGTGGAGAGACGCCGTATTGAACTGCGTCAGGACGAAGATCTGGTTGAAGCCGGAGTTCAGGCAATTGCTGATCGGGATGTCGACCAGGCGGTAATTACTGGCGAGCGGCACGGCCGGCTTGCAGCGGTCCTTGGTCAGGGGATAGAGGCGGGAGCCACGACCGCCCCCCATGATGATGCTGATGACGCGAGGAAGGGAAGGCATGGCGGGATGACCTACCTTCCCTCCGGTCGCCCTCGCCCTCAAGCGGAAAAGGGTGAATGGCGGCTTGAAGGCGGCACCGTGTCGGGGTTGCATCGGCCTCCGCATGGCCTTCGCCTTCCACATCCTCGGCACGAGCAGCTCCGGCAACTGCTCACTGCTGGAAGCGGGCGGCACGCGCATGATGCTCGACGCAGGATTCCAGGGCCCACGCCTCGAGGCTTCACTGCAGAAGCTGGGCATCGAGGCGCGCGCCCTCGACGCGGTCTTCATCACCCACGAACACTCCGACCACTGCGTCGGCCTCCCTGCTCTACTCCGCCAGAATCCTTTACTAAAGGTCTTCGCCAACCGCGAGACGGCCCGGCGCATCAAGGATTCGTTCAAGTCTCAGCCGGACTGGCAGCTCTTCGAGACCGGTACCACCTTCGAATTCCGCGGCATCCAGATCACCTCAATCCCCATCCCGCATGATGCGGCCGATCCGGTCGGCTTCGCTTTCGATCTACCTGTCGAAGACGCGCGGCCCGCCAAACGCCTCACCTGGCTGACCGACCTCGGTCACGCCACGCCTGTCGTAAAACATCACGTCGCGCTCGCCGACATCCTCGTACTCGAGGCAAACTACGACGACGAAATGTTGGACCTCTCCAAGCGCCCGGCCTCGCTCAAGCAGCGTATCCGCGGCAACTTTGGCCACCTCTCAAACATCCAGACGAAAGACCTCCTGCTCGGCCTGCGCGAATGGCAGACGACGGAGCTCTACCTTGGCCACCTTAGCAAGGAATGCAACCGCACCATCATCGTCGACGCCCTGATGAACGAGGTGCGCGACCAAAAGACCGACCTCCGCATCACGGTGATCGATCCCTTGGAAGATAATCCGGTCAGCCTCTGGTAAGGCTTACTTCTTTGCCGGCACCGGCACTTCGTCGTCGGCTGCGGGCGCGGGGGGCGGGGCGGGCACGGAGCCCGTCGAACGGATCACGGCGCTCTCGGCCACGGACTTCGCCAGACGCTTGACCGCGGCGCCACAGGCGGGCGAAGCGGGGTTCAGATCCTGCGCGGAAAGCCACGCGGTGAGCGCAGCCGCTTCGGCGCCGTCCTTCTCGAGCTTCTCGGCATGGCCGATGAGCTGGGCGTAATTAGCGACCAGCGGAGCGATGTCGGAACGGGTCTTGGCGAGCACGATGTCGTCGGACTCAGTCTTGTAGACCTCAACGATGACGTCCCACGCGAGGTAGGGATTATTCTGCGAGGCCAGCACGGAAGCCTTCTGGATGTTGGCGTCGAGCTCGCCGACCCGGTTGACCACCTTGCGAAGCTTTTCGGAGCGCTCCTTGTCCTGCGCGAGGGCCAAGGCATATTCCAGCTTCTTGTTATAGATGTCGCGCCACTTCGACTCCGTCATGAGGCGGTCGAATTCCGGAATCTTCTGGGCCAGCGTGTCCTGGCGACTCACCACCTGCGTAGCAAAGTCCTTTACGCCAGGATTCTGGGGCCAAATTTTAGCGGCGCGTTCCAGAGCGGCCTCCGCCTTGGCATTATCGCCAGCCAAGGCGGCGCCCTTGGCGGAAAGCAGGGACATGTTCGACGCGTTCATCGCGTTGGTAACCTTAGAGAGGATCGGGGCACCGGGGAAGTCACGGGCCCGACCGCGGACCTTGTTGACGTATCCTTCGACATTGCCGAGGTCATGCTCGTCGCCGAGCCGCTGGAGCTCGCGAAGGTCCTTCCAGAGGGCAAGCATCTCACGCTTTTTCTCCTGCGGGTAGGACATCACGACGGGCTCAAACTCACCGAGGAAGAACGTTTCCTG
>Ga0209298_10001400_pt1 | contig 15710 bp, 14 predicted proteins | sample S_140806_EF_Meta_FD_187325 | JGI IMG/M metagenome (GOLD analysis project Ga0209298, IMG submission 187325) | Freshwater microbial communities from Lake Simoncouche, Canada to study carbon cycling - S_140806_EF_MetaG (SPAdes) (version 2) | ecosystem: Environmental > Aquatic > Freshwater > Lake ...
AAACTAAATATTGTATTGTTGAAATGGGCGCAAGACATGTGGGAGATATTGCTAAGTTAACTAAAGTTGCAGCCCCAGATGTTGGGGTAGTTTTAGTTGTAGGTAGAGCACATCTTGGTGAGTTTGGGTCGGTTGAAGCACTTGCAAAAACTAAAGCAGAGTTAATATCTGGTCTACTTCCTAATGCAGTTGCAGTGCTTGGTAGCTACGATAAATTCACACCAAAGATGGCAGATAACCTTCCACTGGAAAAGATTGTTTTCGGTGATGGCCAAACAGTCCGCGCTGCTGATGTTGAAATGCATGGTGGTTATGCACACTTTGACTTAGTAACACCAACTGGCAGAAATCCAGTGTCGCTGCAACTTTTGGGTGAACATCAAATCCCCAATGCGTTAGGTGCCGCAGCAGCAGCATATGCGCTTGAAATAAGCAATGAACAAATTGCAACTGGATTAATTACTGCAACTTTAGGTAGTAAGTGGCGCATGGAGATTGAAGAGCTAGGTGGGCTAAAAATAATTAATGATTACTACAACGCTAATCCAGAGAGCACGAAGGCAGCAATTAAAACATTAGTTTTGCTCAGCCAAGAAAGCGGTGGCGCATCATGGGCGGTACTCGGAAAGATGCATGAATTAGGTGAAGCAGAGGAATCCGGACATCTAGAGGTTGTGAATTATTGCCAGGAAATTGGGGTTGACCATCTAGTTACCGTGGGGACTGGCCTATACAAATCTGAGGAAAATGAAAATTCTGAGAAACATTTACTCATACATAACTGTGCAAATGCAGATACTGTTTTAGAGTTAGTCAGTAACTTTTCTGCCGGCGATGTGATCTTGCTAAAAGCATCCAGATCAGAGAAATTTGAAGATTTAGCTAATTTACTTAGAACGAAATGGAGCGGGGGAGTAGCATGAAAGGAATATTGCTATCTGGTGGCGTATCCGCAATTTTTGCATTCTTTGCAACCCCTGCGCTGATTCGATTTTTAACTAAAAAAAGTTATGGCCAAATAATAAGAGATGATGGACCAACTACTCATCAGGTAAAGCGCGGAACGCCAACAATGGGTGGGATAGTTTTAATCACTGCAACTTTATCTGGCTATTTTATTAGTCACTTAGTCACTGCAGTTACACCAACCACCTCTGCCTTATTAGTTATTGGATTAATTATTGGATTAGGCCTTGTTGGTTTTCTTGATGATTGGCTAAAAGTTGCTCGTCAGAAATCACTGGGTTTAAATGCTAAACAGAAATTATTAGGACAGGCTTTAGTTGCTGGTTGTTTTGCATATGCTGGATTGCAGTTTCCAGATAGTGCTGGGTTGACACCGATCTCTACCAATCTCTCAATGGTGCGAGATACCTCAATAAAATTAGCACTTGTGGCTGTAATAATTTGGGTAATTCTGATGGTGCTGGGTACAAGTAACGGTGTGAATTTAACCGATGGATTAGATGGACTTGCAACTGGAGCTGCTGTTATGGTCTTTACATCGTTTATTTTAATTGGAGTATGGGAGTTTGGCCAAAGTTGTGCAGTCTCTCCTGGACTTAAATGCTATGCAGTAAGAGATCCACTTGATCTTGCAGTATTAGCCGCCGCTTTAGCTGGCGCATGTGGTGGATTCCTGTGGTGGAATGCATCTCCTGCAAAAATATTTATGGGTGATGTTGGTTCACTAGCACTAGGTGGTGCACTAGCTGGATTGGCAATTACGCTTAGAACACAACTTCTACTTGTAGTACTTGGGTTTATTTTTGTACTCATAACATCTTCAGTAATCATTCAAGTTGCTTATTTTAAAATCTCTGGCGGTAAACGGATATTTAAAATGGCACCACTTCAGCACCACTTTGAGTTACTAGGGTGGGGTGAAGTAACGATTGTTATTAGATTTTGGATTATTGCAAGCCTTGGAGTAGCAGCAGGCTTAGGCCTCTTCTATGCCCAGTGGGTCGTTTCTTAACATGAGTTTTGTCACCGAACTTTCCGGAAAGAGTTGTCTGGTAATCGGTGCTGGCGTTACTGGCCGAGCAGTTCATGAAGCTTTACTTAAGTTTGGTGCAATATCGAAAATATTTGATGAGAAAGTAACTGAAAAAAGTGATGTAATAAATGATTTACCAAAAGGTATTGAATTAGCAATTGTCTCACCTGGCTGGAAAATGGATCACCCGGTGATTTTAAAACTTAAAAGTACTGGTACTGAGGTTATCGGCGAAATTGATTTCGCATGGAAGATCAAGCAAGTTTTAGCGCCAAATCAAAAGTGGATTGCACTTACTGGCACAAACGGCAAGACCACCACAATCAAGATGGTTGAATCAATTTTTAAGGCAGCAAAGGTAAACGGGGTTGCTTGTGGAAATGTTGGGCAAACAGTAATTGCCTCTGTCTGCTCTGATCAGCCCTTTGAATATCTAGCAATTGAGCTTTCCTCATTTCAAATTCAGTGGAGTGAGTTACCTAAATACCAATCAGTTGCGCTATTAAATATTGCTGAAGACCATATCGACTGGCACGGTAGTTTTGAGGAGTACGCAGCGGCAAAACTTAAGCTATTAATGCAGGCAGAAAAAGCATTTGTTAATAAGTCGGATCCAGAGCTGTCTAAGCGGGTAGGTAAAGAAACTGCAATCTGGTTTTCGCTTGAGACGCCAAATCCAAATGAGCTTGGATTAGTAGAGAATCTTTTAATTGATCGCACTTTCTCCGCTACACCAGCACAAGCAAATGAGATTGCTGAATTAGTAGATATAACTCCAACCGCACCTCATAACGTTCTTAATGCCTTAGCTGCTTCTGCCCTAGCACTTTCTATCGGGATTAAGTATGAATCGATCAAACTCGGGTTACGTAATTTCTCACCTGACCATCATCGTATGGAGTTAGTGTTAAGTAAGAATGAGATTAATTGGATTGATGATTCCAAAGCAACTAATCCACATGCCGCCGGAGCATCTCTACTATCTTATTTTAAAGTTATTTGGATCGCAGGAGGTTTAGCAAAAGGAGCCAGCATGGATGAGTTGGTTTCAAAATGTACTAAAAGAATTAAAGCGGTGATCTTAATTGGTCAAGATCGAGAGTTATTTGCGACAGCATTTGGAAAGTTTTCGCCGGAAACTGAAATCATAAGAGTTGATCAAATTACTGATTCAAAGCAATTAATGAACGATGTCGTAAGGCACGCAGTTGAATTAGCAAAACCAGGTGACACTGTGCTGCTAGCCCCAGCGTGTGCCTCGATGGACCAATTTAGTTCTTATGTAGAGCGTGGCCAATTGTTTGCGCAAGCAGTGAAGGCGCAGGTTTAACATGAGCAATAATCTGTATTTTCGAAAATACTCTCGAGTTCTTGCTCGACCTGAATTACCTTACTTTTTAATTATCTGGAGCACGATATTTTTATGCGCACTTGGCTTGACTATGGTTTTGTCTTCTTCAACTGTAACTTCGTTGCAAGAGAGTGGAAATACTTACTCAATATTCATCAAGCAATTTTTCTTTTTAATCCTGGGTTCATTTGCTACCTTTTGGGCATTCAGAGTTAAAGGAGCAATTTGGCCATTCATCGCCAGATATGCACTTAGCATTTCAATTCTTATGTTGTTATTACCATTTGTACCATTTTTAGGAAAAAATATAAATGGAAACCGTAACTGGATTGAGATCGGTGGTTTTACACTGCAGCCATCTGAGTTTGCAAAGTTTGGTTTAATTCTATGGTGTGCGCTTAGGTTGCGCTCACTAGGACAGGTACCAGGAACGAAAAATTTAATATTGTTACTTGCACCAGGACTAGTTGCAATTGAGCTATTAATTTTATTAGAACGCGATCTGGGTACTGCCCTTTTGGTATTAATTATTTTTGGGGGAATTTTGTTTATATCTGGTGCTCCAATTAAGAATTTTCTCGCACTCCTTACCCTTGGTGCAATTGTTGGTGGAGCTTTTATTCTAAGTAGTGATTACCGAATGAGTAGATTTGCTGCTTTATTTAATCCATTTGATGAGCGGTACTATAAATTTTCTGGTTGGCAACCAGCTCATAGCATTATGGGTTTAGCAAGTGGCGGCTTATGGGGAAGTGGATTAGGAGCTAGTAAACAGAAGTGGGCAAACTTAGCCGAAGCCCATACAGATTTTATTTTCTCCGTTATCGGAGAAGAACTTGGATTACTTGGCACACTATTAGTTCTTGCACTTTATGCAGCATTAATTTATTCCATTTTACGAGTTGCTATTAAAACCAAAGATGATTTTTCCAGATATGCAACAGCTGGAATTGCCTGCTGGTTTATTGCACAGGTGGTAATAAATATCGGATCAGTTACATCGGTTATTCCAGTTATCGGCGTGACTCTGCCATTTATCTCCTATGGCGGCTCCTCACTTCTGGCCAATTTGATCGCAGTTGGATTTGTTTTGAGTGTGGCCCGCAGAACGCCAGAGATTGCTGAGGGTATTAGGGTGAGTCGAATGAGAAAATTGAACCGATGACTCCCAAAATATTATTTGCCGGTGGTGGAACTGCTGGGCATGTTGAACCAGCCTTAGCGGTTGCAAATTGGTTGCGTATTGCAAAGCCTAATTGGGATTATGTATTTGTTGGAACTAAAAAAGGTTTAGAGAATCAACTAGTACCAGCTGCCGGCTTTGATTTACTTCATATTTCAAAAGTTGTACTCCCAAGGCAATTAACACCTGAAACTTTCATATTGCCAATAAAAATATTTATTGCAACCTGGCAGGCATTTAAAATATGTAAAAAAGCTGATTTGGTTATTGGGTTTGGTGGGTATGCCTGTCCACCAATTTACATAGCCGCCGCAATTCTCCGTAAGCCAATATTTATTCATGAAGCGAACGCTGTTCCAGGTTGGGCAAATCGACTAGGAGCCCCATTCGCGTCCCAAATTTTTATAGCATTTAATCGAGCTGGACAGAAATTAGGTCGCTGGCGGAATGCAAAATTAAGTGGCATGCCAATTCGAGCAGAGATAATTGCATCAACAAACCTTTCTAGTGAAGATGCAAGAACAAAGAAGAGATTGCAAATTGAAAAATGGAAACTAACTCAAGATAAACCAACCATATTGGTCTTTGGTGGATCTCAAGGTTCAAGACATATTAATGAGGCAATACTTCAGTCTTTGTCTGCTTTTACTGAAAAGGGAGTGCAAGTTGTCCATTCAGTTGGCCGAAATAATCCACTTCCAACTTCAACTGAGAACTATTTACCACTTCCATATATTGTGGACATGTCATCTGCATATCATGCGGCTGATTTAATTATTGCAAGAAGTGGTGCTTTAACTTGTGCAGAGCTAGCAGCGGTAGGAAAATTTGCGATTTTAATTCCACTACCAATAGGCAATGGGGAACAGGCTGTAAATGCTTCGGACCTACAGGCAGCAGGAGCTGCTGAAGTCGTAGATGATAATAAATTTAATTCTGATTGGCTAAGTAGTAATTGGGATGAGATATGGCGCAAAGCGAGAAATTATCAGCCAACCCCAGCGGCTCAGTTCTCTGCGAGTGAAATAATTGGCAGTGAAATTATTAGAGTTATTGATGGCAGCAAATGAAATCTGAACTTAATTATAAATTATCAGAGTTAGCGCAACTTAAGATTCATTTCATTGGAATCGGTGGCGCTGGGATGAGTGGAATTGCCCGCATTATGTTGGCAAAGGGGTTTTCAATTTCTGGTTCAGATAAGAGTGACTCTTCGACGCTCACAGCGTTAAAAGCACTGGGTGCAAAAATATATATTGGTCATACCGCAGAAAATCTTGCCGATGCGCAGTTAGTAATTGTCTCCTCTGCAATTACTGAAAATAATCCAGAGTTAACCGAAGCTAAGAGCAGGGGTATTCCAATTGCTGCACGGGCTGTGGCATTAGCTTGGCTTATGTCTGAATCAACATCAGTGGCAGTAGCAGGCACTCATGGAAAGACCACAACAACTGCAATGTTAACTGTCGCCTTGCAATCAGCAGGTCTTGATCCATCCTTTGCTATTGGTGGAACAATAAATACTGCTGGCATAAATGCTCATAGTGGGAGCGGTTCTATATTTGTTGCAGAAGCAGATGAGTCAGATGGTTCCTTTTTAGCCTATAAACCAACAGGTGCGATAATCACGAATGTTGAGTTAGATCATGTGGATCATTTTGCAGATGAAGAGGCGGTTTATGCCGTATTTGAAGATTTCATATCCTCTATAAAAGATGATGGCTTTCTAGTCGCTTGTGGTGATGACCCAGGTGTTAAAACTTTACTTTCCCGAATAACTCGAAGTGATTTAAAGATTTACCTTTATGGCAAAGGTAGTAGTAATGATTTTCGGATTGATCAAATTAATCTGGCACCTAATTCATCCCGAGCAATAATTTCTGTCACTGGCAGAAAAGTTGGAGAGTTAAACCTGACAGTTGTTGGTGAGCACAATTTACTAAATGCCTTAGCTGCTTTTGCCGCCGCAACTGCCATGGGTGGCTCGGAAGAGAAGTTATTGGCTGGCTTAAAGGCCTTTACTGGCACCCGCCGTAGATTTGAATTAAAGGGTGAGGTAAGTGGAGTGAAGGTAATTGATGATTATGGGCATCATCCAACTGAAGTAGTAGTTACTTTGAAAGCAGCACGAAATTTAGCCGGAGCAGGTCGTGTAATTGTTATTTTTCAACCACATAGGTATTCAAGAACTGCTGCTTTTGCAAACCAATTTTCAAACTCACTTGCTCTTGCCGATTTTACTTATTTGCTTGAGGTCTACGCCGCAAGTGAAAAGCCAATTCCCGGTGTGTCATCCTTATTAATCTCACGTGGAATGAAGGCTGAACAAGTTAAATTTGAGCCTTCAATGTTGCAGGTGGTATCAGATGTGGCAGATATGGCAAAGAGTGGAGATTTAATCCTTACTTTAGGTGCTGGAGATGTAAGTTCATTGGGAGATCCAATTTTACAAGCCCTAGCAAGCCGCTTTGCTTAGTTATGGGTTTTCGAATCAGTAAGAGAATTAAACGGTTACTTGCAACTTTTTCAACAATCACACTCGTATCTCTTAGTGCATACATACTGGGCTGGTCATCATTTTTAACCGTAAATGAAGTCAGTATTGAGGGAACTACATCTACCCAAGTGATTATAAGCAAGTTAGCTACTAACTCAATCGAACCTGTAGTTGGATCAAAACTTGCCAGAGTTGACACCCGTGCAATTAAAAACACCATCGCCCAATTAGATTGGATAAGCCAGGCAAATATCTCTCGGAATTGGGTTAGTAAGAAGATAAGTATTGAAGTTGTCGAACGGATTGCAGTTGCTAAGGCTATTAATGCCCAAGGATCAAGCATCAACTTTGATAGCACTGGTACGGTTTTTTCGCCAACATCTAGTACTCAACTTTCAAGGCAGAATTCCTTGCCACAAGTGAGCTTGCAAGGTGGCGATAAGGAAGAACTTGCATCTGTCGCATTGCTCCTGGCGGAAATTCCAAATGACCTAAGCTATTTAGTTACTAATCTTGAATCAATTTCAGTGAGTAAATCTGGGTATATTCAAATGAGAACCCAGATTAACAAAAGTGCTGTACAGATAAATTGGGGTAGGGCCGAAGAGGTTAAACAGAAGTGCTCAGTTTTGGTAGCTTTATTAGGGCTACCAGAAAATCAAGGGATAAAGCAGGTTGATCTATCTCAGCCAAATGCTCCAATAGTCAGTTAATTTCGATATTTAAATCAGCAATTAGCGGTATGAAAAAATTGATTTTTTAAGAAAATAATTAAAATATTTACTTCATTAAATATCGTGTCGGTGTTTGATTGAGATGCTTCTAGTGCCTACTTTTACGTAATCGGAAAAGCATAACTTTAACTCTCAACTTGAGATTTAGGGCTAGGGAAGAGGCGCAAAGTGGCAACACCGCAAAATTATTTAGCTGTCATCAAAGTAGTTGGCATTGGTGGTGGCGGAGTAAACGCTGTTAACCGAATGATTGATGTCGGTTTAAAAGGTGTTGAATTTATTGCGATCAATACCGATGCACAAGCTTTGTTAATGTCAGACGCAGATGTGAAATTAGATATTGGTAGAAAATTAACTAGAGGATTAGGTGCAGGTGCTGCGCCAGAGATTGGTCGTCAAGCCGCCCTTGATCACATCGATGAGATCGAAGAAGTTTTACGTGGTGCAGATATGGTTTTTGTTACAGCAGGTGAAGGTGGCGGAACTGGAACCGGTGGTGCTCCAATAGTTGCAAAGGTTGCAAAAGATCTTGGCGCACTAACAGTTGGTGTTGTTACTAAACCATTTACGTTTGAAGGTAAACGTCGCACAGCACAAGCAGATGAGGGAATTGAAAATTTACGATCTGAAGTTGATACATTAATTGTTATTCCAAATGATCGATTGCTTGCAATCTCTGATCGTTCAATCAGCGCACTTGAGGCATTTAAAACGGCAGATCAAGTTTTACTATCTGGCGTACAAGGTATTACAGATTTAATTACAACTCCTGGTTTAATTAATTTAGATTTTGCTGATGTTAAAAGTGTTATGTCTGGCGCGGGTTCTGCGCTAATGGGAATTGGTTCAGCTCGTGGTGAGGCAAGATCTGTTCGCGCAGCAGAGCTGGCAATATCAAGCCCGTTGCTTGAGGCATCCATTGATGGTGCACATGGAGTTTTACTTTCAATTGCTGGCGGATCTGATCTTGGTTTGTTTGAGATCTCAGAGGCAGCTGAGTTGGTTGCAAAGTCAGCTCACCCAGATGCAAACATTATTTATGGAACAGTAATTGATGACGCCTTAGGTGATGAGGTCAGAGTTACTGTTATTGCTGCTGGATTTGATGGCGGACAACCAAAGCGGGTTTTAATGCCAGTAATTAATGCCGCAACAATGAGCGGTGAGGCAGATCCAATTCCAGCCAATGACCCAATTTCAGTTGCGCTAGATTTAAATATCGATACGGCAGAACACCCACGCAAGCGAATTACATTTGAAGAACTAGTCGCAGAAGATGAGATCGATATACCTGATTTCATGCGGTAGTAGTTACCGTGGCACGGCTACTTTTTACCTCTCGTAATTTCAGTTCGCTTGATTCTCCTGTTGAGAATGAAGTCGAGAATAAATTAACTAATCTGATTGGCAAGCCGGTTGTTTTTATGAAGCAATCGCATAGCGATCTAGTTTCAGAAGTTAGTGATACTGCTGTTACGCCAGATGCGGATGGGTTAGTTACCACCAATCGAGATATTGCACTTGCGGTTCGGGTCGCAGATTGCCTACCGCTGCTTTTAATTTCAAATGAGTCAGTAGCTGCAGTACATGTTGGAAGGAAAGGATTATTAAATCAGGTTGCCTTAAATGCAGTTAAGAAGATGAGGCAGTTAGGTTCTACTCAAATTACTGGGTTAGTAGGGCCGCACATATGCGGCAACTGTTATGAGGTAGATTCGCAAATGTATGAAGAGATTGTAAAAGATCATCCAGCAACTGGCGGAAAAGTTAACCATTTAAATCTTTTTGCCGGCTTAGAGTCCCAATTGAATGGAATCAAACTCACTAATCTCTCGCTTTGCACAAAGGAAAATCCAGAGTACTTTTCATATCGTGCCGGTGATAAGACTGGCAGGCAGGTTGGGGTAATTAGTTTATGAACCGCCCAGAGCAGATCGCTGCGAATCTTAAGCAAGTAAATGAGAATATTGCACACGCTGCAAAAAACGCTGGCAGATCAGTTGATGAGATATCTCTAATTGTTGTAACTAAAACATTTCCGCTATCTGATTTAGAGATTTTGTATGAGCTTGGGCTAAGAGAGTTCGGTGAGAATCGTGATCAAGAAGCGGTAGAGAAGATAGATAAACTTCCCAAGGATGTTAAGTGGCACTTTCAAGGTGGAATTCAAAGTAACAAATTAAAATCAATAGCCACTTGGGCTAGTTGTATTCACTCTGTTGACCAACTTAAATATGCCCAGATTATTTCTGACCAAAATTTGGCTATGCCAAAACAGATCTTTATCCAGATCTCACTTGACCAACCACCAGAGTCTCGCGGCGGAGTGGATCCAGCAAAACTATTTGATTTAGCCTCTAGTATTGAAAAATTACCTGGCATTTCTCTTCAAGGATTAATGGCGGTTGCACCGCTAACTAGCCCAGTAAGTGATTCTTTTACAAGGCTTCGGGCTATCCATGATGAGTTTAAAGCAGTCCATAAAAATGCCACTTATTTATCGGCTGGCATGAGTGGCGACTATGAAATGGCAATTTCCTACGGCGCGACACATCTGCGAATTGGCAGTTCAATCCTCGGGAATCGATAGACCATCCCATAGATTAAAGCCATGGCTAGTGCATTTAAGCGGGTTGCTGGATACCTCGGATTAATGGATGAGGAAGAGTTAGACCATGGCACAAATCAGTTAACTGAACGTGCCCCTCGTTTAGTTAGAGCTAACGCAAAGCAAGTAGAGAAATCTAATATTGAAATTTTTCCACACAATGAAGTAAATAAAGTTATGGATCATATTATTTCTTTAACTCCTCGCACCTATAGTGAAGCGCGTTTAATTGGCGAGCATTATCGTCAAGGTAAGCCAGTGATCATGAATTTAAGTGACATGGAAGAATCAGAGCGCAAGCGGTTGGTTGATTTTGCTTCTGGTCTAGTTTTCGGACATCATGGAAGTATCGAACGTGTGACTCCAAAAGTATTTTTGTTAACGCCACCTAATGTTTCAGTTAGCGTTGAAGACAAAACATCTGCTGCGCAAGCTAGTTTTTTTAACCAAAGCTGATTTAGCCCTTAATTAAATGGGCGCGGTAATCGGAATAATCTACTGGGGGCTAAACTTATTTCTTATCACGTTAATTGGTAGATTGATTTTAGATTATATAAGAATTTTTTCACCAAATTGGCGCCCGCGTGGAATTGTGTTAGCCCTTGCCGAGTTAATTTATTCAATAACCGATCGGCCACTTAGATTTGTTAGACAATTTGTTCCACCACTGCGCCTAGGCGCAGTATCTTTGGATTTGTCTTTTATTGTTGTATTTTTTGTAGTGCAGTTATTGATGCGCTTAGTAATAATTCTTTAATTCTTAACAAGTTTAAGCCAAAGACCTAACTCATTATCTGTAGCGCTTTCAGAACTATTTTGTAACATTTTAGTTGCTAGAACTTCTGCGCTAATTTCTGAAACTGCTGAATTGATAGCAGCTGTTAGATCAGCAGGAGCATTCCAGTTAACAGTAATGCGATCACTTACATCTAACCCAATATTCTTACGCTCTTCCTGGATTGCCCGGATAACCTCTCGAACTTGCCCGGCCCGAATTAACTCAGGAGTTAAAGTCAGATCTAACGCCAAGCTCTCCCCAGCATGAGATGAAACCGACCAACCACTTCTTGGCGTCTCAGTAATAACTAAGTCATCGATGTCAATCTCAATATCTTTTGCTTTGCCGCCCAAATTAACATTTAACTTAAATACCTTATTCTTTCTAAGCTCCTTAACCATCACTGATGGATCTGTGGCAGATATTTCTTTGGCAATTACCTGAACATCTGCACCAAATTTTGTACCAAGGGTTCGAAAGTTAGCCTTTACTGAGATATCAACAAGATCAGTTCCGGCAACATGGATCCCATCTAATTTTAAAATATTTAACTCTTCGGCAATGTGAGTTTTAATTTCATCTGAAATATTTTCCCAACCTGAAGCAGAGACTAAAGCCCTAGATAAAGGCTGGCGAATCTTTACTCCAGATTCAGCCCTTGCAGATCTTCCTAATTCAACTAATCGGCGTGATAAGCCAACAGAGCTTGATAATTTTTCATCGATTGCAGATTTATTTGAAATCGGAAAGTTTGCAAGATGGACAGACTCAGTTTGATCTGATTCAGCAACTCGAACGAGTGTCTGCCAAACATGTTCTGAAATAAAGGGCACCATTGGCGCGAGCAGCAATGTTAGATTCTTTAGACAGACATAAAGAGTATTTAGTGCTACCGGATCACCATCCCAAAAGCGGCGACGAGATCTGCGCACATACCAATTAGATAGATCATCAATAAAGGTTGCAAGGAGTGAGCCAGCTTCTTGGGAGTCAAAGTTTTCTAAAGCATTATCAACACCGGCAATTAGTTTATTTAACTCAGAAAGAATCCATCGATCCATCAAAGTTAGATCCTTTGGCAAGGAAGTTACTTTGAAATCTGCCGCATTTGCATAAAGTGTGAAGAATGAAATTGTGTTCCAGTAGGTGAGTAGAGTCTTGCGAACAACATCAGAAATAGCATCATGGCCAACTCGGCGGGCGCTCCAGGGAGAACCAGCAGCCAACATGTACCAACGAACCGCATCTGCGCCATGTTGATTCATTAGTGGCATTGGTTCTAGAACATTGCCAAGGTGCTTACTCATTTTTCTGCCATCTTTATCTAAAATATGGCCAAGGCATAAGACAGTTTTATAGGATGATTTATCGAAAACTAAAGTACCAATTGTCATTAAGGTGTAAAACCAACCTCGAGTCTGATCAATTGCTTCACAGATAAAATCTGCTGGGTATGTAGCTTTGAACTCTGCTTCAGAACCTTGCTTATGTGGGTATCCCCATTGCGCGAATGGCATTGCGCCAGAGTCATACCAACAATCAATAACCTCTGGAATGCGCTCCATAGTTGATGAGCATTTTTCACATTTAAATTTAATATCGTCAACAAATGGGCGGTGTGGATCTAAGTTACTTAACTCAGTTCCAGATAGTTTGCCTAATTCAGCAAGTGAGCCAACACAAACCTCATGCTTGTTTTCGCATCTCCAAATTGGAAGCGGAGTTCCCCAATAACGATTACGGGAGACCGCCCAATCAATATTATTATTTAACCAATCACCAAATCTGCCAGTCTTAATTGTCTCTGGGTGCCAATCAGTATTGGAGTTTTCTCTAAGCAGTTCCTTCTTTATAGCTGTAGTTTTGATATACCAAGATGGCTGGGCGTAATACATTAAAGCGGTGTGGCATCGCCAGCAGTGTGGGTATGAGTGTTCAAATTGCAAACTCTTAAACATTAAACTGCGTGATTTAAGATCTTTAATCAGAGCCTTATCTGCTTCTTTAAAAAATACGCCACCTACTAGTGGAACCTCTTTATTGAAGTGACCATCTGGGCTTACTGGATTTACAACTGGAAGGTTATATTTTCTACAAACCTCAAGGTCATCGGCGCCAAATGCAGGGGATTGGTGAACTAAGCCGGTGCCATCTTCTACTGTTACATAATCAGCCAGCACCACATAATGCGCATCATTTATCTCAACAAAATCAAATGGCCTACTGTATTTTGTGTGCTCAAGCTCAGTTCCCTTAAAGGTAGCAATTACCTTTCTATCTTCACCGAGCACAGATGCTAAATCAGAAGCAACTACTAACCGTTCTGTCTTTTCATCGGTTGTAATTTCAATTACTTGGTAATCAACCTTTGGGTTAACTGCAACAGCAGTATTGGCAACTAAAGTCCATGGAGTTGTAGTCCAAACTAATAAACTCGCCTTAAGCTCTGCCAACTTTCCAGTGGTAGCAGGGAAGCGCACAAATACAGATGGGTCTTTAATAGTTTCATAGCCCTGAGCTAGCTCATGATCAGATAAGCCAGTTCCGCATCTTGGGCAGTACGGTGCGACTCGATGATCTTGAACTAATAAACCTTTGTTCCATATTTGTTGCAGCGACCACCAAACACTCTCAATATATGCAGGTGACATAGTCCAGTAAGCCTCATCAAAATCAACCCAGAAACCCATGCGCTTAGTCATGTCAGTAAATTCGTCAACATGTCGCTGCACTGACTCTTTACATTTTTCATTAAATGCGGCAACACCAAATTTTTCAATATCTGCTTTGCCAGTAAAGCCCAACTCTTTTTCTACTGCAATTTCAACTGGTAAACCGTGGCAATCCCAACCAGCTTTGCGAATTACCTGCTTACCTTTCATTGTTTGAAATCTTGGAAATAAATCCTTAAAGACTCGAGCTTCAATATGGTGTGTTCCAGGTTTTCCATTTGCAGTAGGTGGGCCTTCATAAAAACTCCAGCGCGGAGCGCCATTTCGATTAACTACTGATTTTTCAAATATTTGATTTTGTGACCAGAAATCTAAGATCCCAGCTTCCATTGATGGAAGATCGATTTGTGCAGAAAGGGTATTAATTCCGCGATTGCCGCTCGTATTCACGCCACATTCTAACGCGCACAGTTGCCCTTTAATGAACTCATGATTGAGCACGGGGGTGGCGGTTGGTAATTACTTGGGCCAAGCCATAACCTTTGCCCCTTCAGGGGGTAATGTGGCCATCAGCAAGTTATTTAAGAAATCACCAAAGAAGAGCGCAAAGACATCGGCGAAAAAGCCAGTAAAAGCTGCTGCCAAAAAGGTTGCTAAAAAGAGCCCACCAAAAAAGCCTGCTGCTAAAAAAATTGTAAAAAAAGCGGCAACTCGATCACCGAACATTGTTAAACCAAAATTAGCTAAAAAAGCCGCGATCAAGAAAGCCCCAGGTAAACCTTTTCCAGCAAAGCTTCAAACATCTACCTCCGGATCTTCAACCACAATCTCTGTTACATCAACAATGCCAAATGCAAATGCTCTACCTGTTGTAGAGGAGCGCAGATTAGTAATGCTGCCACCACCAAAGCCGGTATTGAAATCAAAGAAGGCCGCGGCACTAAAGCCGATTAAAAGCGCACCAGCACCACTAGTTGTGCAGGCAAGTGAAATTGCCTGGAATGCAACTGAATTGAAAACTATGAAAGCTGAGCTATCAAAGGATTTAGTTAGATTACGTAAAGAACTTGAATCGGCTGAGGCTGAGATGGAAGATCTAGTAGAAGCTGCCGGAGTTGGCGCCGGTGATGATCAAGCTGATGCTGGTGCGAAAACATTTGAGCGAGAGCATGAGATGTCATTGGTATATAACGCACGGGATATGGTCCAACAAACCGAGCGAGCACTTGAGCGGATTGCAAATAAAACATATGGAAAGTGTGAAGAGTGTGGGAACTTTGTAGGAAAAGCCAGATTACAGGTTTTCCCTCGCGCTACTTTGTGTATGGTTTGCAAACAAAAAGAGGAACGACGCTGAACTTAATTCAGCGAAAATGGTTAGCGGCTGCCGCGTTAATAATTTTTGCCTTGGATTATTCAACTAAGCAGTTAGCAATTCATTACCTTTCGGATGAACCAAAAAATATAATTGGCTCACTTCTTCAATTCAGACTTATTTATAACTCTGGCGCCGCATTTAGCCTTGCTTCTAGCGGCACAATTTTTCTTTCTAGTTTTTCAATAATCACAGCAGCTGTTATTTTCTACTTCGGCCGCAAAGTTAAATCCACGCCATGGGCAATTGCCTTGGGCCTTGTCTTAGGCGGGATTTTCGGTAATTTAACTGATCGAATATTTAGATCACCTGGTGGATTGCAAGGTGAGGTCGTTGATTGGATCCAAATCCCCAATTGGCCAGTATTTAATATTGCAGATTCAGCAGTAGTTTGTGGTGCAATACTTATTACGGTTCTAAACTGGAAGAATATAGAATTTAGTAAAAGTGAGGATAAAAAGTGAGTGAGCGTGAGGTTAGAAATCTAATAATTCCAGAAGGTTTAAACCAGGA
>Ga0209298_10001406_pt1 | contig 15690 bp, 9 predicted proteins | sample S_140806_EF_Meta_FD_187325 | JGI IMG/M metagenome (GOLD analysis project Ga0209298, IMG submission 187325) | Freshwater microbial communities from Lake Simoncouche, Canada to study carbon cycling - S_140806_EF_MetaG (SPAdes) (version 2) | ecosystem: Environmental > Aquatic > Freshwater > Lake ...
TCCCGACAAACGTAAGCAGCTCGTTGAAGTCCTCCTGCAGCGCAAGGAGTTCACCGAACTTTGGGTGATGAAATGGGCCGAACTACTCCAGATCCGCTCCAGTATCGCTGGTAACAATAACGTCCCCCCATTCTACAAAAACGCGCTCCTCTACTATAACTGGATGGCCGATGAAATCGGAAAGAACCGCCCGATTAATGAAATCGTCGTCGAACTGCTGTCGGCCAACGGCGGCACGGTCTCCGTTCCTGCGGTGAATTACTATCAGAGCGAGCTCGACCGCCTCAAGCTTTCCGAGAATGTCGCTCAAGTCTTCATGGGCATGCGCATCCAGTGCGCCCAGTGTCATAACCATCCGTTCGACCGCTGGACGATGAACGACTACTACGGCTTCAACGCCTTCTTCGCCCAGATTGGCCGCAAGGCCACCGACGACCCACAGGAAGTCATTATTTTCAATAGCAAGGGCGGCGAGACGCAGCACTTCCTGACCAAGAAGAACGTGAAGCCGAAGTTCCTTGGCGGCGAGGAGCCTGACCTCAAGCCCGGCGACGACCGCCGTCGCGTGATGGCTGAGTGGCTCGCCTCTCCGCGTAATCCCTACTTCGCCCGCAATATCGCCAACATCGTCTGGGCGCACTTCCTCGGCGTCGGCGTCGTGGACCCAGTCGACGACGTCCGCGTCTCCAATCCGCCCTCCAACACCGAGCTTCTCGACGAACTGGCCGCCCACCTGACCGAGTATAAGTACGACGTGCGTAAGCTCGTGCGCGACATCACCGCCTCGGCTGCCTACCAGCGTAGCTCGAAGACCAACGAGACGAACGCGAACGACAAGCTGAACTTCGCCCGCGCTCAGGTCCGCCGCGTCCGCGCCGAGGTGCTCCTCGACGCCATCTCCCAGATCACTGAGACCCCGAACAAGTTCCAGGGCCTGCCGGTCGGAGCCCGCGCGGTCCAGATCGCCGACGGCGCCGTCTCGAATTACTTCCTGACGACCTTTGGCCGCTCCAAGCGCGAGTCCGTCGCCTCGAGCGAGGTGAAGACCGATCCGAACTTGTCCCAGGCGCTTCACCTGATGAACGGCGACGCGGTTAATGACCGTATCCGCCGCGGCCAAGTGGTGGAGAGGCTGATCGCCGCCGGCAAAAAGGATGACGAAGTCATCTCCGAACTCTTCCTCCGCGTCTTCGGACGATTACCCGCCGCGGTCGAAGCGAAGTCCGTCACTGCCGCCATTGCGGCCGACCCGACTAATCGGCAGCTTGTGCTCGAAGACGCCTTCTGGGCGCTGATGAACTCGAAAGAATTCTACTTCAACCACTGATCTTCCCGTTCGCATGTCTGCTGCCTTCCCTAGTTTCCGTTGGCTGACCCGTCGTTGCCTCATCTTGGCGGCGGGATTGGTCTCACCCGTTTCCTGGGCGCAGGAAAATGAGAAGCTGACATACGACGACCACATCCGGCCGTTGCTCGAGAATAAGTGCTTCTCCTGCCACAACCCTGACAAGAAGAAGGGTGGCCTCGAGATGACGAGTTATTCCGGCCTAATGAACGGGGGCAGCGGCGGCGCGGTCGTCGATGCAGGTAATCCGCAGGCGAGCCGCCTGTGGACCATGAGTGCGCACAAGGAAGAGCCCTACATGCCGCCGGAAGGTGCGCCGCTGGAGGCCAAGGACCTGGCGCTGCTTTCCAAGTGGGTTGAGGGCGGCGTGCTCCAGGCTAAGGGCAGCGTGGCGAAGGCCTCCAATAAGCCCAAGGTCGACCTTTCCTTCGCCGGCGGAGCTGGTAAGCCGACCGGCCCAGTGGCCCGTCCTGAAAACATCCTACTCGAGCCCGTCATCGTGACGCCTCGCACGTCTGCAGTTATTGCCATGGCGGCCAGCCCGTGGACCTCGCTTCTCGCGGTGGCCGGTCAGAAGCAGATTCTTCTCTACGACACCGATTCGCACGACCTCGCCGGTATCTTGCCGTACGCTGAAGGTTATGCACGTTCGCTGAAGTTTAGCGCCAACGGCTCGCTGCTTATCATGGGCGGGGGTCGCGGTGGAAAAATCGGCCACGCTATCGTCTGGGACGTCAAGACGGGCAAGCGCGTCACCGAGATTGGTAAGGAGTTCGACCAAGTGATGTCAGCGGACATCTCGCCTGACCACCGCAAGGTCGTCCTCGCCACCAATACCAAGAAGGTGAAGTGCTTCGACGTTGCCACCGGCGAGCAGCTCTACCTCATCGCCAAGCATACCGAGTGGGTGACCGGCGTCGACTTCAGTCCGGACGGTATCCTGCTCGCGACCTCTGACCGCAACGGCAACGTTTTCGTCTGGGAAGCCGACAATGGCGGGGAGTTCTATAATCTTGGCCAGCATAAGGGTAGCGTCACCGACCTCGCCTGGCGCGCCGACTCCAATATCCTCGCCAGCTGCTCCGCTGACGGGGTCATCACCACATGGGAGATGAAGACCGGCAAGCAGGTCGCCACATGGGGCGCTCATGGCGGCAATGTCCAGTCCGTGTCCTTTACTCCGGATGGCCGCCTGCTCTCGTGCGGCGCCGACGGTACTACCGCCATGTGGAGTATCGATGGCAAGCGCCTCGAACACGCCCAAGGCATCAAGCAGCTCGATCAAGTCGCCCGCGTCGTCGGCCTCTACGACTCCAAGACCTTCGTCTCCAGTAACTGGCTTGGAGAGGTCCGTTTTTTTGAGACCGAGACCGGCCGGGAGATCACCCAAGTTTCCAGCAACCCTCCCAAGATCGCCGATCGCGTGACGACCTCTGAGAAGCGCCTGACCGAACTTGAACCCACACTCGCGCCCGCCGAGGCCGTCGCGAAGGCCGCTGAAGGCCGCATCCCCGCCGCCGAGGCCGCATTGGCCAAGGTTAAGACTGAGGGCGAACCCGCTTCGAAGAAACTCGCGGAACATGAAGCTAAGTTCGCCGAGGTCACCAAGGGCCTCACCTATTGGAAGGGCATGGCATCCAACGCAAAGACTGCGGCGGAGAAGGCGGCTGCCGCCAAGGGCGTCGCCGATAACCGTGGAGGCCTGACTTATCTGGGACAGGAAATCGCCAAGCTGAAGCCTGCAGCCTCCGCCTTCCGCGCTGCCGAAGCCGAGCTTTCGAAGGTCCGGAACGAACTTGTGACCGCCCAGGCCAAGGCACGCGATGTAGCGGCCGAGATTGCTGCGCACCGCGAACGCATCGTCTTTCTAAAGGCCGCCCAGTTCAATGTCGGGGTCCTCACAGAACAAGAGAAGCTCACCAAGCTCGAGCAGGACATCGCCGATCTCGTGGTTGCCAAGGCGGACAACGAGGCCGCAAAGGTGACCGCCGCGGCCCGCATCGAATCTTCGAAGAAGACCTCCGCGCAGAACGAGGACCTGATCCCGAAGCAGCAGTCCGAGCTTGAATCGCTCAAGGCCGAGTTCGCTGCCTTGGACAAGACCCTTTCGCCGCTCCGTCTGAGTGAAGCCGAGGCACTGGGTAAGATCGAGGCCCAGCAGAAGCTCATCGATGCCCAGTCTGAAGCCATCGTACGCCTAGGCCAGGATCGCGATGCTGTCGTCGCGGTCGCCACGGCCGCGGTCGCTGCCTATCGCGATAAATTTACCACGCCGCTCCGCGCACGTCTCACCGAGGCTACGGTAAAGGTCGACGAACTGAAGAAGGTCGCCGACACCGCCAAGCTCGCCGCCACCAAGGCGAAGGCCGCGGTCGCCGCCGCGGCCGCGAAATCGAAGGGGCTCGCCCTCGCCTCCGTCAAGGCCGCCGACTTAGCCAAGCAGGCCAGTTTGAATCTCGCTACCGCGGATAAGGCCTACGCCGATGCCCGCACTTTCGGTGCCGTGTTCTCTTTCAGTTATTTCACCCGCATGAAGCAGACCGAGCAGCAGGTCACCGAAGCCAAGACTGCGCTGGCGAAGGCCCAGACAGGGCAGGGCTTCGCTGACCAGGAGCTCGTCGCCGCGAAGTCCATCGAACAGACCCTCGTCGCCATGCAGGCCACGGCTGAAGCCGCCGTCGTCGCTGCCGACAAGGCCGTCGAGCCCGCCGGCGTCGCCGTTGCCGCCATCACCAAGGAGCGCTCGAAGCATCTCGCCGAGCGCGAGAAGCTCGCCGTCCCCGGCGTCGACGCTGAGAAGGATTACGCCGCCAAGCTTCCGGCCCTGCAGGCTTCCCTGCAGAAGGCCAAGGATGGTCTGCCTGTGTTCGAGAAGGCGCTGGTCGCCGTCCGCGCCCAGCTGACCGAAGCCGGCAAGCCCGCCGAGGCCAAGCGTCACCTCGTGGACGCTGCTGCCAAGACCCTCGAGCTCACCAAGAGCGAAAAAGCCAACGCTGAGAAGGCGATTGCCGTCGCCCAGAAGGATATCCCGCTGCGAGATAAGAACCTCGAAGAGATCGCCAAGTCCTACGCCGAACTGACTCCACAGGTCGAACCAATGAAGGCCAAGGTCAAGGCCGCGCAGGATCAGTATTTCGCCATGCTGCCCAAGCGCGAAGTCGCGAAGAAGAATTAATCGATAGGGGTAGGGACAGGGGTAGGCGTAGGTGATCACTCGCTCAAAGGGAAACCGGAGACCGGATGATTGGCTGGGGGGGTTCTAGGTAGGGCTGACCGGCTCGGTCAGCCGCGGTTGAGCGGGCCGCTCAACCCTACCAAATGCACCGCAGCATGCTTTCCGGTTTCCGGTCTCCCTTTGCACGCTGATGCATCCCCGCAGGGAAGGGTGGTTTGACTCTGCCTACCCCTACCCCTATCCCTACCGCTAGAACAATGCTTTCCCGTCGTCGTTTCCTGGAATCTACCTTTGTCGCCGCCATCGCCACCTCGCTTGGCGCTGCCGAAGGTAAGCGCGCCCCACGCGTGGTGCTACGTTCCTCCTGGCAGACCGTGAATATCGGCGATATCGCCCATACGCCCGGGATGCTGGTCCTGTTGGAGAAATATTTTCCGGAAGCCGTAATCACCCTTTGGCCTTCTAATGTCGATAACGGCGTGAAGGAGATGCTGGCGGCTCGTTTTCCGAAACTGAAGTTCGTCAGCCCCAAGACCGACGTCGCCCAGCTCTATGCGGAGAACGATTTCCTCCTGCATGGCTCCGGTCCTTCCCTCGTGGGCGAGAAACAGGTCGCGATGTGGCGCAAGCAGGGCCCTAAGCCCTACGGCGTCCTCGGGATCACCCAGGGGAGTCCGACGCCGGAGACGGTGGAGATCCTCAGCGGCGCGCAGTTCGTTTATTTCCGCGACTCCGTCTCGCTCGCGACCGCTAAGGCCGGCGGCGTGAAGTGCCCGGTGATGGAGTTTGGTCCCGACGGCGCTTTCGCGACCGACCTGCGCAACGAGGAGAAGGCCGAAGCTTTCCTGCACGGCTGGGGCCTCGAGCGCGGCAAGTTCCTCTGCTGTATCCCGCGTTACCGTAGTACGCCCTATTGGACGATTCACAAGGAGCGCGCCTTTGATCCCGTGAAGCAGAAGCGTAACGACGAGTTGAAGGAGCATGACCACGCACAGCTCCGCGCCGCAATTGTCGCGATTGTCAAACAGACCGACCTCAAGGTACTCATCTGCCCCGAGGATCGCACTCAGATGACCTTAGGTAAGGAGATCCTTTTCGATAAGCTCCCCGACGACGTCAAAGACCGCGTGGTCTGGCGTCAGGATTATTGGCTGACTGACGAGGCGCTGAGCGTCTACGTCCGGAGCGCCGGCCTCTTCGGCAACGAGATGCACTCGCCTATTATGTGTATCGGTAACGGTATCCCGGCCATCGTCTGCCGCTGGGCCGAGCAGACCTCGAAGGGCAACATGTGGAAGGATATCGGTCTCTCCGAGTGGCTGTTCGACCTCGACGACGAACCGCAGCTGGCAGGTATCGTCCCAGCCGTGCTTGCCATGGCCAAGGATCCTGCCGCCGCCAAGGCCAAGGTCGCCAAGGCCCAGGCTATCCTGAGCGAACGCCAGTCTGCGGGTATTGGACGCGTGAAGCGGGCCGTCGGCTGAGCCAGCGTCTGATGCGCCGTTCCTTTTATCATCTGGCCTTCGTGGTGCTGGTATTGCCCCTGGCGGCCCGGGAAATCCCTGTCAAGAACGCCGCCGAACTGAAAGCAGCGGCCGCGATGGCGGTCAGCGGAGACACCATCCGCCTGGCTTCCGGTAGATATGATGACGTCAAGCTGCGCATCGCCAGGAACGGCACACAAGGCCGGCCGATCCAGGTCGTCGCCGTGGTGCCGGGAGAAGCCATTCTCGGCGGAACTTCGGAGATCGATATCAGTGGAGCCTATGTGGTGATTGACGGACTTTATCTTCTCAACGGCGTCATCGCTTCCGGGGCGGCCGACCGTTCCGTAATCACCTTCAACTCGCATCACGGTGTCGTCCGCAACACCGCTATCGTCGATTATAATCCGCCCGCCTTCGAGACCGCCTACTACTGGGTCTTCTTCAATGGAAACCACAACACGCTCGAGCGCTGCTACTTCAAGGGGAAGAACAACCTCGAGCCCCTCATCGGTAATGGACTCGAGGGCGCCCAGTACAACTCCGTGGTCGGGTGCTATTTCAAGAACATCCCTTACGACGTCGGTAACGGCCGTGAGGATATCCGCGTCTGGGGTTCGGGGAAGTTCGATGAGAAGACCACCGAGGGTGCCTACTTCCTGATTCAAGGTAATCTGTTCGACCATGCCGACGGCGAGGGCACTGAGATTGTCTCCCTGAAGTCCAATTTCAACCAGATCCTCAATAACACCGTCCGGGCCACGCGCGGCGGCATCAATATCCGCCGAGGTGCTAATAATACCGTCAAGGGCAATATCGTCCTCGGGGAGGGCGTTGAAGGCGCGCACGGGCTGCGCATGTCAGGCGCTAACCATATCGTTCAGGGGAACTATGTATCCGGCTGTGATTACGGCATCCGCGTCTCCGCCGGCGAGTTCACGGCCCATGCGCTGACCCCGGATTATTCGCCGAAGGAGAAGAGCAACGCCAAGACCGCCAAGAACGCCCTCGGCATCGTGACCGCCTATCCGCAATCGAAGAAGCTCACCCTTTCCGGAAATACCGTCGTCGCCTGCGACGGGCCAGACCTCGAGCTCGGTTCGGATTACAAGAAGCACTGGCCGCAGGAGCAGATGGTCCTGTTGCCTTCTGATTGCGACATCAGCGGCAACCGTTTCGTGCGGCCGAAGGGCGGGGTGTCCGTCGAGGTCGCCTCGCCTGAGTCGCAGTTCGCTTCCTTGGCGGCGAAGTCGCTCGCCAACCGCTACCGCAGCAACGTCGTCGTCGGCGGCAAGCTCAAGGGTGCTGTCAGCTCGGGGCTCAAGTTCGAGGAGCTGCCTTCCGGATGGAGCGAGAAACGTGAGCTGGGCGAACTACGCCCATTGAAGCCGGAGGATGTCGGCCCGCCATGGGTCGTCGCCCTGCGCGCCTCGGGCAAGTTCGTGGTGGAGGATGACATGTCCTGCAGTCGTGATTCTGCAGATAAAAAAGCCAAGAAGGCGAAGAAGGCGAAGTAAGCTCGCCTTACTTCTTCGCCGAGGCTTTCGGCTTCGGCTTGGTCTGTTCGGCGGGCATGACCGTCACGGACGGGGTGGGCTCGTTCGTGCCCGCGAAGGCATTATAAGCCTGCTGGAAGGCCGCGGCGTCACGGACATCGCCTTCGGCGATCAGCCACTGGTAGCGCAGCTTAAAGGGGGCTTCCGGGGTGGCGACGCCCTTGGGGAAGGCGCCGAAGCGCCCGTAGTCGCGATAGGCGGAGAAGGCCGTGTCTTTTGGGTTAGACGGGTGATTGAGCAGGAGCGCCGTGAAGGTCTTGCCATCGACCGTGAAGACCTCGGCGACCCAGATGAGGTCGCGGACCTTGTGGATGAGGACATCCTTGCCCGGATAGATGTAGGTCGTCTTCGAGCCGTCGATTTTTTCGGAGGGGCGGAACTGGGCGCCGGCGTGCTCGGGGTCGCCGTCGATCTTGGCTTCGTTGTGGTTGGGCTTGAGTGAGCTCATCATTTCGATACTAAAATAGAAAGGCGCGGCGGGCTTCGTGAACTTGAAGGTACGTTCCTCGGTGAGGATCGGCTTGGCGGTGGCGGATTCGCCCTGCCAGTCGATCGCGGCCACGAAGCCGTCGGCGGTCGGATTGATCGCGGTGACTACCTGGTCTCCCCCCTTCATGTGCCATCGGTCGTAGGTCTTGCCGTCGACCGTGATTTTCATGAAGCCGACCATGATGCCGCGGTGGTGGGTGAAGTTGAAACCCGGCCCCTTGGTGAGGCGCAGGACACCGCTGGAATCAAAGATATGTAGGTAAGGCTTATAAGTCTCCAGGCGCTTGTCCGGAGTGCTGACGTCGTGGGCCGTCATGAACCGGGCTACGACCTTGCCGTCCTGGGCGATGTCGACGGCTTCGTTCGGGACGACCTTAATGTCGGCGGCAAAGGCCTGAGTGAGGGCGAATAGGGTGCCGAGAGCAAGGGGCAGGGGGCGCATTCGCCCACCATAGGGGCATGCCACCGGGAGGGAAACCATGAATCTACAGAGGAAACTTTACCTATGCCCAGGGGTTGCATAGAGGTAATCCCATGTCCCTTCGTCCCTTTATCGCTCTCTTGGCTGTCTTCTCGGTCAGCCTCGCCTCTCTTTTCGGGGCGAACGCCAAGCCGAACATCGTCTACATCCTGGCGGACGACCTTGGCTTCGCCGAACTCGGCTGCAATGGCGCCGACAAGTTCAAGACGCCGAACATTGACGCGCTGGCCAACGCCGGTGTGCGCTTCACTCGCTTTTTCACCGCGCCGCTCTGCGGACCGTCTCGCTCGCTGATCCTGACCGGCCGCTACGCCTTTCGTACCGGAGCCGTCACGCAGGATGCCTGCAAGACCATCATCCGGAAAGGCGATAAGGCCGAACAGATGATTCCTACGGTGCTCAAGCAGGCTGGCTACGCCACGGCGATGATCGGCAAGTGGGGTCAGCTTTCGCCTTCGGGCGATCCGGCCGAATGGGGTTTCGAGCATGACTTTCACTTCAAGGCCAGCGGTATGTATTGGAACAGCGCCCGCGTGAAGACCATGACCGAAGACGGCAAGGTGCGCGGCGACCCCGACACCTACGTTATCAACGGCAAGACTATCCCGGTGAAGGACAGCGAGTATATCCCGGACCTGATGCATAAGGATGCCGTCGCCTGGATCGAAGCGCACAAGAGCGGGCCTTTCTTCCTTTATTATTCTATGTCCCACGTGCACGGCGAGATCCTACCTACGCCGGACAGCCTGCCGAATCCGGCTGGCGAGGACGCGGCGACGCGTCTGGCCCGCCATTACAACGATAATATCAACTACATGGATAAACTTGTTGGTAAGCTGGTGGCCGAGCTCGACCGCCTGAAGCTGCGCGACAACACCCTGATCGTCTTCATGGGCGACAATGGCACGGCCAAGGCGCATGCACCCGTCGCGACCATCGGCGGCAAGCGCCTTGACGGCGAGAAGGGCACGATGAAGGAGGGCGGCGGCCTCGTGCCGTTCTTCGCTACCTGGCCCGGTGTCACTCCGGCTGGCAAGGTGAACCCCAACGTTGCCGACGCCAGCGACCTCCTGCCCACCTTCGCGGAAGTCGCCGGCGCCCCGCTGCCGACCGGTCGCGTCATCGACGGACGCAGTCTTGTCTCCCAGTTTAAGGGCGACACAAAGTCGCCGCGCACCTGGGCCTACTGCCAGCTGAGCAATAACTACTACGTCCGCGAGGCGGGCTGGAAGCTCGATCAGGCTGGTACGCTTTACGACATGAAGGACGCCCCGTTCAAGGAGGTCGCCGTCGCGGCGGACACCAAGGACGATGCCGCCATCGCCGCTCGCGCTCGTCTGGCTGCCGCTCTAACCGGCCTGAATCCCGCAGCTGGCTATAAGGACGAGGTCGGCGACGGCTCCGGACGCAGCGGCAATAAAGAAGAGAAAAAGAAGAAGACCAAGAAGGTCAAAGAGGCTAAGTGATGGGTATGCCCCTGCGTTTGCTGAGCGTATTTCTGCTGACTGCGTTCGTCGTCTGCTCGGCCGACGAAGTCCTGACGGACAAGTCTTCGCCCGCAAACGTCATGGCCTTGTATAACAAGACCCTGGCCGCCTCGCAGAAGTCGCCACCCGCGCCTGGCTCCATCATCTGCATCGGTAGCTCGCATATGCAGTTGTGGAAGAGCGTGAAGGAGGACCTCGCCCCGCTGACGGTCCACAACTTTGGCATCGGTGGAAGCCGGATGACGCAGGCGGCAGACCTGTTCATCGACAACCTGGTGATCCCTTTCAAACCCCGCGCGGTGATCCTCTACGAAGGTAGCAATGACATTAATGCTGGCACCAAGCCCGAGGATGTCCTCGCAAACTTCCAGAAGATCCACCGCAAGTTCCATGCCGCCCTTCCCGATAGCCGTCTCTACGTATTGGGCATCGTGCCTAGCCCAGGCAAGCGCTTCGATAAGATCGATGAGCTTAAGAAGGCCAATGCATTGCTCGCGCAGGAGTGCGCGACCCAGCCATGGATGAAGTTCATCGATGTTACTAGCGCGCTCCTCGGGGCCGATGGAAAGCCCAAGGATGAACTCTTTATTCCCGGTAATATTCATATGCTGCCCGCCGGTTATGCCGTCTGGCAGTCCGTCATCACCCCAATAGTCATGCCCGCCGAAAAGCAGTTCGAGCATGTCAAATAGCTAACCCTCGGACTTTAAGCGAAACCTCCGGAAGGAGATCGCCGGCTACTTCATCGTGGTCATGTGTGCTTTGCCTTTCCGGCTGGCTCTCATGACGAAATTCGACGACGTCAAGGACGGCTTCGGGTTCTTTTGGAATCAATACCTCAGCGGTATCACCATCGGTCTCATTGGCGCCGTCTTTATCTCCAAACTTCGTCTCCGTTACAAGCTGGCCCTGACTTTCGTTCTGGTGGCAATCTGAGTTCGCCTTAGGCGGCGTGTTCGCAATCCAGCAGGGCGTAGACCACGGGCGTCGCGACGAGGGAGAAGAGAACGGACATGCCGAGGGCACCGATGACTGCGATAGCCAGCGGCTTCAGCATGTCGGAGCCGGTGCCGATGCCATAGGCGAGTGGGAGAAGGCCAAAGGCCGCGGCCAGGGAAGTCATGAGCACGGGTCGGAGGCGCCGTCGGCCTGAGGCGACGAGCGCTTCGGTGAGTGTGAGTCCCTCGGCGCGCAAGGCGGAGACGCAGTCGAGCATCAGGATGCCGTTCTTGGCGACGATGCCGATACCGATGATGGCTCCAAGGAAGGAAACGACATTCAGGGTAACGCCCGTGACCCAGAGAGCGGTGACGGTGCCGAAGAGGGCCAGGATGGCGCCAGAGACGATGGCGACCGGACCTTGGAAGGTGCGGAACTCGATGAGTAGGACCGTGAACACCAGCACGATTGCCAGCGAGAGCACCACCATCAGGCGGGCGAACGACTCCTGCTGCTGCTGATAGAGGCCGCCGTATTCGATTTGGTTGGCAGGCAGGCCGGATTCCTTGGCCACCTTCTCCTTGATCATGGCCATCGCGCTGCCGAGGTCGCGTCCCTCGAGGCGCGCGGTGACGGCGACGGCCTGGCGGAGGTCTTCACGGCGGAGTTCAAGCTGACCGGGTAAGGTATCCAAGTCGGCGACCTGGGATAGCTTGATTACCTGACCAGCGGCAGTCCGCAGGGGGAGTTCAAGCAGCGTGGCCTTCAGGTTGGTGGCGGCGGCATCGGCCTTGATGCGGATAGCGATGGTCCGATCGCCTTCCTGTACGGAAGTAGCAGTTTCGCCGATCATGGCGGAGCGTACCGCGGTGGCGATGTCGGTCGTGGTAAGGCCGGCCCGGCGGGCTTCGGCGGAGCGCACGTTGAGGCGCAGCGAAGGCCCGGTGTAGGTGAGGCCGTCGTTGGTGTCGACCACCCCCGGGACGGAGGCGAGGAGCTTCTCGACGACTGGGGCCTTCTGTTCCAGGAAAGCGACGTCGGGCGAAAAGATCTTCACTTCGATCGGCTTGGGCGACCACGTGAGGTCGCCGATGAGGTCGCCGAGGATGCCGTGAAGGTCCCAGTCGACGCCAGGAGCGACTTCGTGGGCCTTGGCGCGGACTTCGTCGAGAACCTCTTCGGTCGAGCGCGTGCGGTCGTCACGCAGCTTCACCAGGAAGTCGCCCGTATTAGGTTCTGCGATAGCTAGCGCTAGGCGAGCTCCGGTCCGACGAGAATAGCCTTCGACTTCCGGGGTGGCGCGCAGGACTTTTTCGACTTCGCGGAGTTGGCGATCGGTCTCAGTGAGGCTAGTGCCCGGCGGTGTGAAGTAGTCGATAACGAAGCCGCCTTCGTCCATCTCTGGAAGGAAGTCTGTCTGCAGTCGTTGATAGAGGAAGGCGGTGGCCAGCAGTACCAGCCCGCACAGGCCGATCGTCCATCCCTTGCGACGGAGCGCGAGCCGAACGGTATTCTCGTAGATTCGGATGCAGCGGCCCAGTAGGCCGTTTTCTTCGGTGGTCGTCGTGACCTTCGGTTGGCGGACGAACCATCCCGCCAGGGCTGGGGTGAGCGTAAGGGCGAGCAAGAGGGAGGTGAGCAACGCCGACACCATCGTCAGGGCCAATGCCCGGAAGAAGACTCCGGTGAGTCCGTCCAGAAAGGCCAACGGGATGAAGACGACCACCGGGGTGAGGGTCGAGCCGACTAGCGGCGCGATGATGTCGCCGATGCCGTCCCGGATCGCGGCGAGGCGTTCGCCGCCTTTGATGATGCGGGCGTGGATGAATTCCACGACCACGATGGCGTCGTCGATGACGAGCCCGATGGCGGCGGCGATGCCGCCCAAGGTCATGAGATTGAAGCTCATCCCGAGCAGGTGCATTACGACCAGCGTCATCAGCACCGCGACCGGGATGACGGTCACCGCGGTCAGCGTGGTGCCCCAGTCGCGCAGGAAGAGGTAGATGATGACCACGGAGAGGATTAGACCGAAGAAGATGGATTCCCAGACGCCGCCGACGGAGGAGCGGACAAGCACCGATTGGTCATAATAGAAATCGAGACGCGTGTCGGCGGGCAGGACCGAGCGAAGGTGTGCGATCTCTTCACGGAGTGCGTCGGCGATATCCAGGGTGCTGCCGTCGGGCTGGCTGCGGACGTTGAGAAGGACGGCGTTGACCCCTTGGGCGGTTACGACGTTGTAGATGGGTTCGGGGCCTCGCTGGACCTTGGCGAAGTCACCGATGCGGATCGGGTGGCCGCCGGGTGCGGCCACCGTCAATGCTGCAATCTGGTCGGCATCCTTGAGGCGGCCGTCCACGACGGTCAGGTAGAGCAGATGGTCTTCCTCGTGCAGTCCGGCTGGGGAGACCGTGTTGCTGGCATTGAGGGCGTTGGCGACGTCGGCGAAGGTTAGGCCGGCGGCGGTGAGGCGGATTGGGTCGACGACGACCTGATATTCCGGTGCGCGGCCGCCGACGATATCGACGCGGGCCACTCCGGGAATCCGGAGGAAGCGCGGCTTGATGTCATAGCGGGCCACTTCCCAGAGTGCGGAGGTGTCGCGCGTAGGGCTGGTGAGGCTGATCCCGGTGATGGGGAACGCCGTGAAAGTGAGGCGCCAGACCGTGGTGGTGGCGGAAGCTGGCAGGGTGGCACGGATCTGCGACAGGCGGCTGTTCACGTAGAGTTCGGCCTGTTCCATCGGCGTCTTCCAGTCGAAGAAGACGTTGATCTCGGCGGAACCACGGCCGGTCGACGAACGCACGGAGACCGCGCCCGGGATGTCCTTCATCGTCTCCTCGATGGGGCGGGTGATGGTGGACATCATTTCGTCGGCGGGCATGACGCCGTTGTCGACGAGGATGACGCAGCGAGGGAAGTCGGTCTTGGGGAAGACCGAGGACGGCATATTGCGGGCTGAGTAGAGGCCGGCTAGGCAGAGCGACGCCGTGATGAAGACGATGGCCAGCGCATGACGTACGGCGAAGCGTCCAATCGCCGATCCTTCTTCTCCTGGGGGGCTACTCATGGCGTTTTAGCGGGCGAGGATGTTGACCTTGGTTTCCTTCGGCAGGCCGTAGGCACCAGTAGTCACGACGTCATCACCTTCGGCGATGCCTTCGCCGGAAATCTCGATGAGACCGCGGTCACTCAGTCCGGTCTTCACTGGTTTCTGCTTCGCGACACCGCCGACGACGACCGAGATCGTCTCTTGGTCGTCGGCCTTGCTCACCGATTCCACCGGCACCGCAAGGCAGCTTTCCTTGGAAGAGGTCACGATACGGACGAGCACCAGCTGGCCGGGTCGGCCGGCTTCGGCGCCCAGGCTTACGCGGACTGCCACGCTATCGCTGTCTTTGGCGATAAGCGGGGAGATGGAGATGACCTTGCCTTGGGCGAAAGGTTTTTCCGATTCGCCGAGCTTGGTAAAGACGAAGGCCTCGACTCCTGGGTGGAGTAGGCCCGCGTCAGCGGAAGCAATCTGCGTGGTAATAATCAGGTCGGCTGGGTTGACGATTTCCGTGACATCCTTGCCGAGGTCGAGCCATTCCCCTGGACGGACCGCAAGGCGGCCGATGACGCCGGCGAGCGGAGCCCGGATGGAGAGCTGGGTCTGGGCGAGTTCCGCAGAGGCAAGATCAGCTTGGGCGAGGGCGAGCGTCGCGGCGGCTTCGAGCAAAGAGCGTTCGGAAGTCCCGCCGGCCGACTTCATGGCGAGCTGGCGGGCATGGGCCTTCTCCGCGGCCGAGAGCGATGCACGGGTTTTGGCCACCGAGGCATCGGCGGCACGGGCGTCGAGTTGGACGAGCAGGTCGCCCTTGGCGACCTTGGCGCCTTCCGTGACCAGAACCTTCTGGACGAGGCCAGCCGAGGCTGCGGCGAGTCGGGCACCGCCGGTCGGAGAGGTTTCGATTGTGCCATAGCCGCTGGCGTAGGCATGCAGGGTCGACTTGACGATTTTCGCGACTTGGACGGCGACATTCGTTTCTACTTTCTTTTCATCTTCGGCGCAGAGGCGCGTCGAGAGCGCCAGCAAGGTGATCAGCAGGATGGACTTCATGGAAAGGCTCATTTTTTGTTGGAAGAAAGGGTAGGTGTTTCGGTCGGTTCGGGTTCGAGCAGAGGTAGCGGGCGTTGCACGGCAGATTCGAGCGCGGCGAGAGACTGTTCGGCGCGTTGTCGGGCGGCTTGGGCAGAGACGACCGCATCGGCCTGTTCCATCAGCAGACGTGCGGCCTCGAGGGCGGAGAGTTCGCCGGCTTTCTCCCGGGCGACCAGATGCTTGGATGAAACGATTAAGTCGGCATCCATTCGTCCGAGTGTGGCCAAGTCGGCTATGGAGTCGGCGTAGGCTCCGACGGTACGGTCGACGTCAGAGAGGATCTTGATCTGCAGGGCCTGGAACTTGGCCGCTTCGGCAGAGCGTTTGGCTTCGGCCGCGGCGATTGCGCCGCCGTTCCGATTAAACAAAGGCAGTGAGACGTCGAGTCCCAGCGACCATTTGCCTTCGCCTTGGTCGAGTTGGTAGCCGGGCCCGATGGAGACGTCAGGATATTGACGGGCGATTTCAGCCTGTAGGTCAGCCTGGGTCGCGGAGTACTCGGAGAGAGCGGCAAGCAGGTCGGCGCGGTGCTGGGCGGCCCAAAGGCGCGCTTGGTCGATGCGGGGAGGTCGGCCGAAGCTGCCGAG
>Ga0209298_10001409_pt1 | contig 15677 bp, 17 predicted proteins | sample S_140806_EF_Meta_FD_187325 | JGI IMG/M metagenome (GOLD analysis project Ga0209298, IMG submission 187325) | Freshwater microbial communities from Lake Simoncouche, Canada to study carbon cycling - S_140806_EF_MetaG (SPAdes) (version 2) | ecosystem: Environmental > Aquatic > Freshwater > Lake ...
GCAAGTGGTAACACATTATTTACACCAGCGGGGGTGAAGTAATGGCTGAGATTCGCTTAGAAAATGTTGGCCACTCCTATGATGAAGGCGCAACTTTTGCCCTTAATCCAATCTCATTGACTTGGAAAGATGGCGATGCGATCGCACTTCTTGGACCAAGTGGTTGTGGCAAAACAACCCTGCTTAATATTATTTCTGGCTTACTAACACCATCTGTTGGGCGTGTGTACTTTGATGGTGTTGATGTGACTGATCTTGATACCGCAAAGCGCAACGTTGCCCAAGTTTTCCAATTCCCAGTTTTATACGACACGATGACAGTTCGTGAAAACCTTGCATTCCCACTAAAAAATCGTGGGGTTAGTAAAGATGTGAGCGCAAAGCGGGTTGAAGAGGTTGCTGAGTTATTGGATATAACAAAGTATCTTGATACTCGCCCACTTAAACTGCGATCTGATTTACAGCAACTTGTCAGCCTCGGCCGTGGCTTAGTAAGGCGCGATGTGCCTGCGATTCTCTTTGATGAACCCTTAACAGTTATTGACCAAAACTTTAAGTGGACTCTGCGTGGTCGCCTAAAGGAATTGCATAATTTAACCCGCTACTCCCTCGTATATGTAACACATGATCAAACTGAGGCTCTCACATTCGCAGATAAGGTGGTTGTGTTAAATCAAGGAAATGTTGTGCAGACTGGTAGCGCCTCAGATCTATTTTTAGCTCCAGAGGATGAGTTTGTTGGCTTCTTCATCGGCTCCCCTGGTATGAATTTTATTGATGGCTCAGTTAATAATGGCTCAGTTAATATTGGCTCAACAGTTATTGGTAGCACATCTGGTGATAAGCCAGTAGCAAATGGAAATGTTCGAATTGGTATTCGCCCAGAATTTTTAGCAGTCACATCTAGTGGTACTGGCGTAAATGTAAAAATAAATCGGGTTGAGCACCGTGGTGGTTATAAATTAGTTCATGCTGATGGACCAAATGGGGATGTAATTGCAAAAGTGGATAGCAATTCCGCTCTTGATGCTGGTAAGACCGCACGACTCAGCTTTCATCCAGAGCGCACCTATATTTACCGTGATTCCAAACTCTGTGGCAGCGTTAGTGTGAAGGGGGCATAGCGGTGAAGACCCGTAATAACAAAGCTTGGTTCCTAGTCCTTCCGGTAATTCTTGTTGTTTCATTTACTGCGCTATTACCGCTTATGACAGTTGCTAACTATGCGATTCAGGATATTTTTAGTCCAGATAACCGTTTATTTGTTGGTATGAAATGGTTCTATGACATAACTAATGATCCTCTTATTATTGATGCATTCCAACGCAGTTTTCAATTCTCAATTCAAGCCTTACTAATTCAAATTCCACTTGGTATTGCGATTGCTCGAATTATGCCAAAATCTGGCTGGAAGGCATCTGCTGCATTAGTTGCAGTTTCAATACCTTTAATTATTCCCTTTAACGTAATTGGCTCAACATGGTTAATTTTCTCCCGTAAAGATATTGGGCTAGGTGGATTCTTATTAAACAAATTATTTGACTTTGACTTTACCTCTGATCCAAAAGATGGTTGGGGTTTAATTTTGGCAGTAGATGTTTGGCACTGGACCCCACTAGTGACATTACTTGTTTATGCTGGTCTGCGTTCAATTCCACCTGCTTACTACCAAGCAGCTGCAATTGATGGCGCCTCACCACTTGCAGTATTTAGATTTGTTGAGCTTCCAAAACTTCGCAGGGTTTTACTAATCGCTCTTCTACTTCGCTTTATGGATAGTTTTATGATCTACACCGAGCCATTTGTTATTACCGGTGGCGGTCCAGGGGATGCCACAACCTTTGCCAGTATCTTGCTTACAAATATTGCCGTGGGTCAGTTTGATGTTGGTCGAGCAGGTGCGTACTCATTAATCTTCTTTATTTTAATTCAGATCATGTCCTTCTTGTTCTATACCGTTCTTACTCTGCAAGATCGAGAAGAGGTGACCAAAACTAAATGAGTAAAACAGAGAGTTTAGTTAAAGGTTCCTTCTCACCTCAAAAAAAGAAGCGATCTCTTCCTTGGTCAGGTTTTGTATTTTGGACAGTTATTGCAATTTGGATGGTGCCAGTTGCCTGGTTAATTCTGATGTCAGTTCGACCATCAGCTGATATTTTAGGTGCTTTTGAAATTATCCCTTCTCGCTTTACCTTTGATGGTTATCGAGATTTTATTTTAAAAGAGATGTGGTACAAGGCTTATTTAAACTCTCTAACATATGCAACTCTTAACACAATCTTCTCAGTTACTTTAGCCCTACCAGCTGCCTACGCCTTCTCAAGATTTAGTTTTGCTGGTGATAAGCACCTGTTCTTCTGGTTGCTCACCAACCGTATGGCACCCGCTGCAGTGTTCTTACTTCCTTTCTATAACATGTATAACGCAGTCGGATTATTTGATAAGACACTTGGTGTGGCAATAGCTCATATGCTCTTTAACGTTCCACTTGCAGTCTGGATTTTAGAAGGCTTTATTTCTGGTATTCCGCGGCAGGTAGATGAAACTGCTGCTATTGATGGTTACTCACTGCCTCGATTTTTTATCAAGATCTTTTTACCAATGATCCGCTCTGGTATTGGTGTTACTGCATTCTTCTGCTTCATGTTTAGTTGGGTAGAACTTCTAATTGCTCGCACAATTACTAGTACAGATGCGAAGCCAATAAGTGCTGCGATGACACGAACAGTCTCATCCGCTGGAACCGACTGGACACTGCTCTCTACCGCTGGAGTTATGACAATTATTCCTGGTGTGTTAGCTATCTGGTTCGTTCGTAAGTACATTGCCAAAGGCTTTGCGTTAGGTCGTGTGTAATTATGTTTAAGTGGATGGTATGGACGCTACCAGTTGCAATTGTCTTCATTGGCGTGATACTTCTTATTGTTGGTATGACAATCTGGGGACATTATCGTCCACCAAAGGTGCATAAAGGATTTTTAAGAATTACCACCGATCGTGGGGACCGGGTATATATCGCCTATATCTCTTTCGCATTTTTTATGATTGTCTGGATATCACTAGTTGAAGGCATGCTCTATACCGGAACTGGCATAGGTGTTGCTTTAGCTGCAATCATTTTAAAATGGGGATAGAAAGAAAGAAAAAATAGAATTACTACAAGAATACTTGTGGTGATAGTTAAATCCACCCACCTGGGTGGCTTTAGGGGAAAGGAAATATAGTGCTAGGAAAAAGAGCAAAGTTTGCCCTTATACCTGTACTAGCAGGCACTCTCGTGCTTTCAGCATGTAGTAGCAGTTCAGATTCCGCCGGAGATGCGGCAGAATTTGAAGCAGCGGCTGCAAAATGGATAAATGACGAGTTCCAGCCAAGTGCAATTTCAAAGGATGAGCAAACTGAAGAAATGAAGTGGCTTGTAAATGCATCGGCCCCATATCGTGGCCTTTCCATTAAAGTTGCCTCAGAAGGTTTAACAACTCATAAGTATGAGTCAGAAACCCTAACCAAAGCGTTCAAGGATATTACTGGAATTACAGTAACCCATGACATCATTGGTGAAGGTGACGTAGTTCAGAACATCCAGACTGAATACCAGACTGGAAAGCCAATCTACGACGCATACATCAATGACTCAGATCTAATTGGAACTCACTCACGTTCACAAGCAATTATTCCGCTTAGTGATTACATCGATGGTGAAGGCAAGGATGTAACATCCCCATTCCTAGATCTCGAAGACTTCATTGGTACAAAATTCACAACTGGTCCTGATAAGAAGCTTTATCAGTTGCCTGATCAACAGTTCGCAAACCTTTACTGGTTCCGCTATGACTGGTTCACTGATCCAGCAATTAAGACACAGTTTAAGAAGATTTATGGATATGACCTAGGTGTTCCAGTTAACTGGTCTGCTTATGAAGATATCGCTAAGTTCTTCTCAACTCAGGTAAATGGCAACGGAAAGATTGATGGAACCAAGGTCTATGGTCACATGGATTACGGCAAGAAAGATCCATCACTTGGCTGGCGCTTTACTGATGCATGGCTCTCAATGGCCGGTAACGGTGATAAGGGTCTTCCAAATGGTCTGCCAGTAGATGAGTGGGGTATTCGTGTTGAAGGCTGTAATCCAGCTGGATCATCAGTAACCCGCGGTGGCGATACCAATGCACCTGCCTCTGTTTATGCAATCCAGAAGTACATTGATTGGTTTAAGTACACACCACCTACCGCTCGCGGTATGGACTTCTCAGAGTCCGGTCCAGTTCCTGGACAAGGCTCAGTTGCACAACAGATGTTCTGGTACACAGCATTCACCGCAGATCTTTCTAATCCAGAGATCTCACCAAAGGTTGTAAATGCTGATGGAACTCCTAAGTGGAAGATGGCACCATCTCCACACGGTTCATACTGGCAAGAAGGCATGAAACTCGGCTACCAAGACGTAGGTTCATGGACATTCTTTAAGTCAGTATCTGCTGAACAACGCGCTGCTGCATGGTTATATGCACAGTTCGTAACAAGCAAGACAGTTGACCTTAAGAAGTCAATTACTGGTTTGACATTCATTCGTGAATCCACAATCCAGGCTCAATACTTCACTGACAACGCAGCTAAGTACGGCGGTTTGATTGAGTTCTACCGCTCACCAGCACGCGTTCAGTGGTCTCCAACTGGAACTAACGTTCCAGATTATCCAAAGCTTGCACAACTATGGTGGCAGAACATTGCACCAGCAGCTGTCGGTGAAAAGACCGCACAACAGGCAATGGATGCTCTCGCAAAAGCACAAGATGATGTTCTTACACGTCTTGAAGCAGGCGGCGGACAAGGTGACTGCGGTGTGAAGATGAATCCAGTTAAGGACGCCAAGTACTGGTTAGACCAGCCAGGTGCTCCTTATCCTAAGTTAGCTAATGAGAAGCCAAAGCCAGAGACTGTCGATTATGACACTCTTGTTGCTTCATGGAAATAAATTAGTTAATAAGTAAAACACCAAATGGTTGGTCGATGAAAAAATCGGCCAACCATTTGTTTTTGATAGCAAAAAAAGTTATTAAATTTAAACAATACCCTGGGACATAGAAAGCATTTGCCATAGCGTAGTTCGCATACGTCTTGGTTGTTCAAGCACAGTTTCCACAGCAAATGCAATATCTGCTGCCTTCATATAACCAGTGCGCGCAGCATCATCAAGGGTTCTACCATCACCTACTGCAAAGTTGGTCTCAGTAGCAGCCGGTGCAATTAATGTGACTCGAATTTTATCTTCGCGAAGCTCATCATCTAAACCAATCGCTAAGCCGACTTGGGCATGCTTTGTTGCAGCATAAACTGCTTGATTCTTCTTAGATCGATAACCAGAGATAGAGCAGATAATCACAATATCACCACCATTATTTTTCTTAAGGTGTGGCACTGCTGCCCTTACCGTCCAAATTGTTCCTTGAAGATTTGTCTGCATCATTTCATTTAATCGCTCATCGGTGTAGTCCATAATTCCACCATATAAACCAATACCTGCATTAACAATTACTGAATCGATTTGACCAAAGGATTTAACTGCTAACTCCATCAACTTCTGGCAATCTTGCGGCTTTCTGATATCACAGGTGATACCAACTGCTTTACCAACATTTGATGCTATGAGGGCATCAATCTCTGTGGTAGTTCTAGCACCTAATACAACTCGAGCACCTTTAGCTAGCAACGCCTTTGCTGTTGCTAAACCCATTCCTGAGCTGGCACCAGTAATTACAATCACTGAACCTTTGATATCTCGCTTCTCACTCACTGCATAAGTATAAGTTGTAGTTGCTATGACCACCTTTTACATAAAAAGAAGAGTCGCCCCGTTATATATCTGGAAGAGGTATTGACATATTCGCTTCTCGAAAGGAGAATTGCTACTAAATCGGAGGAGTAACTCTTGAGTTCAAAGCAATTTGATCGCACCCGTTTTGATCATATCGGCGTTATCACCGAAGAGAAACATGGCGAAGAGAGCTTCGTGGATGCAACTCGAGTCTGGGTTACAAATCCAAGAGCCCATCCAGCAAACGTTGAATACCTCCGCTACGAACATGACACCCCTGTCACAGGTCCAATACGCAATCTGTCACATGTTGCCTACCGTGTAGATAGCGTTGATGAAGCCATTAAGGGCCATAATATTTTATTAGAACCAATGGATGTCGCTGATGGTTTTGTGCGCGTGGCATTTGTTCTAGTCGATGGCGCAGTCGTTGAATTTATGCAATATCGAAATCCAAGCGAAACGGGCTGGTTTTAATTAATCAGTATGAAAGGGAAAATCAATGAGTAATCCAATCTGCCTAAATAGCAACTCCTACCACGGCTTCACACTAGAAGAAGCAGTTACCGGAGCCAAACGAGCAGGCATTAAGTTGATCGAGCTCGCTGGTGTAATCGGCTGGACAGAGCATGTTAGAAATGATTATTCAGATGGACAGATCGCTAAAGTCCTAAAACTATTGGCTGACAATGACATTAAAGCGATCGGTATGTGTGGTCACACAAATATTCAAACCAAGGAAGGTCAAGAGACTTTCAAGAAAAATCTTCATCTGGCAAAGAAACTTGGCGTTGAATATGTAACTCTTTCAACTGGTGAGACCCATGGTGATGAATCAGTAATTGGTGATGATACCGAATTGGTAAACATCATTCGAGACCTTGCTTCAGTTGCTAAGAGTCTTGGTTTAATTATGGCTATTGAAACCCACGGAAATAACTATGCAACTGGCCAGAGCATCATTGCCCTTTTGAAGAAGGTAAATATGCCTAACGTTCGCCTGAACTATGACACCGGGAACGTGGTGTTCTACGGTGCGATCATGCCATACGAAGATCTTGATGCATCAACTGGATCAATCACTGGAATTCACCTGAAGGAGAAGGCTGGCGCCCAAAATGAATGGAACTTCCCAGCAATCGGTCGCGGAGATTTGGACTTTGATCGCATCCTGAAAACGCTAAAGAAGAATGGATGCAACGTTGCACTAAGTATTGAAATTGAATTCACTCCAGCAGGACCAAATGGCGTAGAGGATGTTCATGAATCTCTCGCTTACTCAGTAGACACAATCAAACGGTTATCTGCATAAGTTCTAGGTTTTAGGAGTTTTTAGATGGCTTCGATTGCAATTATTGGGCAGGGTTATATGGGAAATGCACATGCTGCGGCATGGGCAAGTGCCGGGAAAGCTGATGCAATTAAATATATCTGCACCCCTCGTCCTAAAGAGGGATCGGTGCCTGCAGCAAGGAACGCAAAATATGTCACTGATCTTGATGTAATTTTAAAAGATACTGATGTTAAATATGTTTCAGTCTGCACACCAACTCCTACTCACAAAGATATTACGGTTGCACTTCTTGCCGCTGGTAAGCACGTTCTTTTAGAGAAGCCAGTTGCACTAACTGTTGCTGATGCAAGGGTTGTTGCTGATGCTGCTGCGAAGAGTTCTGGTTCACTGATGATTGCTCAAGTAGTTCGATTCTTTCTTGGCTATCAAAAACTTCGCGAAGTAAGTGAATCTGGTGAATTGGGTAAACTGCTTTCAGTACATGCGCGACGCTTCTCACCTAAACCAACTTGGGCAACTTGGCTTGGCGATGAGAGCCAATCAGGTGGCATGTTGGTTGATTTTTCAATCCACGACTTTGATCAAATAAATATGTATCTAGGTAAACCAATTGAAGTTTTCGCAGCCCAGACATCTCCTACTGGACCAGCAGAAATCACGGTTAAATATGAAGGTGGTGGCGTTGGGCAAGTGCAAAGTTTTATGAATGCTGCAGAAGGTGTGCCGTTCACAAGCACAATTGATTTACTTGGAACTGCTGGTATTGCTCATTATGAATTCTCTGCTATATCCGCAACTGAAGAATCTTCTTCCGGAAACAATGCGGGTGTAAATAGTTGGCATGTCTTTTCTGCAAAAGGAAATACCGTTGAACAAATCGCAACTGATGATCCATATGGTCGTCAAGTTAAATATTTCTTTGATCAAGCCAGTAGTGGTGGCAAATATGATCTATCGCCAACATCATCTGCAATTTCTGCTTTGCAGGTTTGCCTCGCAGCAAAGGCTTCTCTCAAAGAGGGTCGCCCAGTTGCAATTGCTTAACTCTTAAAGCAACTATTTAGATTTTAACTACTTGCCCAGTACGTGCTGACTCTTCAGCTGCAAGTGTTGCTTCAAGTGCGCGCATTGCATCTACCGGAGTGCTAACAGTTGGTTGGATACCTCTGAGCGCGCAATCTGCGAAGTACAAGAACTCTTCACGAAGTGCGCCACCGCGGTAACCATCAAACTCTGGCCAATATGTTGTATCTGGGCTGCGAACGCCAGTTGTCTTGGTAACGATTCCAAGGTTAGGGAATGTGTCTTGGATATGAATTAAACCTTCAGTACCGATTACTGTCATGCGCTCATCAATATCAAATGGTGTGTGTTCTGGCATGCACCAAACTGTTTCTAAAGTTGCCGTAGCACCACTCTTGAAGCGATACATGGTCTGAGCGATATCTGGATATTTGAGACCACGCATATCTGTTGTCTGGGCATATGCGCTGACGATTGTGTCACCAGTTAACCAAAGCATGATGTCAGTATCGTGAATCGCATCTCCGACAATTGGTCCAATTTTATTTAGAATCTCTGGAGTCCAGGACGCTGGAATATTACGACGTGAACTTAACGATAGAACTTTGCCGATTGCACCTTCGCTAATAGCCTTCTTGGCTGCGCGATAGCGTGGGTTGAAGCGAACGATGTGACCAATTTGCAAAATTCCTGTTGCGCCTTTTGAGGCCGCAATAATCTTTTCACAATCTACAACAGTCGAAGCCATCGGCTTCTCTAGAAATACGTGCTTGCCTGCTTTTAGTGCATTAATTGTTATGTCTGTGTGCTGGTCCCACATCGTGGTAATTGAAACTGCATCGATATCAGGGTCAGTCAACATATCTCTGTAATCTTTGTGAAGTTTATTTACACCATACTTCTTACCTAGTTCATTTAATCGGCCTTCAGTTCTAGTGCAGAGCGAAGCCAACTCTAGGCTCGGGGTTCCGATAATTGCATCGCAATGAATTTCGCCAAACCAACCAAGGCCAATTACACCGATTCTTAATCTATCCATTTTCTTCTCCTTTAATTTGTTAGAAATTTTCCAAAGTTAATTCACGAGACATCACAATATTTCCAGCAGTTAAGCCACAATCAACAAGTAACTCAACTCCAGTAATTGCACCCGCGGCATCCGAGGCTAAGAAAGCCACCGCATTTGCAATATCACTTGGTTCCGCAATTCGAGCCAATGGGTACCAACGTGTTAAAGTTTTTAAAACTTCAGGATTTTTTGCAGCGCGTGCATTCCAAATTGGAGTTCTTACAGTTCCTGGCAGAACGATGTTCGCCCGAATTCCATAGCGACCATTCTCCATAGCAATCGCTTTTGTCATACTTATTAGGGCTGCTTTAGCTGCGCTGTAGGCTGGATCTCCAAGCGCTGAAAGACCATTGACGGAACCAACGGTGACAATCGCTGCTTTGCCCTTCTTCTTCATTCCTGGCAGTACAGTATGAACGCAGTTGTAGGCACCATTTAAATTGCCATTAATATCGAACGCCCAATCCCTGGGAGTTGTCTTCTCGATAGTTGGATGTTCAGAGAAGCCAGCATTATTTACCAAAATATCTACATCGCCAAAGTCTTTCATTAATTTGCAAAAGCTATTTGTAACTGCAACAGCATCACTAATATCACAGGTAAGTGGATGCACAGTTATTCCTTCGGCAGCTAATTCGATAGCAAAAGTATTAACTGTGTCCTTCTTATCGATTGCAAAGATAGTTGCACCTTCGCGACCAAAGTGCCGGCAAAGTTCTTGACCGATACCACCTGCAGCACCAGTAATTGCAACTATCTTCTTATCGAATAATTTATTCACTTTTTATTCACCACGGCCAGCGCTTTCCCGATCCAATTAAGACTTTGGCTACGGATATGGCCATAGTTATAGAAACCAATATCTTTCACTCCGCCCTCCCAGAGTGCAGACACAGCGTCAACTACGGCGGCCTCACTTGTTAGATCTGGAAATGCGGGACGTAAAACTCCTTTTATTTTTCCAATATTATTTGTGCGACGTTTTATATCGACTAAATCTGCCTTAATGCGATCAGTTGATGGCTCATAAAAACAGGCTTCAATTACTCCCGTTGTTTCGGCAATCGCCTTTAAATCTGTGCCTTCATACCAAGCGCCACCAGTTGGGCGTGCTACTGAAGGAATAATTGCTACTTCAACTTCCTTGTGAACGATTTGGCGAATCTCTTTTACAAGTGAAGTTACGACCCCACTTCTGAAATCTAAAAACTTTCGCAAGTCTGGATCGCTCGCAACATCAGCCAGCCATATTGCTTCTGCCATGTCGGCTTGAAAATCAATATCGCCCTCTAGGTAATCGTGAATATTCTTTACAACCCGGGCCTTTAGACCCTTGGCATCCACTCCGGCTTTTTCAGCGCCGCTTATGCAGTATTTGCAGAAGCAAAGCCCCAGGTTTTGAGATAACCACTTATTAGGTTTAATAAAACTCATCTCATGGTGATATCCATGCTCATATGGTGGAAAACCAATAGATTCTATTGAAATTCCATCTACTTTATAACTATCTGTTACATCTTTTGTTAGGCCAATTGCGTAGGCCCGAGATTCTGGGGCAGATGGGCAGAGCGCATAAATATATGGATCACCAAAAGCGCTCTGAACCGCTGAATCTTGGTACTTTGTTCCAAGTGGTGTGTTATGTAGAAGCACTAACCAAGCGTTTACTGATAAGCCTTTAGTTTCGGTGAGCTCACGAAGCACTTGGCCATCACCATAAATTGAATTTGGAATTGGCTTTATTGCGCCATATTTCGCGGGATTAGACTTGAAATAAACTGTACCATCTTCCGGAAAATAAACTTTATTAGTCGCACTCTTTGGGCGAAGGAATTTACCAGCGTGATAACTACTTGCTAGCGTTACTGAATTAATTCCAATTCTTGATAAATCGTTAACAGTTTTGGCGACGCCATTTTCTGCGAGGTCCCATGAATATGAGTACATTGATAGATTGCTCATAAGTACCCATTTCTAAAGTCGTTTTAAATTAATTTAAAAATTGAGATAAAGAAGTCACCCCTGAATTAACGGGGGTGACTTCGCTTAACTATCTACTTACTTAATTACAACCTTTGCGAATACTGGGCTTAGCTTGTAAGCCTTTGCATCCTTAGCAACTGCGGCAAGATCAAACTTATTTGCACCTGCAATAAGTTCGTTTGAGTAAGTTTCTGCCGGCGTTAGAAGACGTGGAGTTTGTCCCATGTCTGCTACAACCTTTAGATAATCTGACCAAGCTGCTGGGTAGTGGTAACCCCAACCCTTGCCATCAATGCGAGAGATCATGTGTCCTACTTGCTCTTCACGCATTGAATCAACTGCAATTTGTGGTGACAGTGTCGCACCTAGTGCTGGAAGTGCGTTGTAGGTAATTTGAGCAGCTGCACGAGGATTTTCCTTTGCAAACTCCATTCCCATTGCAACTCCACGTAGGAAGCGGGTGTATAGATCTTTTCCGGCTTTTGTCTTTAGTTCAGAAGCACGGATGTCATAACCATTTGATGGTTGCTTTGAAGTTTCCTTACCGATGATCCAGTCAACGTTAATACCTGTTGCTGCCCATTGTGCGATAAGTCCATCCCATGCAAGACCAGCATCACACTTGCCTGCTGCAATTGCTTGTGACCATGTTGGCCAACCAGCATCAAGGATTTTAACTGACTTATAGTCAACGCCAGCTTCTACAAGCATTGGGTTGATAATTGCAGCCCATGCTGGTGAACCAACACAGATCGTCTTGCCAGTGAATTGAGATATCTTCGTAAGTGAGCTTCCCTTTGGTGTTGCAAAGTTGAACACCTGTCCTGGAATCATATTAAATGCAGAAACAACAGGCACACCTGCTGCAATTGAAGATAGTAAAATTCCCGGGCTTGGATAAGAAACATCTACTTGCTTCTGAGCAACGAACTTAGTAGCAGCTGTTCCATCAGAAGGTCCGGCAATAAGTTTTACATTAATGCCTAGTTTCTTAAAGTATCCCTGATTGATGGCTACGTGAAGCATGTAGTCATCCATAACATCTAATGAACCACGTGGAGACATCCATGTGATTTTGTCTTGCTTAGGTGCTGCGTTTGAAACAGTCGGTCCAACAACTAGAGAGAGTGCGGCTAACGCCGATACCCCCGCCAGCCATAGCTTTCTGTTTTTCATTTCTCTACCTCTTTCTGTTTCTGTTGTTAGCGGATTTGTTTCTTTGATATCTGCGTTCTGGGTTCGGCATAGAACGCAATTCTTTTTAAACATCCCAACTTGCCCACTTTCGATTAACAAAGGTGAAGAAGGAATAGATGCCCACGCCAAAGGTCGCAACAATTACGAGCACTGCTCCAAATTGCGCCATCTGAACTAATGATGAGAAGTAAATTAAACGGTTACCAAGACCCATGCCACCGCCAACCATCTCGGCGCCAACGGCTGTTAGTAGTCCAAAGATTGACCCAACCATAAATCCAACAATGATCATTGGAAGTGCAAATGGGAAACGGATCTTGCGGAAGAGTTGGAACTCTGTTGCGCCATAAGATTTTCCAAGAGCAATTAATTCAGCATTCGTTCGCCTAAAACCCGTAGCCGAGTTGATCATTACCATCGGTCCCGTTGCCAGGGAGATCGCAATGACGCGAGGTGTAATTCCGAATCCAAATTTAAGCATCAAGAATGGAATCAGTGCGACCATTGGAGTTGTCACAAGAATGATGATGTAAGGTGAGATGAAAATATCCAGCTTTGGCTTCAAAGTAACTAAAACCGCAAGTGATAGGCCAATTGTAGAACCGATGAGTAGCCCCAAAAAGAAGGTCTGCACTGTCTGAATAAGCGGCTCCCAATAAAGAGTGGAGAAGTCAGTAAACAAACTTTGAATGATTGCAGTTGGCTTTGGAAATACGTAAGCCTCGGTATTACTCCAGATCAGAATGAATTCCAGAAGTGTCACAACTACAACAGCAAGGGCTAAGACAGAAATGATTTCTTTAAAACCTTTAGCACGGCGGATACTTGCAAGTGCGGTTACATCTACTAGACCATTGCCACCTTGAGGTGCCGCTGAAGAATTGAAATCAGGAATTTTTTCTGCAAGATTATCGGTAGCCATTATTAATTTCCCTGCCGAGCTTTTGAGCCTTCAACATCTTCACGAATAGATTTTAGAATCTCGATAAATCTTGGTTCGAATTGCAAATCAATATGTCGTGGTCTTTCAAAATTAACATCAACAATTCTAGATAGGCGACCTGGTCTTGGTGACATAACCCAGACACGATCTGCCAAGAAAATTGCTTCCGAGATTGAGTGTGTAACGAAGACGATAGTCTTTTTAGTTTGCTCCCAAACTTTCAATAAGAATAAATTCATCTCTTCGCGAGTAAAAGCATCAAGTGCACCGAATGGCTCATCCATCAATAGAACTTCTGGATCTTGGGCGAGCGCCCGAACGATAGATCCGCGTTGCTTCATTCCGCCTGATAATTCACCAGGATAAGAATTTTCAAATCCTTTAAGTCCGGCAACTTCTAATAACTCATCAACTAATTCGTGATTTACTGGCTTCTTCTTAATTTGAAATGGGAGTTCAATATTTTGCATAAGAGTTCGCCAAGGAAGAAGGTTTGAGTCTTGAAAAACCATTCCAACGCGATCTGGAAGTGGCTTAGTTAATAATTCGCCATCTATATGCACTGTTCCTAAAGTCACTGGATGAAGTCCAGATAAACACCAGAGAAGGGTGGTCTTGCCACATCCGCTTGCGCCAACGACGCAGACAAATTCACCATCCTTAACACTTTCTGAGAAGTTTTTCACCGCTTCAACAGTCTTTGTCTCACTCTGATAAATCTTTGAAACGTCCGTAATTTTTATACGTATGGCTTGCGTCACCAAAGATCTCCCGCTCGTTGCTCTACTCTGAAATTAATTTTAACTACCCTTCTCTTGTCCCCACGGATGTGGTTTACTCAGTGCTTAATAGAACAAGGAGTCTTCCTATTCTGTCAAGCACTTTCTCCGAATTTCTTCCGGTAGCTTTTACGAGGTCCTCCTCGGGCTCACCAGCCGGTCTGCGACGCCTAAATGTCGCCCGAGTTTTCGCGACAGTTCGCTTAAATGGCCCTATCACCCGCCATTTAATAGGTGAAATTTCGGGCCTCTCCAAGCCCACGGTGAATGAAGCCCTGGATATTTTAAATAAAGAGAAATTGATTTTATTGACAGATGTCAAAGCTAAGTCAGAATCTGACCGCCCTGGACCCAAAGCTCAACAAATAATCTTTAATAATAATCGTAAGAAAATTGTTGCAATTGATATCGGTGGATCTAATATCCGCTTAATTATTTCCGATCTTGATGGAAATATCATCGCGACTTCAATTGCGAGCACCCCTCTTAAAGGTGGCCGTAAAGCAATCCTTGCAAAGGTCAAAGAACTTTATGAAGCTGTTTTAACTGAAAATAAAATTAAGCTTTCAGATATTGGTTCTATCGTTGCCGGTTCACCAGGAACTATTGATCATGAATCAGGTGAAATTACTCGATCGTATAACTTACCAGATTGGGAGAATTTCTCATTAAGTGATGAACTCTCAAAGGCTTTAAAAATGCAAGTCCATGTTGAGAATGAAGCACATCTTGCAATTTATGGTGAACACTGGCGCGGTGGTGCTAAAGATTTGGTCAATGCGGCGGCAATGTCTGTCGGTGTTGGTATCGGCCTTGGTTTACTCATTAATGGTCAGGTATATCGTGGCTTCAATGGAATTGCTGGTGAAGTTGGAAACCTTCCGCTTCAGATTGTAGATAAGGCTAAGTCACCCATGAATGCAAACTTCGAATTTCATGCCAGCGCGGTCGGCTTAGAACGAAACTTTGATATGGTAAAAAATAAAAAAGGCGGAGAGGAGATAATCAAATTGGCTGGTAGTCAGAGCGTTACCGCAAAGACTATTTATGCCGCTGCTGCTGCCGGGAATGAACTGGCAGTCGAGCTCGTAAACCAGCAATTAGAACTACTTTCGCGAGGTATCGCTTCAGTCTGTTGTATTACAAACCCTGAGGTTTTTATCCTTGAAGGTGGACTCGCGTCAGCGCTAGGACCACATCTAAATACCATCTCTAAGATGGTGCAAAATATTACACTAATTGCGCCAAAGATTGTTATTTCTGAGTTAAAGGATCTAGCAACGGTGTATGGTGCGCTACGCCGAGGTATCGAAAACGTAGATCGCGCCACACTTATTTCTATCTTGCAAGAAACTGCATAATTAGTATTTTTTTAATACCGTTACGCTTCATAATTAGGTTTTGTATGAGCCTGTAATAAAAAAGCGGTCATCTCCGCACGGGAAATGGTCACTAGTCACTAATTTAAAGAAGAGTCGCCCTATAAGCCGGATCCTGTTCTCTTGCGAGAGATCATCATCCATCTAGATCTGTAATTGCTTACAGATTCAAGCAACCTACCCGTTGGCTCG
>Ga0209298_10001411_pt1 | contig 15674 bp, 19 predicted proteins | sample S_140806_EF_Meta_FD_187325 | JGI IMG/M metagenome (GOLD analysis project Ga0209298, IMG submission 187325) | Freshwater microbial communities from Lake Simoncouche, Canada to study carbon cycling - S_140806_EF_MetaG (SPAdes) (version 2) | ecosystem: Environmental > Aquatic > Freshwater > Lake ...
AGATGGCTAAAGATGGTTGCAATATTTGCGGGGAATTCACAGAAAGACACCTACAAATAGATCATGACCATAATTGCTGTAATGGAGTAAGAAGTTGCGGGAAGTGCGTAAGAGGCATTGTATGCAACAGATGTAATCAAGCAGTAGGTAAGTATGAATCAGGAAAGATTAGACTTGATCATCCTTTATATGAGAAGGTAAAGGAGTATGTAAATGAACATAATAGAAACAATAAGTAATCTTTGGTGGGGTTATGTTGCCCTATGGCAAAGTCTGTTTGACAAGATATTTGATTGGATTATTGCTATTGTGAGGTTTATCAATGGGTAGACCAACTAAATATGTAATGTCATATGAAGAACAGATTTGGGATAACTACAGCCCTTATGTAAAGCCTAAAGAATACAATGAGCAAGAGTTATATACCCATCAGCAAGAAATTGCTTTAAAAAGGCTACAGAAGGCTTATACAATGCTCTCAGAATTAGCAGGGTATGAAGAAAGTAAAACAGCAATCACCATAATAAGTAAGAAAGCCTTGGGTAATGTATAATAGTCTAAATGGGAAGATCTACTAAGTTTGGATGGCCTGATGAGCCTACATACTACTTGACTAAATATAAGACTACGCAAAGACCAAGGGTATGCGAGAGATGCACTCAAAATGCATATTATTACCATCCTGACTATACTTATTTATGTGCAGCCCATTTGCTTGATTTGGTCAATATAGGTCAATTGGCTTTTAAATGGGAGGATTATCCAGAGGTATGGGAAAGAACAGAGAGATTACTCCAGAGGGAGCCAAGACCATCTGGTATTGTGAAGAATGTGGATGTGGATATGAACAATGTTGTCCCATGGGAAGAACCATTGGATGGGTTAATGTATGACTAAAAAGAATCCATATGCTACTGCTGAGTATAAGCGTAATAGAAAGATTGTCTTAGATGCAGCAAATTGGACATGCCACTATTGCTCTAATCCTGCTACTACTGCTGATCATATTGTGCCTGTCTCAAAAAACGGGGGACATGAAATAGAGAACTTATTACCAGCATGTACCAAATGTAACAGTGGTAGACAAGATAAGACATTAATCCGTATGAGGTATTGGAATAAGAAGTATGAGTAAAGGTTTGGAGATATGATGTTTGTTAAGCATACTAATAGTCGGCCCTTTCAGGGGCCGTCTCAAATAGTGAGACAAACCATCCCAAATGGTGATATGGGGATATCCCCACTATTGGCATACCATAACTATAAAGGTTTGTCAATCCCCGCAAAAAGCGGGGGATGGATGGAGGGGGTATAAAGAAGATATCCCTGATAACAAACACTATATATACAAACACTCCTATGAGGATATGATGGATATAAGGTTTGGATATATAAAGGTTTGGATATAAATTGTTTGAGGTTTTTTTATTTTTAAAGCGGGAACCCTGATAGAGTATATACAAACATAAAATCAAATAAATAGTAAAAGGAGAAATAAATGACAAGAACAGGAATACATCAAGGACCTAGAGGTCTTAGAGAAGTATCAGCAGTAAATGAGCCATTGAATCTAGATTATTCTTTGGCAGAATCAGTCAGAATATCAATATCAAAAGGTACTTGGTTATCTGAAGCAGACTTGGGAGCAGCAAGACAGGCTGTCCTATTGGCAGAAACTATGGATGCTTTCCCTGAGAAGAGACATCAAATTGCTCCAATCCTAACTGCTCTATTGGCAAACCTTGGACTTTTAAATAATAGAAAAACAGCAGAAATGTCACCTCAAGATATGCTTGCTGCTATTGCTAATGGCTAATTGGTATCCATCTGCTTATACAGAACCTTTATCTGAAGACTTCACAACTGATGGCGATAAGATTATTAATATTGTTCAGGCTTTATGGAGATTACCTGAAAAGCATGACCAATTATTAGTATTAACTGATTGGCAGAAATGGTTAATTAGGTCAGTATTAGAACGCTACCCAGATGACTATCCTGAGCCTTCTAAGGCTGGTAGGCTGCGTTATAAGCAGGTAGTTATATCTATGCCTAGAAAGAACGGTAAAAGCCTTCTAGGGGCCTTATTTGCCATGTATGGGATGCTCCTGCATGAACCTGCACCAGAAGTAATATCAGTTGCTGCTTCTTCTGATCAGGCAAGAATTGTTTATAAACGCCTAAAACACCAGGTAGATTCAAGTGAATTATTAGGACATTTCTTTACAAGGTCTACGGAACATAGAGGACTTTATACTAAAGATGAGCAAGGTATATATAAGGTTGTAGCAGCAAACGCTGCAACTGTTCAAGGCTTACACCCATCCCTTGTTATTTTTGACGAACTTCATGTTGCCAAAGAAGATGTTTGGACTGCTATGGCTTTGGGTAGTGCTACTCGTCCTGATGGATTAACCATTGGGATAACAACAGCAGGTGATGATACATCTACCCTGCTTAAAAATCTCTATGAGCGTGGGGCAAGAGCAATAGATGGAGATGAAGACTTAGAAAGATTTGGATTCTTCTGTTGGGAAGCACCAAAGGGATGTAGCATTAATGATGAACAAGCAGTAAGAAATGCTAACCCTCAACTTGCTTCAGGCATCCTAGATTGGGAGGCAGTTAAAAATGAATTAGCAACAATGCCTTTACCTGATGCCAGACGATATAGATTAAACCAGTTTGTCTCATCTATGAACGCTTGGATTCCTGTAGGAGCGTGGGTAAATCTAGAAAATGGCAGACCAAATACTCCACAAGTATTTGCTATTGAGCGTACACCAGGATGGGAATATTGTTCTATTGTTACCGCTGAGGTATTAGAAAATGGAAACACTGCCACTGAATTGGTAGCATCATTTAATAATACAAACATTGATGAGGTAGTTACAGCCTGTATGAAATTAGCCAAATATGGCAAACCTTTCATTATGGATTCAAGTGTATTAGATGATTTGGGCACAGCACTTAAACAAAAAGGTTTAAGAGTTCAAATGACATCAAATAAAGATTTAATCTTAGCCTCAAACAACGCATACAGTAGAATAGTAAACAAAGAGATTGTTCATCCAAAAGATGACATAGTTTCTATGCAAATGCAACGAGCAGTGCGTAAAAATAGCGGAGATTCCTGGAGAATTGCCCGTAAAGATAGCGGGACTGACATAGATTCAGCAGTAGCAACAGTTTTGGCTATCTGGTTTGTTGAGACTCAAGTCAAACCAACACAGATGGTCTTTTAAGGAGAAACAAATGGCATTTAGAGATAGATTAATTAGCAGACTTGGTTACCAGGTAGAACCAATGTTTGTTCCTGATACTGAAAATCGTGCCGTAGCAAACACTGCACCAGCAAGAGTAGAAACTGGAGTAACACCAACTACTGCACTTAGTCTTGTTGCTGTGTCTCGTGCCACATCAGTATTAGAAACTGCAATGATGCAGATACCTGTAAATGTTTACAGAGGAAATACACAATTACCTACACCACTTTGGTTAGAAACACCAGACATTGAGAATCAAATCTCTCAAGCAGAGTGGCTTGGTACAACATTAATTCACATGGCAACTTATGGAAATGCTTTTTGGCATATTCAGCGTGGAGCAAGAGGAATTGTAAATATTACAAACCTTCATCCAACAGATGTTAGTGTTGCAGTAGATGGCGATGGAAAAATTTACTACACATACTTTTCAAAGCGATATGATGCAAAAGATATTAAACATATTAAGTTGTGGCACAGCCCATCAGCAACATCACTACTTGGTGAAGGACCACTTCAACGCCACAGATCAGTTCTGCGTTCAGCACTTGACCTGCACAATTATGCAGACAATTGGTTTAGAACAGCAGCAGTACCAACAGGTATATTAACAACATCAGAATTTCTTTCATCTGACACAGCAATGCAAAATAAAGAAGCATTTGTTCAGTCTCAGCAAGAAAGAAGTGTTGCTGTCCTTTCATCTGGTTTAAAGTACGATTCAATTGCACTTAATCCAGAACAGGCCCAATTCCTAGAAAACCAAAAGTACATTACTCGCCAAATTGCAATGATGTTTGGTGTTCCAACAATGTATCTTGGTATGGGAATTGAAGGACAAGGTATGGTTTATGTCAACGGTAATGAAGACAGAGCAAAGTTATTTGAAGATGGATTGCAACAATATATTGTTCGCATTTCACAAGCAATTACTGATCTGCTTCCAAGAGGACAATATGCAGAATTTAATTTAACTGAATTCTTGCGTCCAAACCAAAAGACACGCTATGAATCATATGCAATAGGTTTGACAAATCGTTTCTTGACAGTTCCTGAAGTCCGTGAGATGGAAGGCATGTCAGAAATAACACAAGACATAGGTATAGTTGATGTCATTGACAATCAACCTATAGCCTAAAATGGAGTAATGAATATGAATGAAATGATTACCCGCAGTTTTGAAATAAGAGCAACAGATGCAGAACTTCGCACAGTTGAAGGTCTTGCTGTTCCTTATAATGAAACAATAGACATTGGCGGAGGATGGTCAGAGCGTTTTGAAAAAGGCTCAGTAGACCTAACTGCAAATGTAAAACTATTTCGTGACCACGAAGATATTATTGGCGTAGTTACAGAAATGACAGAATCTGATGAAGGCCTTATGATTAAGGCAAAGATTTCAGAAACAGTTTTAGGAAATGAAACACTTAACTTAGTTAAAGATGGAGCAATCCGTTCTTTCTCAGTAGGTTTTATTCCTGTAACAGATGAAAAGAAAGACAAAACAATAATTCGTAAAAAGGTAAATCTTAAGGAAGTATCCTTAGTAGCATTTCCCGCATACGACAAGGCTGAAGTACTTTCAGTCAGAGAAGAAACCAATCAGGAGGAAATATCCATGGAAAACACAACACCTGATTACACTTCAGCAATTGAAGAAGTTCGTAATCACGCAGAGGAGTTAGAGCGTCGTCTAGATGTTATTGCATCTGAAAAGACACCTCTAATCTCAGTACCACAATTCCGTTCATACGGAGAATATGTAAAGGCAGTAGCAGCAGGAGATCTTGATGCTTACCGTACATTTACAGGAGCAGATTCAGCAGACTCAATCATGAAAAATGCTTGGGTTTCAGATACAGTTCGTATTCTTAACGCAGGTCGTCCAACATACTCAGTTTTCACATCTGCAGCACTTCCAGCAGACGGAATGAATGTTGAATACCCAATCGTAAATACCAACACAATTGCTGTTGGAAATCAAGCAGCAGAAGGCGATGACCTTTCATACGGTAAGTTGACTCTTACTTCAGCAACTGCACCAATCAAGACATACGGTGGTTACACAGATATGTCTCGTCAGGTAGTAGAGCGTTCATCAATCAACTATGTTGACACAGCATTCCGTGCAATGGTTGCAAAATATGCATCAACAACAAACGGAGCAGTCCGTGCTAAGTTGATTGCAGAAGCAGCAAACATTAACACAGTAGCACTTGGTTCATGGGCTACAGATGATGTTATTGAAGCACTTGCTACAGCAGCAACAGAAGTTAACGGAGATACAGGTCGTGCACTTGAGTTCATCCTTGTTTCATCTGATGCATTCATCAATCTTGCAAAGACTGTTGATTCAGCAGGTCGTCCACTACTTTCAAATGTTGGAGCAACAAACAACACATTTGGTTCAATCAATCCAGTAGGCCTAACAGGAACTGTTCTTGGTCTACCAGTTGTAGTTGACCCATCACTTGCAGCATCATCTATCTACACAGGTGCTCGTGCAGCACTCGTTAACTACGAATCTGCTGGTGCTCCATTCCGTCTAAATGACGAAGAAATCACAAATCTTACAAACTCTTTCTCTGTCTACGGATACCTTGGTATCGCAATGCCAGAGCCAAAGGCACTTGTAAAGATTGGCTAATTAGTAAACTTAGGAGAATAAAATGGACTGGACAGACTTAAAAGCATATGTAGGTGCTTCTAGCACTGATGATGCTTATGTAGAAGAATGCTGGGATACAGCAAAGGATCTGATTGCAAGTTATATTGCATCAACTAAAGTTCCTGCTGGTATTCTAAAGCGTTGCTACCTTGAAGTTGGTTCAGAACTTTTTCATCGTAGGAGTGCACCAATGGGAGTGGCTCAATATGCAACATATGACGGAGCCCCGTTAAATACTGCAAGAGACCCTCTTGTTGGTGTATATCCACTACTTAATAGATACATGGTGAGATTCGCATGAATCTTGCAGAAATAAGAACAGACTTAGAAAGTGCCATCATTCTTGGTGGTATTTCAAAGGTTTACAAGTATGTACCAGAAAGACCAGTTCCTAAATGTGCAATTATGGAACCAGATACAAACTTTGTTACTGTATATGAAGCACAATATAGTGCTTATTATGCAAGTAACTGGAAAGTTTTAATTCTTGTTCCTTATGCAACAAATGAAACAGAAACTGAAAGTCTTGACGATACTCTTGATGTTCTTATTCCTGCTATATGGGAATACACAAGAGCAAATAAATTAACAGTAGACAAGCCATTTATTCAAGAAGTAAATGGTGCAAGATACTTAGCAACAAATATAAATATTTCAATAGACATTGAAGGAGGAAATTGATATGTCAAGAATTAAAGGTAAATCAATCATATTTGAAGTTGACGGAACAGAGTATTCAGGTTCAGTGAGCAATGTAACATTCTCATCTGCAGTTGGAACACTAGGTTTTGGAGACTATGTAGATAGTTTAGATTTCACATGTGCAGTCACTGGTTTCCAGGATGTACAAGCAGTATCACTATGGTCTGAGTTGTTTGACAACCCAGGCGCAACAGTAGATATCACATACGCACCACACGGAAATGCCACAGCAACTTCAACACAGCCACACTTTACAGCGACTGGCTATGCTGAAACTCTACCAACACTTGGTGGAGCAGCAGGGGAATTCTTTATTTATGATATCAACTTTATTCTTACTGGTAAGCCAGTACGAGTAACTGCATAATTTAATATAGGTAGTCATGGCAGAGGCAATAAAAATTTCTATAGAAGGTGTCAAGCAAGCGGAAGCAGCACTTGATAAACTTTCTAAGTCATTAGAGTCAAATTTAAGTCTTAATAAAGAATTAAGTTCAACTCTATCTAAAAAAGCCTCTGCTATGGCACCAAAACTTACTGGTGCTCTTGCATCATCTGTTCAGGGCAATGCTTCTCCAGAGAAAGCACAAATCTTGGCAGGTAGCAATGCAGTACCATATGCAGGAGTACAAGAATATGGATGGCCACAAAAAAATATAAAGGCACAACCATATTTGAGACCTGCAGTGTTTAACAATATGGGTTACATCATTGAACAATACAATGATAGTATCAAGGAAAATATAAAAAAGTACAACCTAGACTAGGAGGCAGTAAATGGAACAAAATGATTTAATGGCAACACTCAAGTGGAAAGAACTTGCAGAAGTTGAGGCATATCTTGATTTACCAATGGATGAATGGACTGAATCATCATCAAAAGCAAAGTTAGCATTTGCAATGCAATATATGATGGCAAAGAGAAATAACTCATCCCTTACAATAGAGCAAGCAGAAGAAATGACGATTACGGAATTATCTGAACTCTCAGGAATGAGTATGACAGACCCAAAAGAAGTGACTTCAGCCTAAAAGCAATGGCTCAATTCTGTATTGAAACAGGATATACGCCAGATCAGTTTTGGGAACTAAAGTTCTCAGAATACAGTGCAATGGTTGAAGTGTTAAATAGGAGGAAGTAAATGGCACAGCAGATAACGATTGATATCGTAGCAGAGACCAAAAAACTTACCTCTGGCATTGATGATGCCAATAAGCAATTAGGTGGCATGAGCAAAAGTCTTAAGACTGCTACTGCTGCTGCTACTGGTCTTGCTTCAGCCTTTGTATTGAAACAAGGTGTTTCATTTCTTAAAGACGGTATTGAAGAAGCCAAAGATGCAAGAACGGCAATGCTTGCAGCCACATCAGCATTTGGTAAAGGTTCTGATGCACTTAAAGAAATTACAGAAGAGTCTACTAAGTTTGGTAAACAACTTGGTATGGATAATGATGATGTTCTTAAACTTGCTACATCTATTGGTGTAAAACTTCCTAATGAAATTAAAGGTGCATCAACAGAATTAGTTTTACTTGCTAAAAATCTTGAGGCTACATCTGGCGGATCAATTGCTGCAGAAGCAACATTATCTAAACTTGGCAAAGCATTTTCTGATGGAACAATTACAGTAAAAGAATTACAAAAAGCAGTTCCTGGACTTGATTCTGCAACATATGCATTAGCAGAAACTATGTCTAAAGCAGGAAAGAATCAAGATGCACTAAATCTCTTGATTGAAGCAGGAGAAAAGAAATATGGTGGTGCTGCTGCATCACAAGTAACTGCAACACAAAAGTTTGATGTAGCACTTGCTGATCTTAAAGAAACAATTGGTACAAAAGTACTTCCAATACTTGAAAAACTTATTGGTTTTGCTACAGATATGATTGATGCTTTTAGTAAGCAACCAAAAATATTACAAAATGTAGAATTAGCATTACTTGCTATTGTTGCAGTTGGTGGTCCACTTTTAGGATTCCTTGCATCAGCAAAAACTGCAATGGTAACGCTTGGCCTTGTATCTGAAGGTGCAGCATTAAGCACAAACATTTTTAGCACAGCACTTAAAGCAATTCCAATCCTTGCAGTAATTGCATTGATTGTATTGCTTGTTGCTAATTGGGATACAGTATCTGCAAAGGCTAAAGAAATTGCAGAAGCAGTTGCAAAATGGTTTGGTGATATTTATGACAAAGTTAAAGAATATACAGGAAAAGCAATTCAATGGATAAAAGATAATTGGCCATTGCTTCTTGGCATTTTAACTGGTCCATTTGGATTATTTGTTGTGTTTTTGGCAAAACATAAAGAAGAATTACTTTCTAAGTTTGCTGACATCTGGGATGCAATTACAAAAAATGTTGTAGGTTTTATTAAGAATGCAGTATCTGGATGGATGTCAGAATTTTATGGATTCTATAATCAACTTAATGCATTTTGGAAAAAGTTTGAACAAACAGTAGTAGATCTTTTTGGTGGTATTAAACAAGTTATCAAAATGATTGTTGGCAGTATTATTGATGAGTTTGGTGTTATCTTTTCTAAGATGTTTGAAGTTGGTCAATTAATTGCAAAAGGTATTATGCAAGGTTTAACATCAATGACATTTTCATTTGGTTCATTCTTAAAATCATGGATAAATAATAATATTCCATTAGCAGTTAGAAAGATTCTTCAAATTTCATCGCCATCTAAAGTTATGATGAAAATTGGTGAGTATGCAGTAGAAGGTCTTTACCAAGGCATGGGAGTTAAAGGTCCAGTTGGAATTCAAATGCCACAATTAAATATTGGTGCAGGTGGCGTTGGGGGAATAAACATTACTATTAATGCAGGACTTGGAACTGATCCAGTTAGACTTGGAAGAGAAGTACAAAATGCTCTTAATAAGTATGGAAGGCTCACTGTTTAATGAGACCTATTGACCTAATTAAACTTGAAATTAAGATTGATGATGTTTGGGAAGATTACACAGACGGCACTATTGAAATTGATATTGTTCGTGGTATTCAAAATGAATATGAAGGACCATGGCAACAAGTTGAAGCAGGTGTTTTAACATTAACAACACGCAATCCTAATCTAGACCCATATGCAAATTCTGAAATTAGAGCAAATAAAGAAGTTCGTGTTACAGCACTTGATGATTCAATTTTTACTGGTCGTATCAATGGTATTAATGTTGACTATCAACCAAAAGGTAGACCACCAATTATTACAATCAGTGTAATTGACATGATTGGAACAATGGCTCTTCATACACTTAGAGATGTATTCAAAACTCGTCTTGGTTCTACAATGAGCATGTTTGGTATGTTCCAAGAACTAGTACAGTGCAGTGGTTCAAATCCTTTAGTAAACCCGTCAGAATATGAAATAATTGGTTTTACAAATCCTTATAGAGATGATGGTGCAGGATTAGGTAATGCAAGAAATGTTACTACTGGAATATCAGCATTGTCAATGGCCACACAACTTGCACAAACAAACTTAAACTTTTTCTATGCTGATAGACATAACAATATGTATTTATATCCAAATTCATATGTTAAAAGAGATAATTTATCAGTATTAAACTTTGATTCAAGAGGTGGGGCAACTTCTTATCGCTCAGTAAATTTAACTGATGGATTTGACATGTTAACCAATCAACTATCACTTACTTCTTATGGAACAACAATTGCACCTTATATAAATAACTTTTCTTCAAGTGAATGGGGTAGCGTAAGAAAAGACTTAGATATCTTAATAGTTGGATTAACAGCACAAAACTCAACAACAGATGGAATTAGAGATACAATATTTAAAGAAACAGTAAACCCTACAAGGGAAATATCATCAATTACTTTTGATGGCGTTCTTGCACCAGATCAGGTTCATACTATTGAGATTCTTGACAATATATTTATTTACCATGAAGTTGAAGGTTTTAGTATTCAAAGAGATTATGGAATCGTTGGTATAAATCATACAATTACAGAAAATGACTGGAATGTAACATTAAATTTAAAGAATATGTTTTCTTATGACACAACATTCCCTACACCAACAATAGCAATAGCACCAACATCTGGAACAATTGCTACAAACTTTACTTATACAATTACAAATGCAGCAGATTTAGAAATTGATACAGTTGAATGGCAATTTGGTGATTCAACAACATCTACTGATATAACAGCAACACACACATATTCAACTATTGGAACAAAACAAGTAAGAGTAAAAGTTACATCAAAATATGGATTTGTTAAATATAGTAACTATACATCACTGTTAGTTGCTGGTGCACCACCTAGTGGACTTTCATTTACAAGAACAGTAAATCCAAATGATAGTGCAACAATAACATTTAGTGGAACTGCTACAAATGCAACATCATATTCATGGAATTTTGGTGACGGTACAAATGGAACTGGTCAAGTTGTTGCACACAGATATTCAACATCAGGAAGCAAAACTGTAACAATGACTGCAACAAATTCCTATGGTTCAAGTTCAACACCACAAACATTTACAGTCACAGTTCCTCCATCTCCTACTGATCAATTTGGAACATGGGGAGTTAGATATATTAAACTTGGTGTTGATCAATATAATGCACCTATAGGTCGTGTTTGGTCATTTATGAAAAATCTTAGAGCATTAACATCTGCTACAAATACAAATAGAGCAGCAACAAACCTTATTAAATGGTCAATTCCATATCAAAACAATGGTGAAAACTGGGGTAACCATGTTTGGTTAAACTATCAAGGAAACAATGCAGGAACACCAGAAATATCTGGTTATGCTGGTAGTGGGTATACAAAACTTCAAAATGGTTCAACTGATGGATTAGTTCCATCAAATGTAGTTGCAGGAAATGCAAACTGGGGACTTGTTGTTGATTTACAAAATACATATTTTGACATTAAAACATTTGCATTAAATCAAAGTGGAAGTCTTCCATCTGCTGCACCTACTGTACTAAATATTTGGGCAACTCAATATGTTGGTAATGGTTTATCAGATGGCACTATGAGTCCTGTTAATTCTTCATTAAATTGGACAAAAATTGGAACAATAAATAGAAACACTGGTGTATTTACGCCATTACAAACAATGCCACTTAACCTACCATAGATTTCTGGACTGCCTCCAGGAAAAGCAAAACCCTCCCACGATGTCTGATAACTAACGGGAGGGTTTTGTTATTTAATTATTCTTGAGGTGCTTCTGTTTCTACCTCAACCTGGGTTTCAGGTTCAGCAACTACTTCTGCTTTCTTTACCTTAACTTTTGGTCTTTTTAAATCGTAATCCCAATCCTTGACGGGAATTAACTTACCTTCATAATAAACATTTTTAGCCATTTTTATTTTCCTTTGCTAGAATTGCATAGATATCATCTACACGACTCTCTAGTCTTGTAACTTGGTCTTTAATGCTAGTTCCTGAATTTGGCTTTAGTTCAGATAAGAACTTAGTTATCATCCATTTAGAGAACCCAAAAAAGGCTCCAAGGATCAGGCAGGTTGCTGATGCGATGGCAGCAATAATTTCAGGGTTTAAAGTCAACATACATCAATTGTACAATTAAGGTAGATTCACTTGGAGGAAATATGCAAACCCTGAATTCTCAACCAGACAGCATGGATTGGCGTGTATATCGTCATGACAGCACAGCACTGACATTAGTTTTAGTAGACTCAAACAATGCAGCACTTGATTTAGATGATTGGACTTTTACAGGGCAAGTAAGACAATTTCCTACAAATGACACAGTTTTAGACTCAATGAGCATTGTAAAGAATGCAAATATTCTTACAATTGGTCTAGACACAACAAATTTAGATGTAATGAACTTCTTTGATATAGAAGGAGTTAATGGACCAACTGGAAAGATATCAACAATCTTGACAGGAACAATTTATGTTGAAGAGGATGTAACACGATGACACTAGAAATTCTTACACCAAGCGAAATTAGAATTTACGCTGCAGATTTAGAAATTGCAACTGGACCACAAGGTCCTCAAGGTCCAACAGGAGCAACAGGTCCTACGGGGGCAACAGGAGCACAAGGTTCAACAGGTGCAACTGGAGCCACAGGTGCAAAAGGTGATAAAGGTGACACTGGTAACACTGGTGCCCAAGGCCCTACAGGTGCACAAGGAATTCAAGGTATACAAGGTTTTAAAGGTGATACTGGTAATACTGGTCCTCAAGGATCTGTTGGTGCAACAGGTGCAAAAGGTGATAAAGGTGATACAGGAGACCATGGACCACAAGGTATTCAGGGACTTCAAGGTGACCAAGGTATTCAAGGAACTAAGGGTGACACAGGTGACCAAGGTCCTCAAGGAGTTCAAGGTGTTCAAGGCGAACAAGGTATTCAAGGACCTCAAGGGGACACTGGAAATACAGGTGCTACAGGTAATAATGGTACTAATGGTACTGATGGAGACCGTTATCACACAACATCAACAACTTCATTTACATTAGGTACATCTGGTTCACAAACAATTACACTTGATGATATTCATGTTGATTATTCAATTGGTCAAACAATTCTTGTTGCACATGACATTACTCATTTGCAACATGGAACAGTTTCTAATTACAACAATGCAACAGGTGAATTAACATTTGTAAAAGATAATAAAACAGGTACAGGAACATTTGCATCATGGACAGTAAATCTTAATGGTGCTGTTGGTATTCAAGGTATTCAAGGAGAAACAGGTTTGACAGGTTTTTCTTGGGATGTAACAAGAGTATCTCCAAACGGTTATGTAATTGGAGAAATCGTAAACTATCTTGGTATTTATTACATATGTATTGCAAACAATGATGCATTGATTCCACCTTCTTCTCCAGAATATTGGAGTGTTTATTCATTTGTTGGTCCACAAGGTGAACAAGGAATCCAAGGTGTTCAAGGAGAGCAAGGAATTCAAGGAATTGAAGGTCCTAAAGGAGATACTGGAGACCAAGGAATACAGGGTATTCAAGGAGAACAGGGTATCCAGGGAGAACAAGGACTAAAGGGAGACAAGGGAGATACTGGCGATCAGGGTCTTCAAGGAATTCAAGGGGAACAAGGTATTCAGGGTATCCAAGGTATCCAAGGAGAAGTTGGTCCAGAAGGTCCGCAGGGAGTTCAAGGAAATACTGGTGCTACTGGTGCAACAGGTGCTAAGGGTGATACATATGTTTATGTACAATCAACTGCACCAACATCTCCAAGTGTAGGTTGGGTCTGGATTCAAACTCCATGAGTAGTAGATTACACAACAAAATTAACTCTTACTCTTTAAAAAAGGGTATTGAAATGAAAAATAATACATTTCCTTGGCCTGAAACAGGTAGTGAACCAACAACTTCATTATCAAATTGGACATTAACAACAAATGGTCCAGGATATCGTTCTGATGGTCCACCTGGTGGAGAAGGTAATCAACTTTTTACACTTAATACAGCAAGACGATATAGATTAAATGCTTCATCAAATATATTAACTGGATTACAATCAAACAATTATTCTCTTGGTTTTTGGTGGAAACAAAATGATTCTACATATACAAATGGTAGTACAGGAAATGTTGTTTCAGTTACACCTATTCCTGGTGGTGGAGTTAACTTTTTATTAGCAAACAATGCTGCAGGTTTGCCAGAACAAAGAGCAATGATTTTTCAATGGGGAGACAACAGTGGTGGTCAACAAAATTATATTATTAATGATCCATATAATTCACATCCAAGTCAACCTGCTTATCTTGCAATGAATAAATGGTATTACTTTGCAGTTAGAAAAAATGGTTCAACACTTGAATATTATGTAAATGGTTCACTTAAATTTAGCACAACAATTTCAGGTACAACTGCGAGTATTATAGGGTGTGGATTTGGTAGCAATTTTTCAGTGGGTTCAAGTCCAACATATAATAATTTTAATATTTCAAACTTTTATATTGCAGATTATTCAACAATTGATGCAACTGCTATTTCTGAAATTTGGGAAGCGGGAAGAGGAATGACTACTCCAATAAAATCTTGGAATGGTTCTACTTGGGTTACTGATACTGATATTAAAAGATATGTAACTCCATTAGGTAATGAGTCTGGATGGCATGATGTCAATGCACAGCATTGGAATGGCTCATCCTGGGTTACCCTTTAAAAGCCTTCTAAGGCCCTTTTAAGCCACTTTTACAATGTTTTGATATACAGATATAGGTAGACTGATTGATTGTGTTTTACAAGATAAATAAGCATCGTCTCACAATATATCTTCAATTATAACAAATCGTTATAAATGGAATAATTTTCTATATAATCAGGAAGAATAAATTGTTATCAAATCGTTATAATTAAAACCCTTAAAATCAAGGCATCAGAAGACAATCTCTGCTATACTTAAATATATATAAGAAAAAAGAACTATCTTTAAAGTTTAATATTTATATATCTTATATCTTTATATATATACAGAATACCAGAATTAGGTTAATTGCTACTCCAGTTTAATTATATCCATAATATATTGTGCTATAATAGATATATGGAGGCAGATATGAAACAATGTATTAAATGTAAGCAGTCAAAATCATTGGCTGACTTTTATAATGTATCAAAAGAAAAAGATGGCAAGGACTACTACTGTAAATATTGCAGGGTAGGAACAGCAATTAAATCTCATCGTGGTGGTAACAAGAAGAAGTGTACCGTCTCACAATGTGAGATAAACCATTATGCAAAGGGTATGTGTAGAAACCATTACACCCGTATGACTAGAAATGGTCAATTAGAACATAAGAATAAAACTGTTATTGATGGACAAATTTATGATTATGGAAATATTAAGGTTACTTATAACCGTAAACAAAACATTAAATCAAAATATAATCTAGATTATGACACTTATCTTGAGATGGCTAAAGATGGTTGCAATATTTGCGGGGAATTCACAGAAAGACACCTACAAATAGATCATGACCATAATTGCTGTAATGGAGTAAGAAGTTGCGGGAAGTGCGTAAGAGGCATTGTATGCAA
>Ga0209298_10001414_pt1 | contig 15668 bp, 9 predicted proteins | sample S_140806_EF_Meta_FD_187325 | JGI IMG/M metagenome (GOLD analysis project Ga0209298, IMG submission 187325) | Freshwater microbial communities from Lake Simoncouche, Canada to study carbon cycling - S_140806_EF_MetaG (SPAdes) (version 2) | ecosystem: Environmental > Aquatic > Freshwater > Lake ...
GTGTCCGTGAAGTCACCCTCCATCATGCGGGTTTCCGTGCCAGTGTGGCGCAGGATGATGCTGTCGTCATCATCCGCGATGTGGGTGGTGACGAGCGGGATGGGCATGCCAGCCGTGTAGCCCCCTGCGGTGGCGACGGTGTGCACGACGCGGCCCCAATGCGGACCTTCGCCAGTGGTGTCATTGTTGCCACGCACGACGACGGTTTGCGGCACGTTCCAATTCGCTGAGGTGAAAGTGCGGGTTGTGGCGCTGGTGGTGAAGGTGGTGCCGCTGGAATTGATCGCGAGCTGGTTCGGCGTCAGCGTCACGACAACATTCGCCGTCGGAGCGCTCGTGAGGGCGATGGTGTAACTATCCACTCCCGCCTGGCCGATGGCGGTATTGTTCGTCTCCGCCACATCGGTGAAGCTGTCGGTCTCGGCAATGATCACGCCGATGCCGCCGTCGTTGTCGTTCACGTTGACCGGCACGTCCGCCGTGACGAGGCCATGATAGTTCGCCGAAGTGGTGCTGCTGGTCGTGATGATGATGCGGTCATTGGCGGTGCCGATGTTTTCCACGTCATTATCCTCGACCGCCGCGACGGTGATGGGCTGATTCACGCTCCAATTGGCATCCGTGAAGGTCAGCTTGGCCGGAAAGACGCTGGCCTCGCCATTCGCCGTGGCAAACGACACCTCCACGCTCGCTCCCGGCGGCAGTGGCGAGGAAAGACGGATATTAATCACATCCGTGATGCCACCTTCATGCACCCAGGTGCTGGAGCTGCTCTCGGAAACGACGAGGCTTTCATTCTTCGACTCGTTTTCGACAAAGCTCACCGGCGTGGGGGCCACGGCGACGCCGTTGTAACCCGGTGCCGAGCCGGTGACGGCATACCGCACGCCGCTATACGCCATCTGGCTGATGTGCTGGTTGTTCACGCCCACCATCATGAGGGTGATGCCGGAGTTCCAGTTCGCATCGGTGAGCTGGATCGTCGCAGGCCAGTTTAGCAGCGAGGAGCCGCCATTGGTGGAGAAGCGGGCCGCCGGTGTGGCACTGCCATTGCGGAAGATAAAATCCGCCGCACCAGCACCCGGCGTGCTGCTCATCGGGGCGAGCGTCATCCAGGTGTAACCATAAAGGAAATTGATTTTCGAAACTTCAGCCGCCTCGGTGATCGCCTGCATTTCCGGCGCAACAAGGCCTGCCTGCGAAAGTTTGCCCGGCACGGTGAAATCAGGGTAGAACCAGTTAAATACCGTCGGCGCATCCAGCGGCGATTGACCAAGACTCGAACGCAGTGAGTCGATGCGGAAGCGGAAGGGCCCATCCGGCCACGCGGCAGGTTTGGAGGGCGGAGAGAGGTTGTAGTTGCCAAAATTCGACAACTCGGTGCTGGGGTATTTTGCCATCGGCGAGTCGGTCTCGGAGAAACCGGTCTCCATGCTGCTCAGCAGGCTCACCGGAGCACCGGAGAAGGCCTTAAACTGACGCAGGACATGCGCGAAGTGGATCATCGGCTCCTTGATCTTGCCGTGGGAGATGGCCGTGTCCGCGAGCTGGAGGCTGCGGGCTTCATAATCGAGCAAAATGGCCTTCACGACGCTGCCGAGCGTGCCGTTGCTATCGCGGTAAGCCTTCTGCACGCGGTAGATGTAGCCTGCGGAGGGATTCGAGGTCACGAGGCGCTGAATCATCCAGCGGGAGATATTGATCGGCGTATTCGTGTGGCCGGGGCGTGACGGCGTGACTTCGTCATAAGCCGGATACGTCGCATCGGCGCTGCGGCCGGCGAGCATGTCGTGTGCTTTGACGACTTCGGCCATCGCTGCGGAGTGCGTCGCGGCATCCGCCATCGCGCTGATGTTTGTGAGTGCCAGCGGCAGTTCCGCGTGCTTGCCATTGAAAAGCGTCTTCGTATTGAAGTCGTGATAAACGGTACTGCCTTGGCGACCGATCACGACCATCGGCGTCGTCCACGGAGCCTGCCAGTAGAAGTGCCCATCCTGGCGACCGAACCAGATGTTGTTCCCACTGCCATTGGCATACGCCGTGGGCGAAATGCGCTGGTCTGACGTGCCCACACTGCCGTAGCCACCATTGATGCCTGCACGCACCGTGCCATGACGTGCGCCGTGCGAGAAGCCAGTGAAGACGCGGGCCAGCTCAGAGATGTCGTTGTTGTCATAGGTGGCGATGGGGAGGCCCTCCTCGCTCAAAATAAGGCTGCCGTCCGGATGGCGCAAAACGAGGCCGATGGAGAAGAGCTGCATAATCTCGCGGGCGTAGTTTTCATCCGGGCTGATGATGATGCCGCCACCGGCATCGTAAGTGGCACGGTTCGCGACGCTGGTGAGGTAGATGCCCATCATCGGATTCAGCGACACCTTTTCCAAGAGATCGCGGAATTTGCCGAAAGAGCCCTCGGCAAGCATGTCCCACCAGTTCGCCGCGCCGTAGTGCCACTGAAGCACGCCCGCATCACGCTCGGAGATGACGATAATCTCGCTCAAGGCCTGTGCCACACGCTGGCGGAGCTGGTCCTGGCTTTGCAGCACCATCGTCCACCACTCGCGGCGGCGGTTCGGCGAGTTTTGCGGGTAATTGCCGCCAGGGTCGTTCGTGTTCGGGCTGCCGCTGTTGGCCACGGGCATGCCGTTCACATAGGTGACACCCACCGTGCCGCCGTTTTGTAGCGGATCGTTGTTGTAGTTGATCGGCTTGTTGCCTCGCAGCGCAAACTCCTCCGCATCCGCCGCCATGACGAGTTTTTGGTAATTGATCGACGGCGTGAGCGCCGGGTTCATCTGCGCGTCCATCCACGCCGCGAGGCCGTCGATGTAGGTGCCGCCGCCCGCGATGGCTGCGTCCACCTTGGCCCGGATCTCCGTGTAAAGCGCCGTCGTGCCGCCCATCGTGGCCTGATTCATGAAACGCCAAATGTCACGCTCCAGCGACTCGCCGGTGGGATTTGTCCAAAGCATGCTACCGAGGGCCGGAGGGGTGAGATTCGTGTTGTTCGGGTCAAACTCGACTGAGCCTGTCGCCTTGCCGAAGTAGCCCCAGATTTCCTTGTCTGGGAAATTCACCGTGGTGATGGCGCAATAGACCTCGCCGTCCTCCAAGGCATCGAGCATCTTTTGGTCGGTCGGCATCGTCTGCGCCGCACGGATATTCCAGCCCGCACCGCTCACCTGCCCCAGCGGCAGCGCCTGCAGCTCCAAATCCTGGCCTATGCGGATGTAGGCCGTGTTTTGATCCGAAGAGAGGTTATTGAAGACAATAGCGATACTCGCCGTGTTGTTCGCCCCATCCACCAGCGCCGTTGCGTAACCACTCGCCGTGGAGGCCGCACCTGCTTCGCGACCCAAAAAGGCCACATAAAGCTGCTGATTCTGGGGATCAGCCGGATTCGCATCACAGATCATCACCTTCGCACCGGGGCCGCCGGTCGTCTCGGTGGCTCCGGGCAGCGCCACGGCCACTTTTAGCTCCTCCGGCACCTCCAGCGTCGTATCCGCGATGGGAGCGATCTTCGCGATCTCATATGGCACCCCCACGCCCGCACCCGCCGGAAGCGTCACGGTGTCAGAGGCCACATTCGTCATCGTTTTGATCACCACCTCAGCGGCCGTGGCACTCGCCTTCGCCGGCAGCGTGGCACCCGGCAGGCCGACCAGCTTGATATTCAGCGGCATCGTGCCCACGCTGCGCTGCACCCGCACTGTGGCCGCCACGCCTTCTTTTTCAAAAGCATCCGTCACACCCGGCGTCACCGTGATCGACATCAGCGACGCCAGCGTGTCCGCATCACTCGCCGCACCACCGGAAGCATTGCTGGTGCTCGTGGACTGCGAGGGATCACTGCCCAGCTCCGCCTCCGCCCAATCCGAAAGGCCGTCATTGTCCTGATCCTGATCGGCCACTTCGAGTTTGTAGAATTTCTTCGTTCCCGGCGGCTTCGTGATCATGATCGTCTCGCCCGGATTGTCGCTCATGGGCACCTTATCACTGCCTGCGACCAGCAGCCAGTCCACCGGAGCCGCGTTCGGCATGTCCGAGGCAATGACGCGATACTTTTTCCCCTTCTCCGCATCGAAGGTGAAAACGACCGTGCCCGCCGAAACGATCGTGTTGCCTACCTTCAAGCAATCGCCCGCCTTGCGAGGATCGGTGCCCGCGATGGACTCAATCATGTTCGAGCAGCCATCGTTATCCGTGTCCGCCGTGGTCACGAGCCCCCAGCCATTGAAAAGCATCTGCCACACATCGCAGAGCCCATCCGGGCCACCCTGGCCGGGAGCCGTGCTGAAGTTATCCGTGCCCGCCAGCCCCGCGATGGGAAGGAAAATAGCGGCAAAAGAGGACAAGACGCGTGCAGAGACGAAGCGCATGACTTGGAGAGGTTGGTTGATCGGGAAACGAGCAGGCCGCAGTTTTGGCCTAATTTAGAGTAATATTCGCAGGATACCGGATTGGCCGTTTCCAGGTCAAGAATGATTCCACCGATCTGCGCCCGGTTTGAAAGATCGCCCGGCCCGCCCCTTGCCTCCCCTTCCCTGCTCGGCATTCTCGGCGACCGATGAAACGCCTCTACCGCCACGCCCAGATCGCCAGCGAAGACTCACCGAAGCTCCAGACCGCCGATGTGCTCGTCGAGGGCGATCAAATCATCGGCGTGGCCCCCAGCATCGAAAAGGCCGATGGCGCGGAGGTGATCGACTGCACGGGACGCGTGCTCATGCCGGCACTCTTTGACATCCACGTCCACGCCCGCGAGCCGGGGCAGGAGGAGAAGGAAAACATCGCCACCTGTGCCGAGGCGGCCATCAACGGCGGCGTCACCGGCTTCATCATGATGCCGAACACCGCCCCGGCCATCGACAACGCGGGCGTGGTGCGCAGCGTGCTCGAAAGCGCCCGCCGCAGCCGCATCGGCGCGGGCATCTACACCAGCGGAGCCATCACGAAGGGCCGCAAAGGCGAAGAACTCGCCGGCATCGCGGGCATGAAGGCCGCCGGAGCCGTGATGCTCACCGACGACGGCTTCCCAGTCGATAACCCGCAGGTCCTCCGCCGCGCCATGGAGTATGCACGCGAGTTCGACATCCCCCTCGCCAGTCATTGCGAGGTCAAAGAACTCAGCGGCAAGGGCTGCATGCACGAGGGCAAGATCAGCTACTCGCTCGGCCTGCCCGGCATCCCCGCCATTTCGGAGGAAATCTGCATCGCCCGCGACATCCGCCTGGCCGAATTCACCGGCGTGCATCTGCACATCCAGCATGTGAGCACGGAGCGCGGCATGGGCACCATCAAACGCGCCAAAGACCGTGGCATCCGCGTCACCTGCGAGATCGCGCCGCACCACCTGCTCTTCAACCACGAGCACATCGGCGACTACAACACGCACTACAAAATGAACCCGCCGCTGCGCACGCCGGAGGACAACGCCGCGCTGCTCCAGGGACTGAAAGACGGCTGGTTCGACGTCATCGCCACCGATCACGCCCCGCACACGCCCTTCGAGAAGAACCAGGACTTCGCCAGTGCCCCCTTTGGCATCACCGGCCTCGAAACCGCCCTCGTCTCGCTCTACGACCGCTTCATCGCCAAAGGCCTCCTCGACTGGAGCCTCATCGTGAAACACTACAGCGCCGAACCGCGCCGCCTTTTCAAACTCCCGCCCGTTCCCATCCAAGAGGGCGGCACCGCCGAGTTCATCGTCTTTAACCCGCAACGCGCCACCACCTTCAGCCGCGACTTCATGAAGTCGAAGAGCCAAAACACACCCTTCCTCGACCAGATGCTCCAAGGCATGGTGGAGCGTGTGATCTATCGCGGCGAGGAACTGCTGGTGAGGTGAAGCGAAGGGCGAAGGGCTGAGAGTCCAGACATCGTCCCCCGCCCGCATCGCTACGCGAAGCGTTGCGGGCGGGTCGATCCTGGCGCGGCGTTTCAGATTCCAAGTTTCAACTCGTGCCTATTTCGCGACAGCGTCTTGGAGTGCGCTGGCAGAGATGCGAGGACACCTCGAATCGACGACACCGCTATCGAGCATGGGAAGAATGCTCTCTGACCTTTCCAGCCCGTCCGGCAGGCGACAGCGATGTCACGCCAAGGTGAAGCAACCCATCACAAATCTCCGGCCCGGCAGGAAAAAGCCTTTACGGCATGGTGAAAATGCGTTTTCTGTTCTGGCGAACAGCTTTTTAAACCACCCAACCCACACGACCATGGCCCGCGCCCCCAAAGAATCCCCCTCCGAAACCGCCAGCAACAAAGTCGCCGAGGCCCGTGCCCGGAATCTGGATCTGGCCATCCAGCAAATCCAAAAAGACTACGGCGAAGGTTCCATCCTCCGCATGGGTGAAGAGAGCAAAGTCGATGTCTCCGTCATCCCAACTGGCAATCTCTTGATCGATCAGGCCCTCGGCGTCGGCGGCTTCGCCCGCGGCCGTGTCGTCGAAATCTACGGCCCGGAATCCTCCGGTAAGACGACCCTCACCCTCACCGTCATCGCCCAGGCCCAAAAAGCCGGCGGTCTCGCCGCCTTCATCGATGTGGAGCACGCGCTCGATCCCGGCTACGCCCGCCGCCTTGGCGTGAAGATGGACGAACTGCTCGTCTCCCAGCCCAGCAGCGGTGAAGAGGCTCTGCGCATTTGCGAGACGCTCGTTCGCTCCAATGCCCTCGACGTCGTCGTCATCGACTCCGTGGCCGCTCTTGTCACCCGTCAAGAACTCGAAGGCGAAATCGGAGACAGCACCGTCGGTGCCCAGGCCCGGCTCATGAGCGCCGCCCTGAGAAAGCTCACCGCCATCATCAGCAAAGCCCGCACCACCGTCATCTTCACCAACCAGATTCGTGAAAAGATCGGCGTCATGTTCGGCAACCCCGAAACGACCCCTGGCGGCAAGGCCCTCAAATTCTACGCCAGCGTCCGCGTGGATATCCGCCGCATCGGAGCCATCAAAACGACCGATGGCACCGTCACCGGCAACCGCACGAAGGTGAAAGTCGTCAAAAACAAACTCGCTCCCCCTTACACCGAAGCGGAGTTCGACATCATGTACAACGAAGGCATCAGCAATGTCGGCTCCCTGCTCGATCTCGCGATGGACTTCGAAATCCTGCAAAAACGCGGCTCGTGGATCAGCTACAAAGGCACCCAGCTCGCCCAGGGCCGTGATGCCGCCAAGGAAGTGCTTCGCAACGACACCAGCGTTTATGAAGAGATCGAGGCTGCGGTGAAGCAAAAGCTCGCGGACAAAAAAGAAGGCGCAGCTCCGAAGGGCAGCGGCGGTGGCGCAGCCGCCTCCGACGAGTAGGCTTCGAACCACTTGGTCATTCTCGAAAAAGCCTGCGGGATACCTCGCAGGCTTTTTCGTTTCCAGTGAGGCGGGCACTCCTGCCCGCCAAAGAGGGTTCATTGTTTCCCCATTGAACCATAGCGGGCAGGAGTGCCCGCCTCACTTTCCCGCTCCTCAGCGCAACGTCCCAGCCGCCGCCCACGTTTTGCCTCTCCACATGCTCCGCCACCTTCTCACCCTAGTTATAGCCTCTTTCACCCTTCATGCCGCTGATCCTGCCGAGATCAAAATCTGGCCGGAAGGCGCTCCCGGCCATATGCTGCCGCATTCCAAGGCCACGGCGGATTTCATCCGCACCAAAGCAGGCAAAAGCACCCTCACCGATATTCACGAGCCCACCCTCACGCTCTTCCAGCCTGCCAAGCCGAACGGCACCAGCGTCATCGTGGCCCCTGGGGGAGGTTACGTCTTCCTTTCGGCCGTGCATGAAGGCACGCAGGTCTGTGAGTGGCTCGCCAGCATCGGCGTCTCCGGCATCCTGCTGAAATACCGCACCCCCACCCGCGATGAGGCCGCCCCACACGAAAAGCCCGTGGCTGATGCCGCGCAGGCCATCAAGCTCGTGCGCCAGCGTGCCGCCGAATGGCATCTCGATCCTAAACGCGTCGGTCTCCTTGGCTTCAGCGCCGGTGGAAATCTCCTCGCCCATCTCGCTTGTGATCGCGGCCAGTCTTTGGAGCGTCCCGACTTCAGCGTCATGATCTACGGCGGCGGCTTTGTGGACGCCAAAGAACCCACGAAGCTCAAACAAGGCTTCACCGTGCCCGCCGACGCGCCCCCGATGTTCCTCGCCTGTGCTCAAAACGACGGTCAGAACTCTACCGCCTCCACCGTGCTCTACCTCGAATACAAAAAGCACCAGATCCCCTGCGAGCTTCATCTCTTCACCCAAGGCGGTCACGGCTTCGGCATGCGGGCCGACAACAAACCCATCAACGCCTGGCCTCAACGCTGCGCCGATTGGATGGCATCCATGGGCTGGCTTCCAAACTAATCTTCCGCAATGAAACACCTCTTGCTTCTCCTCGTCTCCACCTCGCTCTTTGCCGCAGATCTTACGACGGTGACAAAGAACGAGCTGCCTTCCCTAGTCACGCTTTACAAGGCGCTGCATGCGAACCCGGAGCTTTCCATGCACGAGGTCGAAACGGCTGCCGTCGTGGCGAAGGAGCTTCGTGCGGCAGGTTTTGTGGTCACAGAGAAGGTGGGCGGTCACGGCCTCGTCGGCGTGTTGGAAAATGGCGAAGGCCCCACGCTGCTGGTGCGCACGGATCTCGATGCGCTGCCGGTGAAGGAGCAAACGGGCGCTGAGTATGCCAGCACGAAGGTGGTGAAGGATGACACCGGCCGCGAAGTGAACGTCATGCATGCCTGCGGACATGACATCCACATGACGAGCTTCATCGGCACGGCTCGCGTGCTTTCCAAGCTGCGCGATCAATGGAAAGGAACGCTCGTTTTGATCGGCCAGCCGGCCGAGGAGCGGGTGCTCGGCGCCCGACTCATGCTGCGGGCCGGCTTGTTCTCCAAATTCCCCAAACCGGACAAAGCTATCGCCCTGCATTGCTCGTCGGACATGGCCCACGGCACCGTCGGCATCGTCGAAGGCTATGCGCTGGCGAATGTGGATAGCGTCGAGATCATCGTGAAAGGCGTGGGCGGCCACGGTTCCATGCCTCACCTTTGCAAAGACCCCATCGTGCTCGCCTCGCAGATCGTGCTGGCCTTGCAGACCATCGTCAGCCGCGAGGTGAAGCCCGGCGATCCCGCCGTCGTCACCATCGGCAGCATCCACGGTGGCACGAAGAGCAACATCATCTCCGACGAGGTGCGCCTCCAGCTCACCCTCCGCAGCTACAAAACGGAAACTCGCAAACACCTCATCACCTCCATCCAACGCATCGTGAAAGCCCAGGCGGAGTCCGCAGGCATGCCGGCGGAAAAAATGCCCGAGGTGATCGTCTCCGAAGATCAATCTCCTGCTCTCTACAATCATCCGGAACTCTGTGCCGAAGTGCGTCAGCACCTCGAAAAGGCTCTAGGAGCCTCGAAAGTGCTCACTCGCGACCCCATCATGGGCGCGGAGGATTTTGCCGAATATGGCCTTACCAAGGAAAAAGTGCCGCTGTGCATGTTTTGGCTTGGCACACAGCCCCCGGAGGTTGTGGCGGAAGCCAAAGCGAAAGGCACCACGCTGCCTTCGCTGCATTCACCTTACTTCAAACCGATCCCGGAACCCACGATCGAAACCGGCGTCACCGCGATGACCTCGGCGGTGCTCGGTTTGATGGCGAAGTGATGGTGTAAAAAACCGCCGGACACACAGGGCATCCGGCGGTGTGAGACAGCTTTAATCAGCGATTAGTTTTCGATTGGAGTCCTTGGCTTTAGCAGGTCCTCAGGCTTGGGTTGGATCTCGGGCAGTTCGATGGGGTTCTCTTTTGTCGTCATCGTCACGCCTCCTTTGACCAAGGGCATCAGGATCGCCTGTGTCTGCCCGTCGGTGGCCTGCGTGAAGATGTTCATCCCGCCGGCTTTTTGCGGCACGGTGACCAGGCCGGTGCTGCCGTTGAGATCGACCACCTCTGCGCTGCCATCTTGGCGGCCGATGATGACCTGCCCGCCCGTCCAGGTGCGGCCTGGGCGGATCTGCCCGGCCACGCTGGCGTTCCATTGCGGAGGCCAGGCAGCGGCGGCGGGGTTTTCAAACACGAGCGGCACATTGCTGGCGCTGGTGTCCGTGAGGTCGGCGGTCATGGCCCAATGATTTTCATTGGCGGTCACCGCACGCTCAAACGCGGGTGACTTGCCAATCATCGTGTCCGGGTAGTAGCCGGATGGGCAGCCGAAGATGCGTTCATCGGTCACCACATGCTGCTGGAACAGCAGATGGAAGGCTTCGTTCGCATTTTTTGGCGTGCCGCCAGTGAGCGGGTTCAGCACCGAGTCAGGGTACTGCGACTGATTTTTAGCGGCGAACTGCTTCAAGGCCGTGATGACCTGTCTGCAATTATTCGACGCCTGGTTTTGACGTGCCATCTTCAAGACCGCCTGCGAGGCAGGGATCGCCAAGCCCGCGAGAATCGCGATGATGGTGATCACCACCAGCAGTTCGATCAGCGTGAAGCCGACGTCCCTTCTGTGTGTGTTTGTTTTCATGGTATGGGTATGTCTTATGTTTATCTATGTGGAGCCGCCGCCTGATGAGGCTGCGGTTCCAGCTCGATTTGACTCCTCCCACGCCCTGCGTGTCCATAAAAAAACCCGGAGGGGAAACCTCCGGGCTCAGATTGTTAAATCGCGATGCGATGATCCGATTAGCTCTTGGCGGCGATGGACTCGACCTTGTTGTGGCCGACTTTCGCGGTCACTTCTTTGCCGACGAGCTTCTCATCGACGGAGGCGGCTGGACCGAGCTTGTAGCTCTTGCTGCCGATCTCGACGGTTTTCTTTTCAGCGTCGAATTTCTTGAGCTTGCCGGAGACGTCTTCGGTTTTGCCGCAGCCAGCGAAGGCAGGAGCAGCGAGGGCGGCGATAACGAGGGTGGTGAGGATGGATTTCATAGGTGTATTTGAATGGAGGGTTCCGTGTGGCGGACCGTTGCGGAGACGCCAGTTTCGCGGAATGCAGCATTAAACACGGCCCGCAGGCCTTTTGGCTATCAAAATTTTTGTGGGGACGGCAAAAAGCGCTCGTCTCAACCCCTGCTCGCGTGGCAGACTGGCCGGATGCGCCTCTCCCTCCTCCCAGCCTTGGTCTTCGCCCTCCTCAGTGGTCTGGCCCACGCTCATCCCCTGCCGGAAATCCCCGTGCATGCCTCGTTCGATGGTCAGGGCGGCCTCAGCCTGCTCACCGAGGTGGACCCACGCTGCTTCGAGCCGGACCCGAATACGGCCCCATCCATCACCAAGGCTGATTTCGCCCTCACGCCCGCCGCGCAGCAGGAGCAGTGGAAGACGCAGGCCAGCGATTACATGCGCAAGACCGTGAAATTCCTCCTCGATGGCGTTCCGCCGCTGGAGCCGGTTTTTGAGTGGACCTTCACCACGCATGAAAATGTGCCGCTCGCCAATGATGATGACGTCGTCGTGCTCACCGGCAAGGCAAGCCTCACGCTGCCACCCGCTGCCACCGGCTTTTCCATCGAGGCGACGAAGGCCGGCAGCCTCAGCGTCATCCTGCGCAATGCGGTGCGTGGCACGGCGTTGGAGCGCTTTCAGGTGCTCTTCCCCTCCGAAACGAGTTACGTCCTCGATTTCAAGACCTGGCAGCCTCGCACGCCGCCGCCCGCTATCATCGTGGCACCCGATGAAGAGCCTGCCAAAGCTCCTGAGGCTCCGAGTGTGCCCGCATCGGTTCAAGGCCCCGTCTGGATCGGCTGGTTCGCCGTGCTCGGCCTCGTGGTGCTGCTCATCGTGCGCATCAAAAGAGGGCGTTGAACTTCCGTTTGCGCCTTCCGCCGCTGGCTGGTAGGAGCGCCGCCGTGAATCAGGCTTTTGTACTCGGCGCAGGCCTCGGCGAGCGGTTGCGTCCTCTGACGGAGCAGCTCCCGAAGCCCCTCATCCCCGTCTTCCACCGTCCGCTCATCACCCATGCCTTTGATCATCTGCATGCGGCGGGTGTGCGGCGTCTCGTGGTGAATACCCATCACCTCCCCGGTGAATACGACAAGGCCTTCCCCGGCCATCGCTACCGGGACATGCCCATCGCCTTTCGCCAGGAAAGCCCCGTCCGCCTCGAAACCGCTGGCGGCATCGCCAATGTGCGCGACCTCCTCCACGACGAACCCTTCCTCGTCTATAACGGCGACATCCTCACCGACCTCCCACTCGCGCCACTGATTGAGGAGCACCAGCGCAGCGGCAACATCGTCACGCTCGCCCTGCGCAGCCACGGGCCTGCTTTGCACATCGCCTACGATGCCGCCGAGCAACGCATCACCGACATCCGCAACAAGCTCGAAACCGGCGATGAAGGCACCCACCTCTTCACCGGCATCTACGCCTGCTCCCCCGCCATTCACGAGTGGCTCACGCCGGGCAAGGTCGAGTCCGTCATCCCCATCTTCCTCGAAATGATTCGTCGCGGGGTCAAAGTCGGAGCCGTCGTGCTCGATGAAGGCCAGTGGTGGGATCTCGGCAGCCGCACGCAATACCTCGCTGCCCACGCCGCGCTCAATGGCATGCACGGCCCGGCGATTCATCCCGAGGCCCATGTCGCCTCCGATGCCATCCTGCGCCGCACGAACGTCATCGGCCCTGGAGCCAACGTCGAGCCAGGCTGCTGGCTGGAGGACTGCATCCTCTGGCCTCACGCCAGAGTCGTCACCGGTGCCCGCCTGACCCGCTGCATCGTCCGCTCCCACATCACAGCAGCGGGCACGTTTGAAGACGTCGATTTTTAACCGCACTTCTAGACCTCCAGCACGGAAGCGGGGCGGTGAGCAGATCGTTCGATGTCCCCTCACCTAACCTCTCCCCGCATCATGCGATGAAGTGATTGACTGCCGATCGCGGAGAGAGGGACCAGAAAGGACGCCTCGGCTCATGATCCGCGCCAGCTTCTACTTGTGAAAGCAAAACAGCCTCAACTCATGCCGCACACTTTTTCAGTCCCTCTCCCCGCTGGGAACGTTCGCCCGCTTCTCGGCGAGTTTGCGGGGAGAGGTTAGGTGAGGGGAGTGACCATTCGCCAACTTACCGGATGAACCGGTTTGTTAATTCAAAGACGCTTCAACTTACTTCTTACCGCCAGCAGCTTCCTGGCGGAGCTGCTCGAGGCGGGAGAGGGGCTTCGGCGCGGCAGGAGCAGCGGGCTTAGGCGCTTCCTTCGGCTTCGCGGCAGCCACGACGGGGGCGGCAGGAGGCGGCGGAGCCTTCCGAGGCGCATCAATGCGCAGCGTGGAACCGAGCGCGATGCGATGGGTGGTGGTGCCACCCGTGACAGGCACATCGACACGTACGAAGAGATTGCCCTGCTTTCCCACGGGGGACTTGTCGGTGGTCTTCACCTTGAAGGAGACTTCCTTGGTGTCTTTCGTGATCTCGGCAGCCTCGATCTGAATGGTGTCCGGCACGCCGAGCACCTGGGCTTTGGCCTTGCCTTCAAAGGGCTTCAGATGCTCCAGCTTGGCCACCATGATGGATTCCTTGCCCTGCTCCACGGCGACGAGCGGAATGGCGGGTGCGGTGAGATGCGCGGTGGTGGTGGCGACCTCGGTGAAGGGGCTGGCGTTGTAGATGCGGCCATTGCCAGCATCCACCTCACCCATGACGGTGTAGTTCCATTTGCCATCGGTGACTGCGGCATTGGCATCGAGATTGAAGACGCACTCGTTTTGACCTTCGGCGATGGTTTGCTCGCCGAGGCAGCTCACGCCGGGGGATTTCCAGATCATGAACACGCGGATGGCATTTTTGAAGCCTTCCTTCCGCTTCGCCACGACCTTCAAATCGAGCACGCCATTGGCCACGAGCGGCACGGTGGGTTTTTCGATGCTCAGCGAGTAGGGAGCCTCGTCGATGACGGCCACAGGGAGCTTGTCCTCGATCTCGGTGTAATAGACGACGTTGCCATTGCGCACGATGTCGAACTCCTGGCGCAGCTTGCCGGTGATCTTCGTGTTGGGATCCACGGGATTGAGCTTCACCGGCACGGTCTGATGGCCGAGCGGGGCATCGGCAGCGGCTTCGAAGAGCAGCGGCACATTGCCGAGATCCTTCGGAGCCATCTCGGTGAGGAGCTTCACACCTTGAGGAAGGCCTTTGGCATCGAATTTGAAGTCACCGCCGATATTCACGCGGGAAATGTTCACCAGCGTGGCGTAGCGGCCGCCCTTGGGCACGGCGATGAACTGGCGGTAGTGCGTGTCATTCACCGTGAACTGCGGCGAGGCAAAGTACAGCTCCGGCTCAGCGGCGATAAGCTCCAGGCGATACACATAGTTCGGGCCGCCACGGTCGAGGTGATCGGCCACACGGATGAAGTAATTGCCATCGGCGGGGATGGCGACCTTGAACTTGCTGTCGAGGCGACGGCGGCCACCGCCGTCGTCATTGCCACTGAGGCTGCCGCCTTTTTCGTTGTACACATTCACCACGCTATCGAGCGGGGAGCCGAGGCTCTGGGCAAAGGCTTGCAGTTCCAGTGTCATGCCTTTTTTCAGCGGCAGCTTGAAGAAATCCACATCACCGGGCTTCTCGATGACACCGTTGAGGGCGATGGGCTCGCCAGCAGCGGGCGAAGCTTTGGCCTGCTCGTCGTTGGGTTCCACTTCGAGGGCGTTGTCGAAGCTCACGAGGCGGAAAGGATTGCCAGAAGGAGCAGGCTCCTGGGACTTCGAGTAAATCATGTAGCCAGGATCGATTTCGGCAGGCAGTTGGGCCTCTTCTTCAAAGGAACCGTCACGCTCAATGAAGCGCACTTTGGTCTTCGAGCCGATTTTGCCACCGGCGGGATACACAACGTCTGGACGGCGGTAGCTGCCCACATGCAGGCGGTAGAAGGAATTGCCGCTGCCACGGTAAGAAGACTCGCGAATCATCACCGTGTAGTCGCCATCTTCCTCAGCCACATAGGAGCAGTAGCCATCTTGGCGGTGAAGAATGGTGTCATCACTGATGACCTTCTCGAAGCGATCTTTGTCAATCACCGCGAGGAAGGGATCGAAGACGGTGTAACCGAGGCGAAGGCCATCCACCTCGACGGAAAGGCGCTGGCCTTTTTTGAGCGGCACCTTGTAGTAATCCACATCCTCGTTCGTGACGAGACCCTCGACGGTCTGATTGAGCTGAAGCACCTGCGGCGTCTCGAATTCGCTGTTCGGCTCCTTTTCTTCCACGTTCGGGAAGATGCCCACGAAGAACTGGCGGGCATGCGAGATGCCAGTCTTCGTGCGGATGCGCATGAGGTGATTTCCGGGCGGCACATCTGCCGCGATGGCGATGGTGAGGTCCACCTTGTTCTTCTCCACTTTTTCCACGCTTTTCTGCGTAAAGCCGGGTGAGAAGAAGATGAGGCCCTCGAAATCATCGAGGCGGGATCCCGTGACGGTTAGTTTCACCTCGGTGCCGCGTTGGCCGCCGTTTGGCTTCGTCGTCGAGAATTCCGGGTAGGAGGCAAACAGGCTCGCCGAGGAGGCAAAAGCCGCCGTGCCGAGGAGGAAGGTGCGGAGGAGGGACATGGGGGTGTTTTTGGGGTCTGGCAAAATACGGGCTTCCGCACGGAAAATTGCGTTTGAGGCCAAACTTTGCCCCAGGAACCCACGAAGGGCAAAAACGGAGAAAACTCAGCTCTGACGCGGCAGTCGAT